>JACCDU010141555.1_pt1 | contig 12952 bp, 14 predicted proteins | sample 7446081 | NCBI WGS metagenome assembly JACCDU01 (sample SAMN15323447, study PRJNA562643) | freshwater metagenome | isolation source: river surface water | place: USA:Blue River Watershed | collected 2017-08-17 | reverse complement strand
TTTTATGGTCGTTAATGATTTTAATAATCCCCAAAACTTTATCGATGTAAAGAAAGCTACTTTTGTAGGTGGTGAAGATTTTATCAGCCCCATGCGTGGAGATTTAGCAGCATTCTCAGAAATCAAGGATATTGACAAAAAAAGACCCAATATCGAAGTATTTTCGTGGAAAGAAGTGTTTGAGAAGTTTAATAAATAAATCCAAATGAGAAACCTGACAATTCTATTGATTTTCGTTGCCAACGTGATTTTTGCCAAAACTTGGCGAGTCAGCAATGTAAATACACTTTATCGGAGTATTGAGAAGGCTACGAATGGAGATAGTATTCTGATTTTGAAAGGTATTTACAAAATTAAGAACATCGAAATAAACAAGCCTTTGACAATTATCGGCAAGGATTTTCCGGTGTTAGATGCTCAATTCAAAGGCGAAATCCTGACTATAAGAGCCTCTGGTACGCAGGTAAAAGGTATTTTATTTCAGAATGTTGGCGAAACGAGTTCGATTGATTGGGCAGGCATAAAAGTATTGGAAGCTGAGAATGTTGTTATCGAAAATAATCGTTTCCGAAACTGCTATTTCGGGGTATATCTTTCCGCTTGTGCAAAATCTAAAGTAGCTAATAATCAAATAGTTGGGCAGCCAAAAGAGGAACAAACTACGGGCAACGGAATTCATGCTTGGAAGTGTGATAGCCTTGTGATTGACAATAATTATATACAAGGGCATCGTGATGGAATTTATTTTGAGTTTGTTACCAATTCAAAGGTCATTCGAAATTATACTTCACAAAATATTCGTTATGGTTTGCACTTCATGTTTTCGCATAATGACATCTACGAATTTAACCAATTCGTGAAAAATGGTGCTGGGGTTGCTGTGATGTACACGAAGCACGTCACGATGAAAAATAATGTTTTCAGAGATAATTGGGGTGGGGCAGCCTATGGAATCTTACTCAAAGATATTGCTGATAGCCATATTGAACACAATCAATTTCAGTCGAATACCGTCGGAATTTATATGGAAGGTTGTAGCCGAACGTCTTTTCTACAGAATGAATTTTTACAAAATGGGATTGCCATGAGAATACAGGCGAATTGCGATGACAACAGCATTAAAAATAATAATTTTTTGGCTAATACATTCGACGTAGCTACCAACGGAAATACTGTCTATAATGATTTAGAACAAAATTATTGGGATAAATATGATGGCTATGATTTGAATAAAGATGGTGTTGGAGATATTTCATACAGACCCGTAAGTTTGTTTTCTACGCTTATCGAGCGAGTTCCGCAGGTTATGATGTTGCTTAGGAGTTTTACAGCGACCTTGCTGGATAAAATCGAAAAAATCATTCCGAATCTTACGCCAGAAAATTTGAAAGACGAAAAACCAATGATGAAACCCATAAAATTAGACCCAATACAAATGAAATTGCCGATAAATGCTTAATAATTATTTGCTCATTGAACCATTCACTAATTCTTTTGAATATGATACTTTTTGAAAACATAAATAAATCGTTTGGCAAACTGAATGTCTTGCAAAATATCAATCTTTGCTTCCAAAAAGGGCAATCTGTGGCGATTGTGGGCCCGAATGGCTCGGGTAAAACCACGCTTATCAAGTGTTTGCTGGGGATGGTGATGCCGAATAGTGGCAAAATTTATGTTGATTCCCAAGATACTAAACAAAATTTTATGTACCGGTCTAATATTGGCTATATGCCACAAATTGGACATTATCCACCTAACCTGAAAATTCGTCAGCTTTTCGAAATGATGATTGATATTCGATTAGAAAATAAATATATTTTACCATTGGATGAAGAAATAATAGAAGCATTTGCTCTAAAAGATATTTACGAAAAACCACTCGGAACGCTTTCTGGTGGCACAAAACAAAAAGTAAGTGCCGCTTTGGCATTTTTATTTGATCCAGAAATTCTGATTTTAGATGAACCCACCGCAGGCTTAGACCCTCTGGCAAGCGAGATTCTGAAAGAAAAAATTCTGAAAGAAAGAAAAAAAGGAAAATTAATCATCATTACCTCGCATATTCTTTCAGACTTGGAAGAACTATCAAGCCACATTCTTTATATTCAAGATGGGCAGATTCAGTTTTTCAAAGAATTAGAGAGCTTAAAAGAAGAAATCGGAGAAACAAAATTGAATAAAATTATTGCTCTTTTGATGCAAAAAAAAGTAAAATTTATTCAAAAACAACTCGAATTGGTATAAAAACACATTTTTATCCGAATAATTTCAACGAAGAAAATCCCTAAAAGTCATGAATAAAGTTATTAAATACGTAGTCTATGATATTATCCGAAACAGATTTGTGATTAGCTACACCGTATTATTATTGCTCATCAGTATTGCTTTTTTTGGTTTTGAAGCAGACCCCAACAAAGGTCTTTTGAGTTTGCTAAATATTATTCTGATGGTTGTGCCATTGGTAAGTATCATTTTTACAACCATTCAGTTTTATCATTCTTATGAGTTTCTGGAGTTGCTTTCTGCTCAACCGATTAGTCGAAAAACCATTTTTTTTAGCCAATATTGGGGCTTAACCATCTCTCTTTCATTGGCCTTTTTGATTGGTATAGGGCTACCAACCTACATTTTTGAAGGCTCAGCGAGTGGTCTTGTTTTGGTTTTATGTGGTTTGTTGCTCACTTTAGTTTTTGTTTCGTTGGCGTTTTTGGCTTCGATAATTACGAAAGATAAAGCAAAGGGAATCGGTATTGCCTTGGGTATTTGGTTTTACTTTTCTATCGTTTATGATGGTTTTGTGCTTACAGCTTTACTTTCTTTCAGCGATTATCCACTCGAAAAAGCTACGCTATTTTTCACCGCACTTAATCCCTCTGATTTAGCCCGAATTTTGGTATTAATGAAACTTGACATTTCTGCACTTTTGGGCGTAACTGGAGCAATTTTTCAGCAATTTTTTAGTTCAAACATTGGTTTTATAATAGCCATAACATTGTTATTTTTATGGATTTTCTTCCCGATTTTAGTGGCTTTCCGAATTTTCAACAAAAAGGATTTATAAATTTTCTAAACAATAGCAACCATGAAATCTGTATTTTATTCTTTACTTATCTTAACAACAAGCCTTGCTTGCCAGTCGAATACCGAACATCAATCCTCTAATAATCAGGAAAGTACAACCAATGCTGGGCAAGCGAGTGTAGTAGATAATGATTCTCAAAAAGATGTTGTAAAAGTAGCCGTGGGCTCAAAAGACCATACAACACTCGTAACGGCTGTACAGGCTGCGGGGTTGGTCGATGCCCTCTCCAATGCAGGGCCTTTCACTGTTTTTGCTCCTACGAATGCCGCTTTTGAAAAACTACCCAAAGGAACGGTTGAAAATTTACTAAAACCAGAAAATAAGGACAATCTCAAAACTATTCTCGAACACCACGTAATGACCTCTGCATTGGCTGCTGATTTCTTTCAGGATGGACAAACAATGGGCATGGTTGATGGGACAAACGTTACATTTACTGTGAAAAATGGTGCAACTTTTATTGGAGATGCCAAAATCATTGGCTCGGTAAGGGCATCAAATGGCTGGGTACATGTGATTGATGGGGTGGTTGTTCCGAAGTGATTTTATATATTTTTTGACTCTTAACAGGTGTTTTTTTTGCCAAAGGCATTGACTAAATTTGAGACTTGCCTTATAAAAATAGAAGATATTAGTTAGATATAAAGCCTTGATTGTCAATAGTTTATACAAATTGGCATCAAGGCTTTTATACTAAAAATTTACTCTTTTCGTATCCGATACCATTTGATTTTACTAAAATCAGAAAGTCTCAAAACTCCAAATAAGAGAAAGGTATCTTGAAAATATGTGAGAGGAATGTCAATAATTGGTGGCGTGCAACTTAAACTAAATTTGAAAAATTACTGAGCATCTATTGCTTCCATAAATTATATTCAGTCTTTCTTTGTTTCCCAAGCCTTTTTTCAATAAATTGCCACTGAGAATCGATAAGGGTTACAAATTCGAGCCTTTTTTCTTGATATTCCGGAACAATACGAGAGGAGCGATTCTTGTAAAAAGACAAAATATATCCTTCGCCAAATAAAATTAAAATTTCATGAATATTGCATATCGAAAAGCAAATATAGGCGACGTCGAGCAATTGGTACAAATGAGAATTGATTTTTTGAAGGAGGTTCAAGCTCCCGAAACAAGACTATATTCCGAAGAAGAATTGCGTGTTTCTCTCCTTCATTATTTCCGTACAAATATTACCATCGAAAAGTTCATTGCTTGGATTGCCTTAGAAAATGAACAAATTGTTGCTACAAGTGGTTTAGTTTTTTTTGAGGTTACTCCTGGATTTACGTTAATTGATGGTAAAATTGCTTATATTATGAATATGTTTACCAACGAAAATTATCGAGGAAAAGGAGTAGCGAAAGAGCTGTTCGGATACATCGTTGAGGAAGCAAAAATGATGGGATATCGAAGAATTGCCCTCCATGCAACGGACGCAGGAAGAATCATTTACGAAAAATTTGGATTCAAATTGACCAATGATGAAATGGTATTGAATATTAATTAGATTATCCCAAAAACTATGGAATTTTTAATGTCTATTTTGACCCAAACTACTTGGTGGATGTGGGTGAGTGTATTTTTTGTGTTGGTATTTATTTTTGATATTTTTCAAAAAAAACATACAATCAAGCATAATTTCCCCATTGTTGGACACATTCGTTATTTTCTAGAAAGTATTGGTCCTGAGTTGAGGCAGTACATTGTGGCGAATAATCGTGAAGAATTGCCATTCAATAGGAGGCAGCGTTCGTGGGTGTATGCGTCTGCTAAAAAAGAGAATAATTTTCAAGGCTTCGGAAGTGACCAAGACATGAATGCTCCGGGATTTATTTTTATTAAACCCGCTCTGTTGCCATTAAAATTGACAGACAATCATCCTAATAAGAAAAATCCCGCCCTTTGTCCTGCTGCCAAAGTGATAGGTTTGGCTCATCAAAGAAAAAAGCCATACTTGCCTAAGTCGGTCATTAATGTTTCAGGAATGAGTTTTGGCTCTCTCTCTGCCACGGCTATCGAATCACTCAATCGTGGGGCGGCTAAGTTTGGTTGCTATCATAATACTGGTGAAGGGGGACTTTCGCCTTACCACAAACATGGAGCAGATGTCGTACTAAATATTGGCACTGCTTATTTTGGTATCAGAGATGATGAAGGGAATTTTGTCTTGGAAAAGTTGGTGAAGTTGTGCCAAGATAATCCAGCGATTAAAATGATTGAACTTAAACTTTCTCAGGGGGCAAAACCTGGTAAAGGTGGGGTACTTCCAGCTTCTAAAATTACGAAAGAGTTGGCAGAAATTAGACATGTTCCGATAGGAAAAGATGTGATATCACCTGCAAGTCATCGGGCATTTTCGACTGTATCCGAAATGGTCGATTTCATTGAGTTAATGGCGGAGGCTACGGGCTTACCAGTGGGTATAAAGTCTGCTGTTGGGAAGCTTGGCCTTTGGGAAGAGCTTGCTGATATTATGAAAAATACAGGTAAAGGACCTGATTTTATTACCATTGATGGTGGAGAAGGAGGGACGGGGGCTGCTCCTCCGAGTTTTGCAGACCATGTGTCTTTGCCTTATGTCTATGCTTTTTCGTCGGTTTATAAAATTTTCCAAAAACGAAATTTATGCCAAGATATAAGCTTCATTGGTTCGGGTAAATTAGGCATACCAGATTCTGCTGTAATGGCTTTTGCCATGGGAGCTGATATAGTAAATGTTGCTCGACAAGCGATGCTATCGATAGGTTGTATTCAAGCACAAATTTGTCATACGAATCGTTGCCCAAGCGGCATTGCTACTCAAAACAAATGGTTGCAATCAGGCATAGACCCTCTGTTGAAAAGTGAGCGTTTCTATAATTATATCACTACTTTAAGTAAAGAAATATTGGATATTTGCCACGCTTGTGGGTACGAGCATCCAAGTCAATTGACGATGGACGATGTAGATGTAGCGATGGGTGATAACAACCGTACGCAATCTCTGAAAATGACTTATCAATATGAAAAAACGCCAGTCGAATTTATAGGTTTTGATGCTTTACTGAGCAGTCCATATTTAGGAGGAAAACACGAAAGTGATAGCGTTAAGTGAAGAAAAATTGTCAATAAGCTAAAAGATTCTCTACTAATTTAAGAGAATCTTTTAGCTTTATATATAAGCCGCATTTCTTAATTATTTTTTCTTCATATTTGATTTTAAAAAAGCATCTACAATATCAAATATTTCTTTTGTCCAAAACTCTGATGAGCCATGGTCTGCTCCTTTGATTTGGTAAAACTGATATAGATAGTTGTTTTTTTGAAGAGCGTCGGCTAAAAGTACACTTTGTTTGAATGGAACGAGTCTATCTTTTGAGCCATGAAAGATTAGTATGGGAGCGGTTGTTTTGGGCGAATTCAGGTAGTTGATAGGGTTTGTTGCAGCCGCATCGTCTAAATGCTCCATGACATTTTTTCCCCCAATAATCATTCCTTCGGGGCTTTTGGCATCGGTATGGTCCATGATAGAAGGTTCGTAATTCATTTGAGAAATATCCGTAGGGCCATAAAAATCTACAATAGCATTGACTTTAATAGAAAATGGTTGATAATCTTCTGTGTCTAATGCCAGATTGTTTTCAGTCAATCCTGTCATCAAAGCGGTATGCCCACCCGAAGAATCTCCCCATATAAAAATATTGTCCGCATCAATTCCGTAAGCATCGGCATTTTGTCTGATGAAGCGAATGGCTGTTTTGGTATCTTGTACTTGAGCCGGGAATTTTGCAATAGGAGAAGGCCTATATTCAACCATGGCAATCACATACCCACGTTTAGCAAAGTCAGCTAATTGAGGCAGATTTCCAAATAAATCTTGTTTAAACCATGCCGAACCTTGTACATAGACAATACAGGGTAATTTTTCTTTTGAATTTTTGGGTTTCAAGATTTGTAGGGTCAAATCGAGTCCGTTTCGAGTGATGTATTTAATGTTTTGTTTGTAATTGGTTTGAGGTACATTTTTTGGAATCGAGATGATTTTCATATTCGTATGGCTGGCATTCGATTCCGGAAAGTCTTCGTAACTTTGTTGTTTGGGTTCAATTCTTTGATTGGTTTGTGCCATTAGGTTGAGAGCAAAAAAGGCGGTAAAGGCTGTCAGAAAGAGTATTTTCATTGTTTAATAGTTTAGAGTTTAGTTTAAAAAGAATACTCAATGTGTATTTATTTTAAATGTCTTTTAAGAAAATGGATAACTTTTGTCCTAATGGTCTCATTATCAAATATTTCTCCAAAATGAGGTGCATTTGGCACAATGATTAACTCATTTTCAACTCCTTTTATCGAAAGCCAAGAACTCAATAGTTTGGATTGTCGATTCCAAACTAATTCGTCTTTTTCTCCGTGGATAATTAAAAAAGGAGGGTCATTTTTATCAATATATGTAATCGGACTAGCTATTGCTGCCAAATCGGGTCGATTTATTGGGGCTGCACCCAATAATATTGCTTCGGGTGATTTCTCTTCTTCACTACTTTTTAAAGAAATTAAATCTGATGGTCCATAGAAATCTACGACTCCCTTAATCACAAAGCTTGTTGAAGTTTTGGGCATAAAAAAATCAGACACGTGGTTGTTATGTGATAATCCTTGTAAGGAAGCTAAGTGGCCTCCCGCCGAAAATCCCATCAAACCAAAGTTGTTCTTGTCTAATTCGTAGGTGTCTGCATTATCGTATAAGAAAGAAACGGCTCTGTTACAATCTTGAATTAAAGCGGGGAATTTAGCTTGGGAAGCAAATCGATAATCAATAGAAGCTAATGCAAAGCCATTGCTGATAATTTCAGCAACTGTTTTTTTCATATAACCAATATCTGCATATTTATCATTAACTAACCAGCCTCCTCCGTGAATTAGAATTACAAGAGGAAAATTTGCTTTTTTTTCTCGGGGAAGATATAGGTCTAACAAATGTTTTTTTAATGTATCATTATTATACGGAATATTGCCGTATAATCTTGTCCCTTCGGGAAAAATATCTAGTCTAGGATTAGATGATTGACTCTTTGCTGTCCCGATTGAGAAACAAAGAAAAAGGCTAAGAACAATGTTTTTGTACATAAATCATGAATATTTTAGTTGATTTTCTGATAAGTTTTTCTGAAATTATAGTTTAAGCCCACATTCCACATAAAGTTTTTATTGCCTGGTAAATTTGCTTTAAGCGTTTGATTAATGGTTGAACTCAAGGTAAAAGGTGATTTTTTATGCCCCAAAACTGCCGTAAAGGTGAAATAATCGCCTCTGTAGCCATCTGTTTTTAGAAAGAATATTGTTGGAAATAAATTGAGTCGTAGATTTTTGCTTAGTCCTAAATTGGTAAAAGCAGTATTCAAAAATAATACGTTGGTCAATTGTGGTCCCCATTTTTGAAAAGCGTGCCCCTCCAAATAAACAGCACTTACGCCAATATTTTTGTTAATCTGAAAACTCGGTACTACTTCAAATGCCCCAAAACGTAGCATTTCAGTGATTTCTTTCGTGACTCCATTTTCTGTGTCTTCTCTGCGAATTAAATTGATTGCAGGGTGTATTCCAAGTCTTAGACCAAATTTTTTATTTTCGATAACTTTGTATCTTAGCCATAGGAGCAAACCTCCTTTGTTGCCCGTAGGAACTAATCGAACATCTGGCTCGAAGCTAAATTTCTTCTTTTTCCATGATAATTGCGAAATAAATGCTGGACTATTCAATGAAAAGGAAGGAATAATCGAAAAACCATTATTGGTGATGCCTACCGAACCTGAAAATGTGACGGGGGTTTGGGTGCTGTCCAAGGTTTGGGCAGTTGCTGATTGAAGCGTGAATACAAAAATAAGTGAAAGAGAAATTGACGTAATAGAATGTTTCATCGAGAATTTTAATTTTGATTGATACAAAATTAATTCCTTGTGCCGACGGTGTATTTATATATTTTACGGTTTCTATTACCATTTTTACAGATAATGTACTTTTTGTAGTATATTTTTATAAATTTGAATAAAAAAACAAAGCATGATTGTATTTGAAACCATAAAAAAATACAGTGAGTTTTTTAATAATAAAACGCTCCATCCCTTAATCAATTTGGTCGATTTGAATCTTGCCAAGCCTTTCGAAAGAGGTCGTTTAAGACTGGATTTCTACGCTATTTTTATAAAAGATACTATTTGTGGCGAATTTAGGTACGGAAACAAATATTATGATTATTCGGATGGTTCTATGATTTTTATAGGGCCTAACCAAATCATCGGAAGCGAACCAGAAGGAGAAATGCACCAGCCTTATGGAAAGGCATTGATTTTTCATCCAGATTTAATCAAAGGCTCTGCTTTGGGTAAGCATATTCATGAGTATTCTTTTTTTAGTTATCAATCATACGAGGCATTGCATTTGTCGGACAAAGAACGTGAAATCGTGGAGGCGTGCTTTGCCAATATCCAAATGGAAATTAGTCAAAACATCGACAGACATAGTAAAAAACTGTTGATTGCCAATCTTGAATTACTCCTCAAATATTGTTCACGTTTCTATGACCGCCAATTCATCACCCGTGAGCATGTCAATCATGGAATTTTAGAGCAGTTTGAACAAAAATTAAACGAGTATTTAAGGAGCGATACATTGCAATCGCATGGGATTCCTTCGGTCAATTATTTTGCTGGAGAATTGAATCTTTCTCCCAATTATTTCGGTGATTTGATAAAAAAAGAAACAGGCTCATCTGCTCAGGATTTTATTCATTTGAGACTTTTGGAGGTTGCAAAAGAGCGTATATTAGATACTTCCAAAAGCATTAGTGAAGTATCCTATGCACTCGGATTCAAATATCCTCAACATTTTACTCGTCTTTTCAAGCAAAAAGTAGGAGCTACGCCGAATGATTATCGATTAAATAATCTTTCTAGCACAGCTTCCTAATCGAATGGATTACGACTATTTTGGCAGTTTAACTTAGGTTTTATTTGAAACAATTAACACTCAAAAAATGAATCAACAAACGGGTAAATTTTTGATAATATTGGGAGTTTTCTTGGTTTTAGGAGGCATAATTATCTATTTCTTTTCGGATAAATTGAATTGGCTGGGGCGTTTGCCTGGTGATATACGAATAGAAAATGAACGGACAAAATTCTATTTTCCGATAGTTACAATGTTGATAGTCAGTGTATTGTTGAATGTTGTTTTGTATATTATTCGAAAATTTATAGGTTAATTTTAAAAGCCGAAAGAAGAAGAAATATTTGCCCAAACGATTAGAAACTTAAAATGGAACATTCATGCTTTTTTATTGGTTCTTATCTTGAGAATGAAGAGTAATTTTTGTTAGGATTAATCATTAAATGACAAAGAAATGAAAGTGATAATTACTGGTACAACTGGCATGATAGGAGAGGGCGTTTTGCTAGAATGTCTAAAAAACGCTCAAATTACTGAAATTTTGAGTGTAAGTCGTAAGCCATCTGGAAAAACTCATTCAAAATTAAAAGAATATATAGTTCAGGATTTTCTTTCATTAGATGGGTCAGAGGAAGTATTACAGGGCTATGATGCTTGCTTTTTTTGTGCCGGAGTGAGTAGTGTCGGGATGAATGAAGCGGATTATACACGAATTACATATAATACCACATTGAATTTTGCGAAAGCACTGCATCCGAATCCAGCAATGTCTTTTATATATGTGAGCGGCGGAGGAACAGATAGTTCTGAAAAAGGTAAAATGATGTGGGCGAGGGTCAAAGGTAAAACAGAAAATGATTTAATGAAACTTCCTTTCAAGCAGGCATTTGGTTTTAGGATTGGTGCGGTAGAGCCAAGCAAAGGGCAAGAATATGTTTTGAAATATTATAAGTATTTTTCGTGGATGGTTCCTGTGATGCGGGTTTTGTCTCCCAATTCTATCAGTACGATGGCTGAGGTTGCCAATGCCATGATTTATGTATCTCAGAAGGGGTATCCCAATAACGTCATTCATGTAAAAGATATTCATGAAATGAGTAATACGAAGTGATTGCTTTGATATATTTGTATTTTAAGAAATGGTATCAATTCAAAATAGAACCTTCAGCAATGGCAGTTAAAGATTTATTACTTGCAGAAAAAAGCTTACAAATTACTGGAATTATTCGGATTGAAAGTGAAAATGAGCGTTTTTTAGGACCTGGTCGTATCGAATTGCTTGAAAATATTATAGAAACAGGGTCAATCAGCCAAGCAGCCAAAAAAATGGGAATGTCGTATAAAAAAGCATGGGATTTAATCAATTCTATGAATAAGCAAACCAAAATGCCGATAGTGATTACCCATGCGGGAGGTGAAAATGGAGGAGGAACGCTCGTCACTGAGGAAGGGAAAAAAATAATTGCTGCATTCAAAAAATTAGATGATGAATTTCGACAATCTTTTGCCGAAAAACTATCGAGTTTTTTGAATCAGCCCTAAACCATTCATTTTATACAAATATTAGTTTTAAGCAAGCTATTATTAATCCAATTGCTAATAATTTTTTGAGCGTAGGGTGATTGAATTTTTGGCTTCCAAAATAAGAACCGAGCATTCCTCCGATAATGGTTGCTACAATCGCCCATTGTATGTTTTCTGGAAGAGTCATTTGCCCTTTTGTCAATTGTCCATACAAGCCAGACAAAGAATTGACAAAAATAAATAAAGCCGAAACGGCGGCAGTTTCTTTGATAGATGCCCATCGCATGACGAGTATCAAAGGGCTGAGGATGATTCCGCCGCCTATGCCAATCATTCCTGATAATAAACCAATCATTCCTCCGGCTAACAAAGCTGGAATGATAGGAATTTGTCTTTTCTCCTCGTCAGGATTATCCAATTGAAAAAATAATCGAATGATAGTTAAAAGAATACTAAAAGCTAGTATTTTCTTATAAATGGAGTCGGAAAGGGTCATTGTCCCACCGATATAAGCCATCGGAATACTTGCAATAGCAAAGGGAAGAAATAGTTTTATACGAAAATATCCAGCTCTATAAAAACCAATAAATGAAAAAAGCGAAACAGCGAGATTCATGACCAATGCCGACGATTTCATCACAGAGGGAGCTACGCCCGCCAATGCCATGATTGCCAAATAACCACTTGCTCCGCCATGTCCCACAGAGGCATACAAAAAAGCAATGATACCTAATAAAATCAATAATGTTATTTCCAATGTCATCTTGAATAATAATGAATTCTTTTTTGTTTAGATTTATCGTTATATATTTGCAAATATATCGTTTTATAAGACATTTACCAATTTATGATAAATATAATTAGTTTTGTTTGTGTTTTGAAAATTGCTTGATGGGAATCTATCTGAAATACGATTTATTGAAAAACTAATTGCACCATCAACTTTTCCGAAACTTCAATGGGCTTTGACCAGTGTGTTTTTTGAAAAAATTATTAAAATGAGTGACTTCCGAAAAGCCTAAGGCAAAAGCTATTTCGGTCACGTTCCAATCACTCCGAAGAAGCATATTCTTGGATTCTTGGAGCAATCGCTCTGATAATAGTTGGGTGGTTGTTTTGCCAGTTATTTCTTTGACAGACCGATTGAGGTGGTTGACATGCACGTTTAGTTGCTCTGCAAATTCGGAGGCTGAACGAAGTTTGATGTAGGGGTGATTTTCGTCAATGGGAAATTGTCGCTCCAACAATTCTAAAAACAAGGCTGAAATTCGGGTAGAGGCACTGATTGAATGTCTGTTTAGGGATTCAGAAGCTTGCATTTTTGAGGCAAAATGTATCAATTCAAAAGCTAAATTTCTTAATAAATCGTATTTATGAATGTAATCAGAACGTAGCTCTTGAAGCATTTTTTCATAAATT
>JACCDU010758670.1_pt1 | contig 12954 bp, 11 predicted proteins | sample 7446081 | NCBI WGS metagenome assembly JACCDU01 (sample SAMN15323447, study PRJNA562643) | freshwater metagenome | isolation source: river surface water | place: USA:Blue River Watershed | collected 2017-08-17 | reverse complement strand
GGGTCAATGCCGGTGGACAGCCCGGCCTCGCCTACGCCCGCCAGAAAGCACAAAGCCACCCGAAGGTGGCTTTGAAGCGGGGCAGGGGACGGATCAGGCCTTGCCTGCGATGACCTGCTGCAGTTCGCCCGACTCGTACATGTCCATCATGATGTCCGAGCCACCGATGAATTCGCCCTTGATGTAGAGCTGCGGGATCGTCGGCCAGTTGCTGTATTCCTTGATGCCCTGGCGGATCTCGGCGTCGTCGAGCACGTTGACCGTCTTGATCGCCTTGGCGTCGACACCACAGGCCTTCAGGATCTGGATGGCACGGCCTGAAAAACCGCACATGGGGAAGCTGGCGCTGCCTTTCATGAAAAGCAGGATCTCGTTGCCTTTGACAAGTTCGTCGATGCGTTGCTGGGTATCGCTCATGGGGCGCTCCTCTTTTGTTCGATGGCCGGATTATCCCTTGTCCTGCAAAACCCCAGGGCTTTGGAGGTGGAGGGGGCAGTCCCTGCGGTGGCGGCGCAAGGGGCTGCTCATGCCCATTGTGCCCCGCTGCAGCGTTCGATGCCGGCCAGGTCATGGCGCGAGCACACGCGCTGCCCACCGGCCTGTGTCAACAGGTCGCGCACGGCTTGGGCCTGGTCATACCCGTGCTCCAGCAGCAGCCAGCCGCCGGGCTGCAGGTGGGCGGGCGCCTGCGCGATGATGGCCCGGATGTCGTCGAGGCCGTCCTGGCCGCTGGCCAGGGCCTGCAGGGGCTCGTGCCGGAGGGCGGCCAGGTGCGGGTCGTCGGCGCGGATGTAGGGCGGATTGGAGACGATCAGGTCAAAGCGGCCGTGCACCCCGGCCAGCCAGTCGCTGTGGATGAAGCGCACCGGCAGGTTCAGGCGCCGGGCATTGGCCTGGGCCACGTCCAGGGCCGCATGGCTCGCATCCACCGCCGTCACGCGCGCCCGCGGGCGTTGCTGCTGCAGGGCCAGGGCGATGGCCCCACTGCCCGTGCCCAGGTCCAGCAGCTGCAGGTCTGGGGCCTCGGTGGGGCCGCCATCGGCAGGGGCGGCGGGGACCAGCTCCAGCGCCCACTCCACCAGGGTTTCCGTGTCCGGGCGCGGGTCCAGCACCCGGCCATCGACCTGCAGGGGCAGACCGAAAAACTCCTTGTGGCCGGTGATGTAGGCCAGCGGCTCACCCGCCGCGCGGCGTTGCAGCAGGGCATCGATGCGGGCCTGCACCTCGGCCCCGAGTTCGTCCTGGTCGTGAGCGATCAGCCAGGCCCGGTCGTGCAAGGGACGCCCCAGGGCCAGCAGGTGCAGCCCCTGCGCGTCGATGCGCTCGAGCCCCAGGGCCTGCGCGCGCGCCAGGCTTTGCGCCAGGGTCCGGCGTTCCTCGCCAGGCCCGGGCTGCGCAGAACGATCACTCATGGCGCGCCCCCCACTTCCAGCTCGGCCAGCTGCTCGGCTTGGCGTTCGGCCTGCAGCGCAGCGATCACGTCTTGCAGTTCCCCTTCCAGGATGTAGCTCAGCTTGTAGAGCGTGAGGTTGATGCGGTGGTCGGTCAGGCGGCCTTGCGGAAAGTTGTAGGTGCGGATGCGGTCGCTGCGGTCACCGCTGCCGATCAGGCCCTTGCGCAGGGCGGCGTCTTTCGCCGCGCGTGCGCTGCGTTCCTTTTCCTCGATGCGTGCGGCCAGCACCTGCAGGGCCTTGGCCTTGTTGCGGTGCTGCGAGCGGTCGTCCTGGCATTCGGCCACGATGCCGGTCGGCAGGTGGGTGATGCGCACCGCCGAGTCGGTTTTGTTGATGTGCTGCCCCCCCGCGCCACTCGCCCGGAAGGTGTCGATCCGCAAATCGGCCGGGTTGAGCTGCACCGCCTGGGCTTCGTCGGGCTCGGCCAGCACGGCCACCGTGCAGGCGCTGGTGTGGATGCGGCCCTGGGTTTCGGTGGCGGGCACGCGCTGCACGCGGTGACCACCGGATTCGAAGCGCAGCTGGCCAAACACGCCCTCACCCTCGATGCGCACCACCACCTCCTTGTAGCCGCCCAGCTCGCTGGGCGATTCGGACAGCAGCTCCACCTTCCAGCCCTGGCTTTGCGCGTAACGGGTGTACATGCGCAGCAGGTCGCCCGCGAACAAGGCCGATTCGTCGCCCCCCGTGCCCGCACGGATTTCCAGAAAAGCGTTGCGCGCATCCAGCGGGTCCTTGGGCAGCAGCATGCGCTGCAGTTCGGCTTCCAGCGCCTGCAGCTCGCTGGCGGCTTCGGCCATTTCGTCGCCCGCCAGCGCGTGCATCTCGTCCGATTCGGGCAGTTCGGCCTGCATGGCCCGTGCGCTCTCCAGGTCGGCCTGGCGTTGGCGGTAACGGGCGTAGCGCCCCGCCACGGCCGCCACCTCGGCATGTTCGCGCGAGAGCTTCATGAACTGTGGCATGTCGCCCATGATGTCTTCGCGCGAGAGCAGGAAATCCAGCTCGGACAGGCGTTCGGCGTAGCGTTCGAGTTGCTCAAGGAGAAAGGGTTTCATGCGGCGGACCCAGGATGACAAGGGGCCTGGGGCGTCACGGCACCCAGGGCCAGGATCGTGCGCCCTCAGGCGCGGTCATCCCCAGCTAACGCTCTTTGCGCAGAAACAGGCGCTGCACTGTCAGCATGGTCTGCTCCCGGTGCTCCGGGTTGGCGCTGCGCAGCTCGGCCATGGCGCCGTGCATCATCTTCTGCATCAGCCCGCGCGAGAGGGTGTCCAGCACGGCGTCCAGGGGTTCCCCTTTGGCCAGCAGCTTGCGCGCCCGGGCGAGTTCGGCCTCGCGCCAGGCGTCGGCCTGGTCTTGCAATTGCTGGATCAATGGCACCGTGCCACGCTGGCCCAGCCAGTGGTTGAAGCTCTGCACGCCGGCGTCGATGATGACTTCGGCTTCGCTCACCGCGGCCTGGCGCTGGGCCTGCCCGGTCTGTACCACCGTGGCCAGGTCGTCCACGGTGTAGAGGTAGACGTCTTCCAGGGACTTGACCTCGGGCTCGATGTCGCGCGGGACCGCCAGGTCGACCATGAACATCGGGCTGTGTTTGCGTTTTTTGAGCGCGCGTTCGACGGCGCCCAGGCCAATCAGGGGCAGGGTGCTGGCGGTGCAGCTGATGACGGCATCGAACTCGTGCAAGCGATCGGGCAGATCGGCCAGGCGCAGCGTTTCGGCGCCAAAGCGGCTGGCCAGGCTTTGGCCGCGCTCGAGGCTGCGGTTGGCGATCGCGATGGCTTTGGGGTTCCTGGCGGCAAAGTGGGTGACGACCAGTTCGATCATCTCGCCCGCGCCAACAAACAGCACGCGGATGGCCCGCAGGTCTTCGAACAACTGGCTGGCCAGCCGCACCGAGGCGGCCGCCATGCTGATCGAATGCTGGCCAATCTCGGTGGCGCTGCGCACTTCCTTGGCCACCGCAAAACTGCGCTGAAACAACTGGTTGAGTGTGGTGCCCAGGGCGCCGGCTTCTTCGGCGGCGCGCACGGCGTCCTTGAGCTGGCCCAGGATCTGTGCCTCGCCCAGCACCATCGAATCGAGCCCGCTGGCCACCCTAAAAGCGTGGCGCGCGGCTTCGTCGCCTTCGAGCAGGTAGGTGTGCGACTGCAGTTCCTGGGGGCTCACGCCCCCGGTGCGGGCCAGCCAGTGCAGGGTGTCGTGGGGCGACGCCTGGCTGGCGGCGCAGTAGATCTCGGTGCGGTTGCAGGTCGAGAGGATGGCGGCCTCGGGCGCCTCGCTGGTCTTGACCGCCAGCTCCTGCCGCAGCCGGTGCAGGGTGGGGGCCAACTGGTCGACGGCGAACGCAAAACGGCCGCGCATATCCAGCGGCGCGGTCGTGTGGTTCAATCCCAGGGTCCAGACAGCCATGTGCGCATTATAAAAAGGGCATGGCCAAGTTGTCAGGTTTAATTGACAGATTTTCAGGGGTCCCGCCCGGCCTGCCGCCCAGGTGTCCCGGTTTTTGAGCCTTTTTGCAGTGACTTTTGCCCAATCGTTGTTCCATTTGGCCAATTTTGTGCTGCCGGCCCTGGCCCTGGCCGTCCTCATGCCGCTGGCCGGCCGCTGGGTGATGGGGCGTGCGGGCGTGGCCTGGTGGCGACGGGTGTTCTGGCATGCGGTGGTGGGCAGCCTGGTCTTGCTGGCCGGTCTGGTGCTGCAGGGCCACGACGGCCGCATGGCCACCTATGCCGCCCTGGTGCTGGTGGCGGCCAGCCTCGAATGGCTGTTGCACCGCGGCTGGCGCGGTTGATGGCTTGCATGAAAGAAAGGTACAAGATGAAAACATGGATGCACCGCCTGGCTTGTGCCATCGGTTTGCTCTTCGGCGCCGTCTCGATGGCACAGACGTTTCCCCACAAGCCTGTGCGCATCGTGATCGGCTTTCCCGCAGGGGGCCCCCTCGACCAGCATGCCCGCCTGCTGTCGGATCGGCTGCAGGCGCAGCTGGGACAACCCGTGATCATCGACTACAAGGCCGGTGCCGGTGGCACGGTGGGTGCGCAGGAGGTGATGAAAGCGCCCCCCGACGGCCACACCCTGATGCTGGCCAACACCGGGGTGATGGTGATCAACCCGGCGCTCTACAGCAAGTTGCCCTACCAGACCCTCAAGGACTTTGTGCCTGTGGCGCGCACCGCCATGCAGCCCCTGGCCTTTCTCGTTCACCCCAAGGTGCCCGTGAACACCCTGCCCGAATTCATCGACTATGCCCGGGCGCGGCCGGGCCAGATCAACTACGGATCGGCGGGCAATGGGGGCAGCAGCCACCTGGTGCCCGAAATGCTCAAGAGCGCCACCGGCATCTTCATGGTCCACATTCCCTACCGGGGCAGTGCCCCGGCCTTCACCGACCTGATGGCCGGGCAGGTCCAGTTCATGGCCGAAAGCATTCCGCAGGCGGCGCAGTACCACAAGCAGGGCAAGGTGCGGGCGCTGGCGGTCACCAGCCGTGAACGCAACCCGGCCCTGCCGGAGGTGCCGACGGCGATCGAGTCCGGTTTGCGCCACTTCGAGGTGGTCGGTTTTTATGGCTTTCTGGCCCCTGCGGGGACGCCCCGGGACGTGGTTCATCGCCTGAGCGAGGCTTTCCGTGCCGTGCTGACCCAGCCCGACACCAGGAGCCGCATGGTGGCCCAGGGGGCCGACCCCGCTTTCCTGGGGGCTGAGGACTTTGCCCGCTATCTGGAAGCCGAAATGCCCCGCTGGGCCGAGGTGGTGAAAAATTCCGGCGCCAAGCTCGACTGAAGACCGTTCCCCGGCCCGGCGGGGAGGCCCCACACCCGGCGCGTGATTGCTGCACTGCGGTAACATTCAACCCCAGCCCTGAGGCCCGTCCGCGGCCGGTGCTGGCTGTTGCAGCCCACCCCTTATGAATGCACCCACCACCCTCCAGCACCTGATGCAGGCCGAATCGGATTCGCCGCGTCTGCGTGAGATTCCCTACAACTACACCAGCTTCTCGGACCGCGAAATCGTCATCCGTCTGCTGGGCCAGACCGCTTGGGATCTCCTCAACCAGCTGCGTCAGGAGCGTCGCACCGGCCGTTCGGCCCGCATGCTGTACGAAGTCCTGGGCGACATCTGGGTGGTCGAGCGCAACCCTTATCTGCAGGATGACCTGCTGGACAACCCCGCTCGCCGCAAGCTGCTGGTCGATGCCTTGAACCACCGCCTGGGCGAGGTGCAAAAGCGCCGCACCCCCGAGCAGGACGCGGCCCGCGACGCGCTGGTCGGCCAGCTGCTGACCCTGGCCCGCGAGGCGGTGGGGCAGTTCAATGAACGCTTTGCCCGCCGTGCGGAGCTGCGGCGCAAGGTGCAGCGGGTGCTTGGGCGGCTGACCGCCAAGGACAACATCAAGTTCGACGGCCTCTCGCGCGTGAGCCACGTGACCGACGCCACCGACTGGCGGGTGGAATACCCGTTTGTGGTGCTCACCCCCGACACCGAAGCCGAGATGGCCGGCCTCGTGAAAGGCTGCATCGAGCTGGGCCTGACCATTGTTCCGCGCGGCGGTGGCACCGGTTACACCGGCGGCGCGATCCCGCTGACCTGGAAGAGCGTGGTCATCAACACCGAAAAACTCGAGGCCATGACCGAGGTCGAAGTGCTGGAGCTGCCGGGCGTGGACCACCCGGTGCCCACCATCTGGACCGAAGCCGGCGTGGTCACCCAGCGCGTGGCCGACGCGGCCGAGCGCGGGGGCTTTGTCTTCGCGGTCGACCCGACCTCGGCCGAAGCCTCCTGCATCGGCGGCAACATCGCCATGAACGCCGGTGGCAAGAAAGCGGTGCTCTGGGGCACGGCCCTGGACAACCTGGCCAGCTGGCGCATGGTCACCCCCGATGCCGAATGGCTCGATGTGGTGCGCATGGACCACAACCTGGGCAAGATCCACGACGCCCCATTCGCCACTTTCGAGCTGCGTTACTTCAAGGCCGATGGCAAGACGCCGCTGCGCACCGAGACCCTGCGCATCCCGGGCGCCACCTTCCGCAAGGAAGGCCTGGGCAAGGATGTGACCGACAAGTTCCTGAGCGGCCTGCCGGGCGTGCAAAAAGAAGGCTGTGACGGCCTGATCACCAGCGCCCGCTGGGTGGTGCACCGCATGCCCGAGCACACCCGCACCGTCTGCCTGGAGTTCTTTGGCCATGCCCGCAATGCCGTGCCGAGCATCGTCGAGATCAAGGACTTCATGTTCGCCGAGCAAAAGCGCACGGGCACCGTGCTGGCCGGTCTCGAACACCTGGACGACCGCTATTTGCGCGCCGTGGGCTACACCACCAAGAGCAAGCGCGGCGGCTTTCCCAAGATGGTGCTGATCGGCGACATCGCCGGAGACGACGCCGACGCTGTGGCCAAAGCCACCTCGGAAGTCGTGCGCATCGCCAACTCGCGCAGCGGCGAGGGCTTCATTGCCATCAGCGCCGATGCGCGCAAGAAATTCTGGGCGGACCGCAAGAAGACGGCGGCCATCAGCCGCCACACCAATGCCTTCAAGGTCAACGAAGCCGTGGTGATCCCGCTGCCGCGCATGGCCGAGTACACCGACGGCATCGAGCGCATCAACATCGAACTGAGCCTGCGCAACAAGCTCAAGCTCTGCGCTGAACTCGAGGCCTTCCTGGCCCGGGGCAACCTGCCGCTGGGCAAGGTCGAAGACGCCAGCGAAATGCCTTCGGCCGAACTGCTCGAAGAGCGCGTGGCCCAGGCCCTGTCGGTGGTGCGTGATGTGCGTGACCTCTGGCAGAACTGGCTCACGCGGGTGGACGAGCTCTTCCCGCAACTGCAGGACCACACCCTGCGGGCGAGCTGGAAGACGCAGATCCGCACGCCGCTGCAGGACATCTTCTCGGGCTCGGCCTTCGGGCCCATCCTGTCCGAGGTCAATGCCATCCACCAGCGCGTGCTCAAGGGCCGCGTTTGGGTCGCACTGCACATGCACGCCGGCGATGGCAACGTCCACACCAACATCCCGGTCAACTCCGACAACTACGAGATGCTGCAGACCGCGCACGAAGCGGTGGCCCGCATCATGGTGCTGGCGCGCAGCCTGGACGGCGTGATCTCGGGCGAGCACGGCATCGGCATCACCAAGCTGGAATTCCTGACCGACGCCGAGCTGGCCAATTTCACCGCCTACAAGGCCAAGGTGGACCCCGAAGGCCGCTTCAACAAGGGCAAGCTGCTGCGCGGCGAAGCCCTGAGCCAGCTGGGCGCGGATGTGCATGCGGCCGACCTCTCGCACGCCTACACCCCCAGCTTTGGCCTGATGGGCCACGAGTCGCTCATCATGCAGCAGTCGGACATTGGCGCCATTGCCGACAGCGTCAAGGACTGCCTGCGCTGCGGCAAATGCAAGCCGGTGTGCGCGACCCACGTGCCGCGGGCCAACCTGCTCTATTCACCGCGCAACAAGATCCTCGCGACCTCCTTGCTGATCGAGGCCTTCCTCTACGAGGAGCAGACCCGGCGCGGCATTTCGGTCAAGCACTGGCAGGATTTCGAGGACGTGGCCGACCACTGCACCGTCTGCCACAAGTGCTACACGCCCTGTCCGGTCAAGATCGACTTTGGCGACGTGACCATGAACATGCGCAACCTGCTGCGCAAGATGGGACAAAAGAGCTTCCGCCCGGGCAATGCGGCCGCCATGTTCATGCTCAACGCCACCAACCCCGAGACCATCAAGCTCGCCCGCACGCTGATGGTGGATGTGGGCATGAAGGCCCAGCGCTGGGCGGCCGACCTCTTCAAGGGACTGGCCCGCAAGCAGACCAGTGCGCCCCCGGCCACCGTGGGCACCGCGCCGATCAAGGAGCAGGTGATCCACTTCGTCAACAAGAAGATGCCGGGCAACCTGCCCAAGAAGACCGCCCGTGCCCTGCTCGACATCGAGGACAAGGACTACGTGCCGATCATCCGCAACCCGCAGCGCACCACGCCCGAGACGGAAGCGGTGTTCTACTTCCCGGGCTGCGGCTCTGAGCGCCTGTTCAGCCAGGTCGGCCTGGCCACCCAGGCCATGCTCTGGCACGCCGGGGTGCAGACGGTGCTGCCGCCGGGCTACCTGTGCTGCGGCTACCCGCAGCGCGGCTCGGGCCAGTTCGACAAGGCCGAGAAGATGATCACCGACAACCGGGTGCTCTTCCACCGTGTGGCCAACACCCTCAACTACCTCGACATCAAGACGGTGGTGGTCAGCTGCGGCACCTGCTATGACCAGCTGCAGGGCTACAAGTTCGAAGAGATCTTCCCTGGCTGCCGCATCGTCGACATCCACGAATACCTGCTGGAAAAGGGCATCACCCTCACGCCCGAGCAGGCCGGGGCCTACCTCTACCACGACCCCTGCCACACGCCGATGAAGCAGCAGGACCCGATGAAGACCGTCAAGGCGCTGGTGGGCGAGCAGGTGCTCAAGTCCGAGCGCTGCTGCGGCGAATCGGGCACCCTGGGCGTCACGCGCCCCGATGTCTCGACCCAGGTGCGTTTCCGCAAGGAAGAAGAAATCCGCAAGGGCGAGGCCGCCCTGCGCGCCAGCGGCGCCGTGGCCGCCCAGGACAACGTCAAGATCCTGACCAGCTGCCCCAGCTGCCTGCAGGGCCTCTCCCGCTACGGCAACGACCTGCAAAACGGCCTGCTGGAAGCCGACTACATCGTGGTCGAGATGGCCCGCCACATCCTGGGTGAAAACTGGATGCCCGAGTACGTGCAACGCGCCAACGACGGCGGCATTGAGCGCGTGCTGGTCTGAACCTCTGGAGCAACACCATGGCTGGTTTGAAAAAGGACACCCCGGCGCCCGAGTCCTTGACCCTGCACGGCGCTTCGCGCGTGCTGGAGATCGGTTTCGCCGACGGCGCGCAATTTCGCATCCCCTTCGAACTGATGCGGGTCTACTCGCCTTCGGCCGAGGTGCAGGGCCATGGCCCGGGGCAGGAAGTGCTGCAGACCGGTAAGCGCAATGTGGCCATCGTCGACATCGAGCCGGTGGGCAATTACGCGGTCAAGCCCACGTTTTCCGATGGGCACGACTCGGGCCTGTTCACCTGGGAGTACCTGTACTTTTTGGGCGCCCAGCAAAACGAGCTTTGGGCCGATTACGAACAGCGCCTGCAGGCGGCCGGCATGGGTCGAGACGACCCCATGCCCGAGAAGGGCGGCGGCGCCTGCGGACACCACCATTGAAAGCGCGCCCATGAGCAGCACCCACTTCGGCTTCAAAACGGTTGATGAAAAAGACAAGGCCCGCCATGTGCGGGGGGTCTTCGATTCGGTCGCGTCCCGCTACGACGTGATGAACGATCTGATGTCGATGGGGCTGCACCGCGTCTGGAAGGCCTACACCGTGCAGGTGGCCAACCTCAAGGAAGGCGACCAGGTGCTCGACATCGCCGGTGGCACCGGCGACCTGGCGATGGCCTTTGCCAAAAAGGTCGGGGCCAGCGGCCGCCTGGTGCACACCGACATCAATGAGGCCATGCTCTCGACCGGGCGTGACCGCCTGCTCAACCACGGCATCGTGCTGCCCACCCTGGTGTGCGACGCCGAGAAGCTGCCCTTCCCAGACCAGCACTTCAACCTGGTCAGCGTGGCGTTTGGTCTGCGCAACATGACCCACAAGGACGTGGCCCTGGCCGAGATGTGCCGGGTGCTCAAGCCGGGCGGCAAGCTGCTGGTGCTGGAGTTCTCCAAAGTGGCCAAGCCACTGAAAAAGGCCTACGACTGGTACAGCTTCAACATCCTGCCCCACATGGGCCAGCTGGTGGCGGGCGACGCCGACAGCTACCGTTACCTGGCCGAGTCGATCCGCATGCACCCTGGCCAGGAAGAGCTGAAAGCCCTCATGAAAAATGCCGGATTTGGGCATGTGGATTTTCACAACCTGAGCGCGGGGGTGGTAGCCTTGCATGTCGGTATCAAATGTTGAACAGGTGCCGTCTGTTTTCATACTGATCGGAGACAACGTGAAAAAGTTACTTCCACTGATGCTCGCTGCTGTCATGGCGCTGGGCAGCCTGAACGCAGAAGCCGCTCGCCGCATGGGCGGTGGCAAATCCGTGGGCCAGCAGTCGAATAACGTCACCCAGCGCGAGGCGGTGCGTCCGCAGGCGCCTGCGGCCCCTGCGCAACAGACCGCCCCCGCTACCGCCACCAAACCCACTGCTGCTCCTGCACCGGCGGCGGCCGCCGGCAAGAAGCCCTGGGGCGCCATGCTCGGTGGCCTGGCCGCGGGTCTGGGTCTGGCCTGGCTGGCCCACTCGCTGGGCTTCGGGGAAGCCTTTGGCAACATCCTGCTGGTGATCCTGCTGGTCGTGGTGGCCATGGCCGTGATCGGCATGATCCTGCGCAAGCGCCAGGGCAGCACGGGCTCCTCGCCCATGGCGTATGAGGCGGCCGGTGCCGGCGCCCAGCAGCCGACCACCTTCAGGCAATACAACCCCGCCAACGTCGGCAACGACGCTTCGGCCCGGCCCTGGGAAGCGCAAAACACCAGCTTCGACGCCAGCCCCGCTTCTTCGGGCAGCATGATCGGCGCTGGGCTGCGTGGCCCGCAAGGCTGGGGCGTTCCAGACGGCTTCGATGCCGATGGTTTTGTGGACGCCGCCAAGCGCAACTTCATCACCCTGCAGGACGCCTGGGACCGTTCGGACATCGGCATGCTGCGCTCCATGATGACCGACGCCATGCTCTCCGAGATCCGCAGCCAGCTGGCCGAGCGCGAGGCGCAGTTCCCGGGCCAGGCCAACAAGACCGAAGTGGTCATGCTTGAAGCCCAGCTGCTGGGCATCGAGGACATGGACGATGCCTACATGGCCAGCGTCGAGTTCAACGGCATGATCCGCGAGGAGCCCTCGGCCGGTCCGAGCCCCTTCCGCGAAGTCTGGAACATGACCAAGCCCAAGAACGGCGGCAGCGGCTGGCTCGTGGCTGGCGTGCAGGCCCTGCAATAAGTCACAGGCGCCCGTCAGGACGCGGCTTTCGGGAATAATCGGGGACTATGGCAACACAGTCCCCTTTTTCATGGGCCGCGCAGGCCGTTGCAGGTCTGAAGCCCCCCGCCTGGGTGGTGGACGAGACCCTCAACCGGCTGGTGCTTTTCCTCAACCACGTGCTCATGAGCGAACCCGAGGCCATGCGCCGCCTGGCCCGCCAGCAAGGCCAGCGCATCGAGCTGGTCTGGCAGGACCAGTCGCTGCAGCTGCAGGCCACGCCCGCCGGGCTGCTCGAGCGCGGTCAGTTCAGCGCGTTCGACCTGCGCCTGACGGTCACCGAAGCCTCGCCTCTGGAGGTGCTCTCGGCGCTGGCGCGCGGCGACAAACCCAAGGTCCGCATCGAAGGCGATGTGCAGCTGGCCGCTGAGGTCAACTGGCTGATCGACCATGTCCGCTGGGATGCCGAGGAGGACCTGGCCCGCCTGATCGGGGATGCGCCGGCCCACACGCTGGCGGTGCTCGGTCGCCAGGCCCTGGCCGCGATCCGCAGCTTTGTGGCCAGCCGCTCGACGGCCACCGCAGGTGGTGCGGCATGAGCCGCCTGGCGCGCGGCGCTTTCATTGTCTTCATTGTCCTGCGCTACGGGCTGGATGAGCTGGTCCTCTCCTCCTTTCGGCACCCCTGGCTGCGTCTGCTCACGCGTTGCCTGACCATCGGTCGCAACCTGCGTTCCCCGCGCGGCGTGCGCTTGCGCGAAGCCCTCGAGCGCCTGGGCCCGATCTTTGTCAAGTTCGGTCAGGTCTTGTCCACCCGGCGCGACCTGTTGCCCCACGACATCGCCGAAGAGCTGGCCCGCCTGCAGGACCGCGTGCCGCCGTTCCCCTCCGAGGTGGCGGTGGCCAGCATCGAGCGGGCCTTTGGCCGACCGGTCGACCAGATCTTTGAACAGTTCGAGCGCGAGCCGGTCGCCAGCGCCTCGATCGCGCAGGTCCACTTCGCCCGCGTGCGGACCCGGGACGGGCAGCTGCGCGATGTGGCGGTCAAGGTGCTGCGGCCCGGCATGCTGCCGGTGATCGAAAAAGACCTCGCCCTGATGCGCCTGATGGCCGGCTGGGTCGAGCGCCTGAGCGACGACGGCAAACGGCTCAAGCCGCGCGAGGTGGTGGCCGAGTTCGACAAATACCTGCACGACGAGCTCGACCTTGTCCGCGAAGCGGCCAACGCCGCCCAGCTGCGGCGCAATATGGAAGACCTCGGCCTGGTGCTGATCCCCGAGATGTTCTGGGATTTCTGCCACCCCGAGGTGATCGTGATGGAGCGCATGAAGGGCGTGCCGATCAGCCAGGTCGAACAGCTGCGCCAGGTGGGGGTCGACATCCCCAAGCTGGCCCGTGACGGGGTGACGATCTTCTTCACCCAGGTTTTTCGCGACGGCTTTTTCCACGCCGACATGCACCCGGGCAACATCCAGGTCAGCCTGGACCCCTCGACCTTTGGCCGCTACATCTCGCTGGACTTCG
>JACCDU010233056.1_pt1 | contig 12954 bp, 15 predicted proteins | sample 7446081 | NCBI WGS metagenome assembly JACCDU01 (sample SAMN15323447, study PRJNA562643) | freshwater metagenome | isolation source: river surface water | place: USA:Blue River Watershed | collected 2017-08-17 | reverse complement strand
TCGATGGTTTTTGATATTCGGTTGACGATTTCTCGATTACGTGGTTCGTTATCAAAAACGTAAATATAATCGCTCCAATTAAACGACCTAATATCAACGTCGGACCCACACATAGCAACAGCATTTTTGACAAACGTGGAGTCGAAGGGTCCCTCAACAATGTAAATGGGTTCCGAAGAATCCACTTGGTCAAGTCCATAAAGTTTAGGCGATTCATCAGAAAGCATCACAGTGATGTATTTATTGTGGGATGATCCTAGTGCTCTTCCTTGAAACCCTATCAAGTTAGAGTCTGTATCATACATTGGTATAATAATGCGACTCTCATCCCTACCGATAGTGTCAAAAGTAACTTTTTGAGTATTTGTCCACTGCTTAAATTTGGCAGCAAAATAAAACTTTTCGGGATTAAGTTTTCTCTTTTCTAGATACTCTCTAGCAATAGGAACCTCTGATGCTTTAGGTAAATCCAGTTTCTTTTTAAAGACTGGTTTAGCAAACTCAAACTTTGGTTCCTCAACCACAAAGTTTCTACCAGTGTGTCCTTCCTTAAACTTTTCCAGTGTATATTGTTTATGAAGCGTTGGGTCTAACTCTTTGAGAAAGTTATTAAAGGATAGACTTGCTCCACAGTTATGGCACTTAAAGTTTGTATTGTTCTTTACGGGATAGATATATCCTCGTGTTTTATTTTTGTTCTTTTGAGAGTCACCACAAAGGGGGCAGCGGAAGTTGTAGAGATCTGCCTTGACTCTCTTAAACTTTTGCAATCGTGACGAAACGAGTCCAATGTACTTGGAGTCAATCAAATCCATTATAAGGGGGGTATTACTTCGCTCTTTCTATTGTAGCAGGAACTGATGGGGGGGTCAAGGTTTTAACAGTCGGAATAATACCAACTAGAAAAATTGCTAGAGCAGCAATTCCACCAACTTGCCATCTAAATTTTGAAAAATCTTCTATCTTATGTTCTAACTTTTCGAATCTATCTGATATTTCTTTATGCTCTTTTTCATTACTTTCTTTGACTTCATCAATCATCTTGATGAGAAGTTCATCAGTCTTTATGCTTTGCTCAATTCTCTCATCGTGCTTTGCAAGAATTGTAGCAATACGTGAATTGCCTTCTGATATTTTATCTACCGCTGCCTCTAATTTGGCAAGCATTTCGCGGGATAATTCTTCATAAATGCCGAGTTTAGATTCAAGAACCGCTAATTTTGATTCTTGGGAAAACATTTTACCTTCCTTTTAAAAATTGTAACCACATTTTTCTAGATCCCCTTCCGCCTTTTGCATAAGATCTGTTCGCTTTTTTAAAAACTGGGGGATCATCACCAGCTTCTTTTGTTCCAGCAATCTGTCCAGCACCCAAACTCATAGTTGGACCTTCTTCTTTAAGATGACGAACAATGTCAATAATTTTGTTTATGTTATACATTAGATCTTATGCAATTGCACTAAACATTCTTGATCTTCTTTTATATTATCAATTCCAGATTTTGGATAATCTGGAATACGATTCAAAAATAATAAGAAGCTTTTAATAGCAGGCCAAAGATCAGATTCTAAGTTATAAAACAAAAGAGGTACTGCAGCATCATTAAAAACATTAAACAAAACTGTTAAATGATTTAAAATAAGATGTGTTTTCAGCACCCCTGTATTTTTATATCTTTTTAATAATCTTTTTACATATTTGATTCTCTTCAAATCGTCATCAAAGTCTTCCTTTGTAACTGCTTGAGGATTATCATAGAATTTTATAGCAAAGAGTAAATAATTACCCTCATTCAATTCATCAAATCTCATAATTTATCAGGAAACGGTCATTGTTGCTGCATCAGAAGTTGCGGTTGCTCCACCATCAGCAGTGATGACAACTCTAAACTGATATCCATTAAGAGCATTGCTAGTATTAGTAACTGCAAGTCCTGCAGTTGCTGTTCCAGAGTAAGTTGCGTTGTTGGAAAGTGCTGTAAATGCTGCTCCAACTGCAGATGCATACTGCCAGGCATAAGATAGAGTTGCAGAAGGAGTTGCTGCAGCAACAACTGTAAAGGTTGCGGTAGCAGTAGTTCCAACACTAACACTAGCTGGTTGAGTTGTAATAGTAATTAGGCGATCAGGGAATACTGAATCATCAGCAGCATCACCATAAGAAGTACCAACATCGGCAGTTCCAGTTGTAATTCCAGACATTGCAACGAGAACTTCACTCTTAACTCTGTAATTTCCGTGGCAATCAATATAAGTATGAACACCAACCCATCCAGCGTGGGCTACTTTTTCCTTGGTGTTAATCGCTGATTGTGCTTCAACAACATCGACACCATACACAGAATTGATTGTTCCAACACCAGCAGGTGATTCTGCATAATTAGAATCTTGAAGAACATATACTGGCTTTTGCGACATTGTATAAGCCACACCAGAAATTGGTGCTCCACTCAGGAACTGAGTTGATGCAATTGAAATGAAGGTATTTGAGCTAATACCAGAAATTACTGCCTCACCAAAAGTAACTCCAACACCAATACTGATTACAGATCCTACAGTGGCATTAGTGAAACTAGTTCCTGATCCAGTAATAGTTTTGTTAGCATAATCAACGGTTACTGTCCCAGGAGAGTAAATACTATCTGCTTTTCCCCAGAGTGCCATTCTTTTTACCCTTAATGTTCTTTATTATATTGATATTTATAAAAAAAGGAGACTTTTACTTTTTAGTCTCCTTATGCAAAACTATTTTTAAAAAATTAGTTGTTAAATCTAGTAATCCATTCTCCTCAAATCTTTTTGTTTTTGCTAACCACTCAGAGGCAGTTAGTAATAGACCAAGAACAATAGTTACTCCCCAATTAGTTATAAAACAAGTAATCATATTGAACCAGGAACTTGTGGTGTAAAGAGTTTATCTTTCACCAACTCATAAACTACATTATCAATGCTATTATCTGTGCTATCAACATACTTCTTGAGTAGGTCGAGAACAAGATTTTTAACTGCTGGATGTGTTGCGATTTGAATCAAAAGTGGTTTTACAACCGCTACTACTGCACCCATGATGTCCTCCGTGTGAAGAGTATCCTGGGCTATTTATCAATCAGCTGGTTTTACTTGAGATCCTGGTCCAGGGGTTCCTGGTTTTGGTCCACGATAACCCCTTCTATATGGTTTGTATCCACCACGATATCCTACTGCTTTATTATGAGCACGAACATCTGGTCTCCAATCTTCTTCACCAGGCTCATCAAATTCTCTTTCAGAAATTGTATCTCCGCTTAGTTCATAAGAATTTGGTAGGGGAATTCTTCTATCACCACCAATTGGTGCAGTTTTTCTCAAAGTATTAATTTTTTTATCAACCTTACCTTTGAGAGCTTCCATTCCTTTGCCTGCAGCCCAAAGACCACCTAAAGCAAGTGCTCCTTTTATCGCAGCACCAGCGATTTCGTTTACTTCTTCACCTTCGGGTTCATATGAACACTTAAGACCCATTGCTCTCATTTTATTTTTAATTAAATTGATCTTGGTTGATATTCCTCTGGGATCTTCTACTTCAATCTTAGTCTTAACTTTTTGATTTTCATCTTCACACTCACATTCTTCTGCTACTCTTTTTGCAACTGCTGTTGCAATAGCATAAGTTTTGGAAGTCTTCCCATACTTTTGCTTTAATTTTTTAACAATTTTTTCCTTCTTTCTTTTTTCTGCAGGCGTCAATTTTTTTTCTGCCAGAACTTCACCTTCAGTTTCAGTTTCATAATGTGCTTTTAGAGTTTTCGATCCATCATTAGGGAAAACAGTTATCTTATTAGTTTGTCCCTTTTTCATTGGTTTAATTTGTGAAGTCTCACCGTTTCCAGATGATTCTTCACTTGCAACTTCTCCAATAAACTCTTCGCTTCTGGTTTCAATTGCTTTACCAATTGCTTTACGACGCTTTAAAAGATACTTATCACTCTTATCGTGATCACCATCATTATCAACGTCTTTATCTTCCTTACCAACTGGATCTAGAGATTCTTTTCTAGTAGCGATTGCATTACCAATTGCTTTACGACGCTTTAAGAGATACTTATCACTCTTATCGTGATCACCATCATTATCAACGTCTTTATCCTCACGTCCAACTGGGTCTAAACCTTTACCTGCCTTTGCTCTAGCTGTCAGTTGCCCCTTCTTTTTTTCACCTTCATATGGCTCACCATATTCAGTCATCTCAACTTCCAAGTATGGGTTTGCTCTTAGTTGAGAAATTTTTTCACGAGTAGCATAACGAACATAGGATTTACCAGAATTCTTATCAGTTACTCTTACTTTATACTTTCTTTCTTGAGTTTGATTTAAAATTTTAGCATACGCCTCACCAATATCAATATCTTCCGTTTCTTTAACTTCACCAGAAAATACCTTATTAATAGCGTTATTAATACTTGAATTTACAATATCAGTTACATCAGAATTATAGTTTTCTGCCATCTGCTTCTTACCAAATAATTTTGATTTAACAGCAATTCTTTCTTGAGCACCAAGAGAACTATTTTGCATATACTGAGAATATGCTTGACGAAGATCTACATCTTCTCTTCTAGCACGGTATCTAATGTCATAGACAGCTTGACGAATCTTCTTTTCAGATGATGCCCCTTGACTTTTATCGCCATCCGATTTTGAAGCCTCACCTTCCGCTTGGTGATGCTTTCTTTCAGGAAGCTCTTCAGTAATATGCTTTTTCATTTGAAAATTTTGTCTTAATTTACTTTTTCCTATACTTATTTATGAAATTGATACCATATGCTTTACCCCCAGGTTGCAAATTTTCTTCTCCAGTCTTAATTGCCCCTGGTGTCATAGAAACAGCATATTTAAAATACCCAGTTGTTCCAACTAGAGTATTTGGTTTTCCTGGAACTCTTTCTATCGAGTTCATTGTTTTTTCAGTATATTTAGCTTCAGTAACATCACGAATCCAAGACTTAAACATCACATGATCTTCAGTTACACAGATTAGATAATTAGTTCCCCTTCTAATAATTCTACCAATTAATCCAGTATTTAAATTTTCAACAAGTTGACCAATTTGATAGATTTTTTCTGATATGTAATTTTCACGAAGATTAATCCAATCAAATTTAGGAGCTATCTCCCAAAGATTCCACCCCTCTTTGATATTCATCGATGCTCTAACATTATCAAATAATTCAAGAGCATCACTACGTTTAAAATCTGGAGGAAGTCCTTCCCTAAACTTTTTGAAATCTCCTTCAGCAGCAGCAAGTCTCATTCTTGATGCAGACATTCCTTCAACACCCTTTGCATCAGGATCTCTTTCACCAGCAGAAACAACTTCAATTGCATCAAATTGATAAAGTTGTCCATTGTAATTATTTGAGAGTTTTTCAAACTCTTTTACTCTATCAGATCCGCCAACTATTCTTACATTAGTATATCCATCATTATGCGCTTTTTTAAGAACATCGAAAATTGTTCTGTTTGCTGGATCATTAACAATTCTCTCACTATGACCAGGGAACATTCTCCTCATATAGGAGATTTTAGTATCTGGGTCTAAAGGATTTTTCTTCTTATCTTGACTTCTGGAAGGAAAGATCAAATAATCTCCACCATCTTGCTGAGCTGCCGCTGCAGCAGTATCCATCAATTGTTGGTGCCCAATAGTTGGTGGATTAAAACGACCAAAAGCAATTGTAAGAGTTCCTTTTGTTTTTGGAACTGGTGGTGGACCAACCTGTTGTGGTGTTTCTTGTGCTGCAGGTTGTTGTGGAGCTGCTTGTTGTTGAGCAGGTTCTTGTGCTTGTTGTGCTAATTTCGGATCAGTATACCCTGGAGATGCTATTGTTTTTTCTTTTTCAGTTTGTGCTGGATCTTTTTGTCCTACCGCTTGCCTTTTATTATAAAACTTAAGTTTACCACCTTCTGTTTTTGCAACAAATTCTCCTGTTCCCTTATCGTACCATCCACCATGACCGTCACCAACCAAACCAAGTTTTTTGGCTTGATCAGAAGCAGCGGTTGCTTCTATTAAAAAATTAAAAAATCTTTTCATCCCTTATCCCAGTTTTTAGCGATAGTAAAGTTAGAGCGAGAAAATTCTAAACGATCTACAAGTTTTAATGCATTTCCAGATTTAATAGCAACAAATCCCTCAGGAGCAGTTACTTTATAACCATCATCAGTTTGAATGAATGTGCCAAAGGTTTTAACTTTCGCTAATTGATTTACAACCATCAACTTAGCAGTTTGCAAATTCATATATGATGCTATGGTCATATAGATTGCCCTGTCATTTGAAGCAATGAATTTTAATCCGTCGTTTTTTATTTTTAAATATTTATCTTGTGCCACTTTTGTCTTTTTGGAAAGAACTTCTTTATCCAACAAACTAATATAGTATTTTGCAAAATCTTCCGAAACTTTTTTTGCACTAGGTAGTGCCATCCCAACACGAACATATGTATTGAAAAATTGCTTAAACAAAGTAGACATTAAAAATTTGGATTCTCCAGTTTGTTTCAAAACGTCCAAAAATGCAGAAGCTTGACGAAGAGATCCTTCAGCACGATTCACTGCAGCATTGAATGCAAGGGCTTGCTGAGGAGTAAAATTAGCAGAACCACTAGCATCACTAAAAGTTGCTGAAGCAACATACACCTCAGGAACTTTATTCAGGGTACTTGTATCAACACCAAAAGATGCAGACATTTCAGAAACAGTTGGACCACTATATGAAGTGTGAAAAACTATGCCGACTTTTGCAGCATCAATTCTCTGTCCAAATTCTGAATCAACAGGTACAGTATAAGTAATTGTATTAGGGCGAAAAGCAATTACATTTTCTCCCCCTATATTTGTGTATACTTTATTACTAGTGAATAAAAGATCTCCTTGAAGAACTCCTTTTATTCCCAATTTAGGAAAATAGGTTAAACAAGTTCTAAGTTTTTCTGCTAACTCACTGGCACCATAAAATCTGACAATATCTTCTTGAGTATAACAAAGTTTAGGTTCAGTTTTTGCAAATACAGATTTAGTTCCAACAAAAAATTTATTTTTTTCTGGATCAATACCACATATAACTGCAGGCGCTCCATCCCACTTTGTGGTAATAGTGATCGAAGACGATTGTTGAGAGAGCATTTTACCCAACTCTCTAAGAAATGCGATTGCATTAAAACCACCCTGAGTTCCTTGATTCAGAATGTCGTCTTCTAAGTGTTCTAGGTGAGTGTTCTTTGCCATGACTCTATTATACCAGCATTTCTATGAGTAGTTTGGTGGAGTGGACAGTTTCTCAACTGACCTGAAAACCGATTCTATCGGCGGTTCTTTCTGCGTAGTTTGAAGTTCTCAAATAAAGTCTATTTACCAGGGTAGATCCTCCCCCCGCAGAAGCAGAAAAAGAGGCTGCTCCAGTTGATTTATTAAGGTCCATTTTTACATATATTACTCTAGATTCATTCAAATAGATATTAAAAATTTGCTTTAAAGTATTATTTTGTGGATTTGCTTTTGACCAATTTTCAATCAATTGTTCGCACTTATATCGTACTTGCCCAATACTAACTTTATCAATATTATTCTTCTTTTCTGGAAGATATTTTTCAACAAAAGGATAGAATGCTAATGGATCAAAATTTTTAGAAAGAACACTATCAACGGCATTTTGCATTAATTTACCATCTGGTTGAATCAATTGCCATCCTAAAAATGCACCTTCAATAACACCCCTTGATCCAAGAATTTTTAAAAGTTGATACTCTTTAGTGCTGGCAAGATTACCCAATTTTCCACTTGCTTCAGCAGCAGCAGTTACAAATTGTGGTTTAACTTGGTTTGAAACTCCCTTAGCTGCCTTAGCAGAAATTAAATATTCAGCATTAGAATATATTAATTTATAGTCATACAATCTTTCACTATCTGGTGGCATGTATATTTGTGCAGAATTTATTCCAGATGTTGGTATTATACCATTTAAAATTCCACGATGAATACAAGCAAGTGGACCTATGACCTCAGCGTAGTAATTTTGTATTTGCCCCCAGGGAAAATTATCAAATTTAATTCCTGCATAATCACCTGTTCCAGTTTTAGCATACTCAAGAAGTTCATAAAGATAATCAAACAACTCACCAGGAATTTCCAATCTACTATTAATAGCATTTTGAATAGTAGTGTAATATGATGTTGCTGAAAATGTTTGGTTTGCCAACCCAAAACTGGAAGGTCCTAGAGGTATTGCTGCTGCTTGTGCAGATTTTGGTTTTACAAAATAATCAACATTTGCATAATAAACATTGTTGCCGACCATAAAAGCAGCTTTTAAATGATCTTGAGTTAATGAATCAATATAAGTGACAGTTGTTCCAGGAGACCAAGTTCCAGCCTGTTTGAAAGAACTTAATTCTTGTTGAAAATATGGAACTGATTTTTTTACAGTTGTTACGTGATCGCTACCTTTCCAATTCCTTTCAAAGTTTTTCTTTCCTGTAGAAGCCACTTATAATAAAGTCGTAATTACAGATTATTTAGATGCCCGTGAGAAGATTCGAACTTCCACTGTATGGATTCTAAGTCCACCCTCTCTACCGTTGGAGTACACGGGCATAAGTGGAGAATAGGGGACTCGAACCCCTCACCCCCGCCGTGCAAAGGCGGTGCTCTACCAAATGAGCTAATTCCCCAAGTTTAAAAGGTACTGCTTTGATACGTCCTGATCAAATAATACCACATAACGAGCGGTTTGTAAAGTATTTAGGACCATATGCTTGGTTCTTCCCCAAAAGAACATAAATTCATTATTTTTAAATGATTTCTTTTGATAATTTACTTCATCCCCCAAGCACAAAAAACAATCCCTGTCTTTCTCCTGCTTGATTTCCAATCCCCACATCCCACGTATTATAGCATACTCTGCGGTCTCTGGATCTGGATCAATATGCCAACTTATTTCTTTATCTGGAAAAACCACACTCAATCCAACTCTTTTCTTAATATCACATTCTAATAGTGTTTCAATTAAAGTTGGAAGATACTTTGAATTCTCAAAAAGAAAAACTTGATTATGAGAATCAAAATAAACTTTTTGATTATAACTCTTTTCTAATTCTTTAGAAAAAATATCTCTATCAGAAATATTTTCAGATCCAACCATCAACGCAGAAACTTTCCAACCTTTGTATGGTGACTCCGTAATTTGTTTATAATCATTATCACCATTCCAGTTAGTCCAAACCAAACTTTCAAAGTTTGAATGAAATTCATCTATGATTTTATCATATCTTTCTTGCAAAAGAATTAATTTTGGATTTATTTCATCTACGGTAAAAAATCTATTCATATCAAGTAAAAATTGAATTTGCTTTTGATTGATCCGATATGTAATCAATACAAAGTATTGTTCTAGAAGTTGATAGGTTATTTTCTACTCTATGCTCTTGCATTGGATGAAATATAATAAATTCTTTATTTTTAAAATCAAAGGTAACAACTTCATCAGATTCTTTATCTCTAAATTGTATTATACATTTATTTTGCTCTTCTTGTTGTATATCAAGTCCCCAAAGAATTCTTAAAAGTTGAACTCCTTTTATATAATCTGTATCAAAATGCCAATCTAAACTTATACCAGGATCTAATACATTTAAAGCACAAACAGATAAGAGATTGATTTCTAAAAGAGTTTCTTTTAATATTGGAAGCAATCCTATATTTTCATCAAAACTTTCTCCCTGTGCAAAAAGGGCAGCAACATGCCACCCTTTTTTATCTAAGGATCTTTCACCACAATCCCTATAAGTATCTAAATTTATAGAATATCCTACATGAAAGTTTGAAATACTATTTTTTTGATGATCCGTAAAATCCTTAAAGTTTAACTTATGCCTATTATCGAGATATTCATTTAATAGTATTTCGTGTCTATCTGATAGTAGTTTTAGTTTTGAATTTATTTGTTTATAATCAATAAGATTGAACATTTTTGATAGTTCATTTATCTTATTCTATTTAATTCAATTAAGAAGAGATTTTTCTAATTCTTTATCGAGATTATCGATAACTTGACGCAACCGAATAATTCTTTCTGGAGCAAACTCTTTGCTATATCCAGATGTTGAAATATCTAAAATATGCAAAAGATCTACAGCAGTTTTAGTGTCAACTTTAAGTGTTACTTGTTTTTCTTTACTCATCGGTCGTCAGCAGCGCGGTTCTCAGAGAAATAAACATCAAAAGCACCTTCAGGATAACGCTTAAGAAGTTTCTGCACATTACGAGCAACTACATCATCAAGAGTTACTTCAAGTGCCATACAAGCCTGGGCAACATACCACATAATATCACCCAGTTCGATAATCATATGCTCTCGATTATCTTCATTGAAAGGTTTGCCTTGAAAAATCATTTTCTTCACGATTTCCATAAACTCACCACCTTCAGCATTGATACCAACAGCAGCGGTCAAGAGACGCTCAATATTAGCACCTTTCTCATCCAGAGCAACAAGACGGTCAGATAGAGAAAGAAAGTCTTTGGATGCATCAGAAGTTACGGCATCCACAAACTCAGCATACTTATCAAAATCAACGTGTTTTACAGTTTCCATTAAAATTTAAATCCTTCAAACGACTTTTTAGGTTTCTTGTCTTCGTAATCATTATACTCTTCATCTTGCCCAGAGTCAAGTATATCTTTCTGAGCTGTTTGCTCACAATCATACAGTCTCATCTTAGCACGGTCAATACCCACAATAAAACGTTTGTAGATAGTGGGGTCATTGTACCTGTTCTTCAATTGCTTCACCATAATCTGTCCCAACTGCTCAAGCTCTTCAGTGCTAATAAGGGCAAACATAAGATCAGCAGTAGCAGGGAGACCAAAGGACTCACTAGTATCAGTAAGTTCAACATCAGAGTTGCCATAACCACTGCGGGTAGTCTGGGTAGCAGAGACAATGGGAACATTGAATTCCACCGCCAAACCGCGAAGTTCCTCAGCAATTGCTTTAATATATGAATATGAATTGACAGAAAGGTTTGACTTATACCTGCTGGAAGCACAAATATTAAGGTAATCAATAAAAATAATATCAGGTCTAAATGACTTTTTAAGTGCAAGTTCGTTAAGAAGTGCCTTAAAGTGTCCACTATGTGCTGATGCAGTGGGATACTCTTTAATTATAAGAGTCCCCTGAGTTTTCTTGGAAAGACTTGTAACTTTGTTCTCAAACATTTGACGGGGAAGGTCAACCAATTGCTGAATTGGAACATTGAGAAGGTTGGCATCAATTCGCTCAGCAATTCGTTCCTCCGCCATTTCAAGAGTGATGTAGAGAACGTTCCTGCCTTGCAATAAGACGGAAGAAGCAACATGGCACATAAAGAGACTTTTTCCGACACCCGTACCAGCAAGAGCGATATTGAGAGTCTTATTAGGTATACCACCTTTTGTGATCTTGTTAAAGTAGTCCAAGTCGAATTCGATCTTATCTTCTTGTCTGTGATAGAACTCATAACGTTCCTCATAATTTTGCAAATAATCGTGACCGATATTGTTATCAAAACTTACAGCAAGAGCATCGGAGAGAATACTCGGGATTGCATCCCGATTTTTCTTTTCGTTATTACCATCGGCAATATGAATAGATTCCATCAATGCCAAATAGATAGCACGATCTCTACACCATTTTTCAGTTGTATCAAGTAACCACTGCTTATCAACAGGAGCATCACTTAAAGAGTTATTAATATCTCTGATTTCTTTTATTTCTGTTTCTGTAAGATCAGTTCTATTTTCTACCTCAATATTGAGTGCTTCAATGGTGATTGCTGAACCATATTTAACAATAAATTGGACAATCTCCTCAAAAATTGTTTTTTCTGTCCTCTGCTCAAAATAACTTGGTTGTATGAAAGGAATAACTTTGCGTGAGTAGTCTTCATTGAATATTAGGTTTCTGAGAATGGTTGTCTCAATTCGTTCCATAAGAGAATTGTTGTTTCGCGGCAGCATCAAGTTGCTGCATTACTTCTTCTGTAAAATATTGATCGGGATTTTTTAAAATTTCTTTCCCGTAAATTTTCTTACCATCAATCTCATAACGTCCTGCAACGTTCTTCCACATTCCAACTTGTTCACCCAGTTCCAGAAGACCATAGTAACGATCAAGACCACGTTCGTCATAATACAAACGAACCTCAACCTCTTGGTTTTCTTTACTCAAACGCGACTTAGCAGTCTTTGCCTTGATAATGTTTCCGACAACTTCTGTTCCATCTTTCTCTTTTTTCTTACTGAGATATATGATAGTAGAAGCGGCATACTTAAGACCACTACCACCTCCCATCTCCTTAGTAGGAACATAAGAACCGATAACATCGTAAGTGTGGTTGGTTACAATCATTGGAATGTTTGCCTGTCCCAACTTCAAAGTAAGCATACGGAAAGCACCTTTGACAAGTTGCGATTTGGTCATATCACGAACTTGTTTATCGTTCAGGGCATCAGTAATCTCTTTCTCAGTTGAGAGCATACCCAAAGAGTCTAACACAAACATACAAGGTTTGCGTTCTCCTTCAGGTTTTTTTAAGTAAATATCTACTGCTTTGAGTGCCTTTCCACGAAACTCTTCTACTGTGACAACATTAACCACGACAAGACGTGATGTGTCGATGCCGCGTGACTCCAAGAGTGACTTTGTAATGGCAGCTTCAGTATCAAAGTAGAGACAATAACCATCGGGATTATTATCAAGGAAATTCTTAACCACAGCGAGAGAAAAGAAAGTCTTTCCAGTACTAGACTCTCCAGCAATAGCAGTAATCTTATTCCCAGATACACCACCAAATATGCTACCTGAAACCAGTGCATTAAAAATATACGAACCTGTGTCAACATACTTTTCAGTCTCATCGATATCTGAAGCAAGTT
>JACCDU010283360.1_pt1 | contig 12974 bp, 4 predicted proteins | sample 7446081 | NCBI WGS metagenome assembly JACCDU01 (sample SAMN15323447, study PRJNA562643) | freshwater metagenome | isolation source: river surface water | place: USA:Blue River Watershed | collected 2017-08-17 | reverse complement strand
TAAAATTTGATAGAATAGACACTGGAGAAAAAGACAATCTTGGATTTATTGCTCAAGAGATAGAAGAGGAATTTCCAGAACTAGTTTCCACTGATGATGATGGTAAGAAAGCAGTTAAGTATCAAAACACTGTGGCAGTTCTGGTTGAAGCAATAAAAGAACAACAGATTCAAATACAAGAGCAGAAAGTTCAAAACGGATTACTCCTTAATAGAATCGAATCGTTAGAATCACAATTACAAAATAGAGGTATATAAGGAGAAGTTATATTGATAGATGTCAGGATATAAAATAACGAACTCCGATGGTATTATTTTAGCTAGCAATGGCAAGGGTTTAACTATCCCTACTGTTGACACAATTAATAATGCCTCCACATCGGTTCCAGTTGGTACAATCATTTTTAGTTTAGCCGATAACAATGTGTATCGCTTTAACGGTACCTCGTGGTTAATTTCTGCTGGTACATCAGGATCAGCAGGTTCATCAGGAACTTCTGGATCTGCTGGATCTGCTGGATCTTCAGGATCGTCTGGCTCAACTGGTACTTCTGGTTCTGCTGGTACCGCTGGTTCTTCAGGAACTGCTGGAGCAGCAGGATCCTCTGGATCTTCTGGCTCTACAGGATCTTCAGGATCTTCTGGTTCAACTGGGACCTCCGGCTCAACTGGAACTTCGGGTTCTGCCGGTACCTCTGGGTCCGCTGGGTCTGCTGGATCATCAGGTACTGCGGGATCTTCTGGTTCATCAGGAACAACCGGATCGTCTGGTTCTTCCGGTGTGACAGTACCCGGTGGATTTTCAATAGAATATTCCGGTAACACTGTGCAAGGATCCGGATATGAAACTTCTAAGATTTCATACACTGGAACTAACATGACAACTTCGGCTGGTACCCTATTCATTTCGGGTACGGACGGAAATGCCAATGTTATTCAAAACGGAACCAGTGCAACGGTATTAGATCGACTGATTGCTTCTGCAGGGGATGGCACAAAAGGACACGTGCTAAGAATCTTTGAAAAGAATGATTCTACCAAAATCAATTTTTACACTTACACAACTTTACAAGCAAGGACAACCCCAACCAACACTGATGCTGCTTTCATTGGATTGACCTACATAGGAGGTACAGGAGTTACCTCGTTTAGCAAACCATGCCTGGGATTAGAAATAGTTGGAGCTAGTGGTTCTGCTGGTACTTCTGGATCTACAGGAACATCTGGGAGTTCTGGGTCCTCTGGAACTAGGGGATCCTCTGGGTCATCAGGATCGACTGGTTCTTCTGGTAGCACAGGTACTTCTGGATCCTCTGGACAATCTGGTGCTGCTGGTTCTTCTGGTACCTCCGGAGCAAATGGAGCATCAGGATCGTCTGGCACTTCTGGTGCTAATGGTGCAGCGGGTTCATCTGGTACATCTGGTACATCTGGTGCTAATGGTGCAGCTGGATCCTCTGGTACCTCTGGACAAAGTGGCGCTTCTGGTTCATCCGGTACTTCTGGACAAACGGGAGCAGCAGGATCTTCTGGAACATCTGGCAGTGTTTCAATTACTAACAATACTAACGATTATGTTCTAACAGCAACCGGAGGATCTTCAATTAATGGTGAATCTGGTTTAACCTATAGTGGATCCCAACTTGCTATTTCTGGATCCAATAGTGGATCTACCCCGGTTGTTGCAATTACAGCTACTGGAACCGGAACTTTTCAACGTGGGGTTCGCATGTTAAACAGTGGCATGGCCTCAGGAGACCATATAATGTATGCTCTCGGTCAAGCAGATAACGCCCGTAATATGGGTCAGTTTTATTTTCAATATAATGGATCTGGATCTACTACAAACAGAATTTCAGTTGGACTCCATTCAGTAGACGATATTCTGAATGTTCTTGGAACTGGAAATGTTGGAATAGGAACAGTTTCACCGTCTTATAAATTAGACATTACGGGAGATCTAAGATCCACAACTTCCGCATATTTTGCAACATCATCAGGCAGTGTTGGTATAGGTACTACCTCACCAGGAAGTTTATTACAAGTTGGTGGTAGTAGTGCCCTGGGGGTAGCTACTCCAACAGCAATTCAGCTAGATAACAGTTATAGAAATGCTGTTGCTGGTAATACCTCATTAAAATTTTACCTGTATAAAAGTGGGAATGAGACGTATGGAATAGGCTTAAATAACGCGGGAGGTATTGAATATCATTCCGGATCAGCTGGAGATACTGGTTCTTATCAATCTTTTTATTTTGGTAATTCAGAAAAAGTCCGTTTTAAAGGAGACGGAAACGTTTACACAACCGTTGGATCGTCGATTAGTTATGGATCAGGAGAAACATATCAAATTTGGAGTGACGAGCCAGAATATTCAATATCTGATAACAATGGAGTCTGGAAGGACATGAAAACATTCATTCCCTCTAAGTCTGGGAATTTAAAATTTAAATTTAGTGCATATATTCAATCTGGAACTTACTATTTTGCATGGAGAATCAGGCAGAATGGGTCTACCACAGTTGCTTCCGGACATTATAATTCAGGTTTAGATGCAGGTCAAGTAACATCTGTTCATGCATATAGAAGATTTGTTGCATCAGTTGGACCAATAGCTGCAGGTGATACTTTAGTTCTTCAGATGATTTCATCAGATGGCGGGGGAAATCCAGTTACTGGAAACGGACAGCTTTTATATGCGAAAGAGTTTAGAGCATATAGCACAGTCCCGAACGTTGAACATGGAGGTTCAACCAATATTTGGGGAACCTGGGTTGGTATAGGTACTACATCGCCATCTACTAGATTACACGTTGATTATACAACAGGAACTGGATTGACTTTATCAAATACAGTGACTAATCTTTATGCTGAAATGAGATTTCAATCGGCAAATAGCTCAGCCTATATCTTTAAAAATTCTACTGGATATACTTCATATGGTGGTGCTAATGCGTTAAATATATTTAATGAAGGACAAATAGCACTTCATAGTAGTACTACAAGTAATATAATGTATCTAGCTGCTGGCGGTAATGTTGGTGTAGGAACCTCTTCCCCCTCCTATAAATTACAAGTACAAGGAACTGCTTACATCAATGAGACCCTATATGTTAACGGAGTAACCACTTTAGATGATAGAATGGAGAGTATTTACGACATGTTCACTGGAGCAGGTACTACATCTCTACAGGCTTCAACCACTGTTTACGGGAATATAAATTTTAAGGGAACTGCATCGCAGGGTGCGGGAAATACTGCAACTACACAGCAAGGTATAACCTGGCAGGTAAATAATTATAACGGAACAACGAACTATGGTAATCAGGCTCAGATTGCAGTAGGTAACAACGGGAACGTTGGAACCTTTATGGGATTCTTTACGTCTGATAACTATGGTGCAGCTCCTGTTGAAAGAATTAGGATTCAGAATAACGGATATGTGGGAATCGGCACAACCTCTCCGGGTGCCAGATTTGTTGTTAATGGTGCAGCTAGCGATAATTTAGGACTTGTACATATCAACAACACACACTCGACTGGGGACATAATGTACCCAGCTTTACAAGTCATCAACGAAAGAGGAAATCATAGCTATGGTATAGTTGCAGAATTTAGAATTTCTAATACAAGTGATGGTGATAGGCCAGCTATACTTTTTTCCAAGGGCGGTTCGGGTAATAACTGGGCGCTTGGAATGGGTGTATATTCAGGTAGCGTTGATTCATTTTCTATAGGATATAGATCTTCATATTACCAAGATGCGTGGGCTACATCATATTTTACAATTGCAACCGGTGGGAACGTTGGAATCGGTACCACCTCCCCTGATGGGAAATTACACGTCTACAGTTCAGCAACAACGGGTGGAATTAGAGTTGGTGGAGGAAACGGGTCAGGTAATAGTCGTATATTCATAGAAGCTGCAGGAAACAATTCTTATATAGATTCCTACGGGGATAGCACATACAAGCCTTTAACTATAGAAGCATCACCTCTTAGATTGAATAAATCTAGCGGAGGCCAAGTAGTAATCGGGGGAGACACTAGTAGTGGCACTACATTAATGTATGATGCATATGTGGACGGAAGCAGTGCTTATTATCATGCACCAGTTCTAGTAATCAGAAGAGATAGTTCTGCCACAGGGGCTATCGATCAAGGTCCGGTAGCGTTGTTTATTCATAATAATGATGGATCTAATAATTCTTGGACTAAATTATCACTTGGAAACAGGGAAGCTGCTGGATCTGGTAATACTGTTTCTATAGCGGGAATTGCAGCTAGAAAAACTTCAGGAGCAGCTAATTCATGGGCTTCTGGAGATTTACATCTTTGGACTAAATCTAATGGAACACAAACCAGTAATATCATTTTAAAATCCGGAGGTAATGTTGGAATAGGTACGGACTCTCCAGGAGCTCTATTAGATGTAAGAGGAAAGGTTAATGTTGTACAGGGAAGTAGAACACTTTCTTTAGGAGACGGTAATTATGCAAATCATATTCTTTGTGATTCCAATGTCGATTTCGCATTTAACTACAATAACGGAAGCACTGGGGGATTCGGATTTTTTGGAGGAACATCCTCCGCTAAATTTATGTGCTCTTATACAGGAACTTTAACAGTATCGGGAGATGTAATAGCATATGGTACACCTTCAGATGCTCGTTTAAAAACCATAAAAGAAAAAGTACCTAATGCTCTAGATATCGTATCAAAACTTAACGGATATAGATTTGATTGGAAAGATCAGGAAAAAGAAGTGTATGGAGATGATAAAAAGATATTACACATTAAAGAAGACATCGGTGTTATTGCACAAGAAGTTATAGAGGTATTGCCAGAACTTGCAAGAACTAACGAAGATGGACATATGAGTGTTAGATATCAAGGTTTAACCGCGGTTCTAATCGAGGCAGTCAAAGAGCAACAATCCCAGATTGATTCACAAAAGCAAGAGATACAATCTCTTAAGTCCCTAGTCGGTTCCTTAATAAATACCAGATTAAAATAAGAAATCAATTCTTCTTCTGATCTATAATTGACATGAAGAAATTGCTCTACGTGGCTCCACACTTGTCAACTGGTGGACTGCCACAATACCTCTATAAAAAGATTGAACTTCTAATCAACGACTATGACATTTATGTTGTTGAATATAATAACGTCACTGGCGGTGTTCTAGTTGTTCAACGCAACAGGATCACTGGGATAGTAAAACCAGAAAACTTCTTTACTCTTGGGGAGGATAAGAAAGAAATCCTCGATGTGATAACAAATGTGAAGCCTGATATTATTCACATCGAAGAGATGCCAGAGTATTTCATGAACTATGACGTTGCCCAAGAAATTTATCGTTCAGATCGTACTTACAAAATTTTCGAAAGCTCTCACGATTCCAGTTTTGATACGAGAAATAAAAGATTCTTTCCCGACAGAATGTTACTAGTAAGTAACTATCAAATTGAAATGCTGAAGGATCTAGGTGTGCCCTGTACTCTAGCAGAATATCCAATCGATTTTAAACCTAGACCAAACAGGGAAGAAGCACTAACCTCTTTGGGATTAGATCCTGATTACAAGCACGTGATTAATGTTGGTCTTTTCACACCCAGAAAAAATCAAGCAGAAGTTTTTGAATATGCCCGCAAATTAAAAGACTACAAAATCAAATTCCATCTTATCGGAAATCAGGCTGATAATTTTAAATACTATTGGGAACCTCTTTTAAAGAATAGACCAGAAAATTGTGTGGTCTGGGGAGAACGCAGTGACGTGCATAAATTTTATGAAGCTGCTGATCTTTTCTTATTTACCTCTCGAGGGTCACATCAGGACAAGGAAACATCACCTTTAGTCATCAGAGAGGCAATCGGACATCAAACACCATCTTTAATATACAATCTTGATGTTTATCAAAGCATGTATGACAAATATCCCAACATTAATTATTTGTCTATGAGCGGAGGAAATGAAGATAAAATTCTTGAGGTTTTGGGATTTGAAAAAATAGAGGAAGAAAAAGAAACTCAGGCTAAAAGAATCCCGATTCAAGATGAATGGAACGGAGTGGAGAATAAAATCATCTTTAGATACACTGATGAAACCACAGAACCCTATCTAGTTTCAGTTAAGGATATTGATTCTAAAGCTTGTATTTTTTCTTCAGAACTTCCCGCTGCAAAGGGAGGATATGAATGGTGGATGATGCCGCTTCCCAAGCATGTAATTGATTTTCATAACGATCCTTCCTTTGGTGGATTCCAAATCGAGTTTAGAAACCTTGCGGGAGAATTGGTGGATTCTAGAAAGAATCGGATTAAACCTATTTCGGTAGTTAAACCATCTATGGATATCACCAACACCGAGCCAATCTTCATGAATTATGAAGAGTTCTTTGTTGAAGGTGTTTATGAGCATTTGGATTTTAAAAACCTGAATAACGTTTTAGATATCGGTGCTAATGTGGGACTTTGGACAAAGTATATTCTTTCTAAGGGTGCTAAGAAAGTTTTTTGCTTTGAACCAAATAGGGAAGCAATCAACCATCTCAAAAACACCCTGAAAGATAATTCAAACACATTTATCTTTGATAAAGCGGTTTATAAAGAAAATACATCACTGGAATTCTTTGTTGATGAATCAAATAGTATCACATCTTCGATCTATTCAATCCAAGGACATGTTCCCTCTTATAATGTAGATGCTATCACACTAGAAGAAGCGATAAAACAAACAGGGGAAGATTTTATAGATCTGGTTAAGATCGATATTGAAGGAGCAGAATTTGATATCATAGAGAATCTTTCTATCGAAACTTCTAGTAGGGTCGAGAATTTTTTAATTGAATATCACGATTTCTTATTTGAGGATGGTCAAGAAAAATTAAAGAAATTTGAAAGTAAACTTAGGGCTCTAGGATTCTATGTTACACGACCGCTTTTACCTAAAGCAAAGTATGTATATGCTTCCAGAGAAAAAAGTTTGCCTCTCTGGATTAATTTTGATGGCGAATCTAATAAATTGGAAATAAAATATCAGGGAAGAATAGAATCTGGGAATTCCATTTCGATCAAAGACATTGATTCGAAATCTTGTATCTACTCATTCGATCTTCCTGAAGGCGATACTGGATTTGATTATTGGGCAATGCCTTTACCGAAGGATTTTTATAGCTTTGGAGATTTTTACGAGTTTGGAGGATTTCTAATTGAAATCTATGACAAAGAAGAAAATCTCATTGAGTTTAGAAAAATAAGAATTAAACAGATTCCCGTTCTTAAACCTGTGTTTGATATAACTAAGAAAGAATCTACGTTTCTTAATTATAATGAATTCTTCTCTCTTAAACTGTACGATCAAATAGACGTAGACAATTTAAAAGTTGTCTTAGATGTTGGTGCTAATATAGGTCTTTGGACTAAGTACATTAAGTCTAGAAATGCACAGAAAGTTTATTGCTTTGAGCCTAATAAGAAAGCATTAGATAGCTTAACTAACGCTTTTAAAGATGATGAATCAGTAATCATTTCGGATAAGGCAATAAGTGGAAAAAGAGGTAATTTAGAATTTTATTTTGACGAGGGCAATTCAACAGCATCATCTTTACTTAATGTACGTGATAAAAATTCTTCTTCCTATGAGGTAGAAGCAATTACATTAGAAGATGCTCTAAATTTAACCGGAAGTAATTTTGTAGATCTTGTAAAAATCGATATTGAAGGAGCGGAGTTTGACGTTCTTGAAAATGCTTCTATCGAAACTATTGAAAGAGTCCACTCCTTCTTGATAGAGTTCCATTCTTTCTATTTTGACAACGGTGAAGAAAAAGAATCCAAATTAAGCTCTAAGCTTTCTGATGCTGGATATTCCATGCAGAGAATCGAGAATTTTTTATACGCTAAAAAAGTTAAGAAAACATATTGGGTTCCAAAAGGTGAATCTGAGGAGATTCAGAATCTTTACGACTTTAGCAGAACATTTAGCTGGGAAAAGTATAATAGAAAATCTCAGAATGCTTTTCAGTATATGTTTAACCAAATTTATTTCACTAATGACTATTACACTAATGGATGTATCTATGAAAGATATGGATGTGTGGTACAAAAAGGAGATATAGTTTTAGATGCCGGCGCAAATATCGGAGTATTTTCCAACTATGCTTGGGAAAAGGGTGCAAGTCATATCTATTCTTTTGAACCTGGTATGGATGCGTTCAAATGCCTAATTAAGAATAAACCTCCTCAGTCTACAATTTTTAATGCTGCTTTGGGAGATAAAAATTCAGTTGCAAAACTTTCTGTTAACACCTATAAAAACATGGGAGGTGCTCCTATGTATATTGATCCGATGTCGGGATCTGTTCTTCGTAAAACAGATCGTTTTAATTATGTCCCAATGATAACAATAGATTCCCTATTTGAGAATAGGGTATTAGAAAAAATAGATTTTCTAAAAATAAATTGTGAGGGATTCGAGAGGGAAATTCTGCTTGGAATATCAGAAAATAATTTAAAGAGAATAAAAAAGATCTCTTTGAAATTTCATGGGAATATTTTAACTGAAGGTGATTCTGAAGAAATTATGAACCGCTTAACAAATAGTGGATTTAGATCATTCCAGTTATTTGTTGGAGACGGTGTTTACAGAATTTATAATTTCTGGAGATCGTAGATATGAATTTAGTTTTATACTCTGATGAAAATTACCAATATCAGGTAAGAAATTTTATATCCTCTCTAAAGTATGGTGGGATTGAGGATTGCAAAATAATTTATTATACCATAGGGTTTGAATCTGATATTGACGATCCTAGAATGGTTAAAGTTCCATTCGAAAAAGATCCCTCAGGAAAAAGATTCGAGTTTTATAAACCCGCGATTTGCTTAGATGCACTTAAATATGGTGAAGGTCAATTCATTTATTTTGATGCTGATATCACTTTATCAAAAAGGTTTAAAAATCTTGAAATTCAGAATGGTTTAAGTTATCCTGGATTTTGTACCGGGCCCATCGAATATCCTCACACATATTGGCAGGAAGCAGACGGGACAAGAACGATCTTTAATGAGAAAAGATTGATGGATTATTTAGGTGTTCAAGACAGATCCATGTTTTATATTATGACCTGCTTTTTCACTTATGATTCTTCATGTGCTGATTTTTTGGAAGAGTGGCAGTCCTTTTGTGAAAACAAATATTTACTTAAAGAATGGTACTCATGGTATGCTTTCACAGATGAAACTATAGCTAATGTTTTGCTATGGAAAAGAAGGTCAACACAAAACCACGGGAGAAGATTTGTTAACACCCACAAATTTAGCACTTTTAAACTTTGTGAGGAGAACGATGACATAATAAAGACTTTTATAGATAATAATATCTACGAGCAGTGTGAAGACTCCAGTAAAGTTTGTTTCTATCACGCTACTAAGATAAAAGAAGAGAATGAAAAAATTTTGAATTACATAGATGAAAATAGTTAACGTTAATCCAGGACTTTTACCTATCCCACCTAATGGATGGGGTGCAATTGAAAAAATAATTTGGGAGTACCATCAGAACTTATTAGATCTGGGTCACGATTCTCATATACTCTACACAAATGAGATCAAAAGAAATCAATTTGATGTTGTGCATGTTCACGTCGCCAATCTAGCTAATATTCTAGCGGAAGAAGGAGTTCCTTATATTTTCTCCTTTCATGATCATCATGCATATCTTTATGGAAAAGACTCCCCGGTATTTGAAGAGAATCTAAGAGCCATTGAAAACTCAATGTTGACATTAGTTCCCGCCAAATTTCTAGTGGATTATTTCGATCGTCCCAATGTTAGATATTTTAGTCACGGAGTTAATACGGATTTATTTCAACCGGCGGGATCCCCACCTGAATCTCACAGATTACTTTGTGTTGCTAATAATGGTTGGGCTTACGATCCTTCAGCAGACAGAAAGGGGTTTTCATTTGCAATTCAAGCAGCGGAGGAACTTGGGCTCCCTATCACTGTAGCGGGTCCTAAAAATAATCAGAAATATTTTGATGCAAATCCTCAGTGTTCTAATTATGAAAAATTAAGCATCCTGTACAATCTGACTGAAGAGGAACTGATTGAAACATACAAAGAGCACACAATGTTTTTACATCCATCCATACTTGAAGCTGGACATCCTAATCTGACACTATTAGAAGCTCTGTCTTCAGGTTTACCTGTTATAGGAACTTACGAGGAAGGTAATGAATTAGGGGGACTTGAAAGAATTGAAAGAGATGTTCAAAGTGTAAAAAATGGAATAGAGAAAGTTATGAACAACTTTCCTTCATATAGATTTGCTGCCATCAGCAGTTCATTAGAACTAAGCTGGAAAAATCGAACTCTTGATCTGGTTGAGATCTATAAAAAATATACAAATAGAGGAATGAAAGAGATTTTAATTGATGCTTATGAAAATACCCCGATAACAATAGTTGCTCCCAAGAGAAGATCTAATACAATTAAGCATCATTTCATAGGAAATCCCACAGTGGAAATTGCTGGTTCACTTTCCAACAAATATAAAATAGAATTCATTGATAATAAATCGGGAACGATAGTTCACACATCAAAAATCAATAATAATATGTGGACTAGTTGCTCTAGAAAATATTGCACAGATTGGAAGATAGTTATAACACCGGAAGATCCGATAGAGGAAGTTTCTGTGATTGAATTCAATCCGACAGGAAAGAGAGTTTATATTTCTTTGGATTCAAAATCCCTTGGAGATACTTTAGCTTGGTTTCCAATGGTCGATGAGTTTAGAAAAAAATGGAATTGTAAAGTTGTTGCTTCAACTTTCAGAAACGAATTTTTTGAATCAACATACCCGGAGATAGAATTCGTTTCACCTGGATCTGTTGTTGATAATTTATATGCCATGTTTAATATTGGTTGGTATTATTTTTCTGACGGGGCAGTAGATTATTCAAAAATTCCAGTTGACTTCAAATCAATTCCTTTACAAAAAACTGCTTCTGAAGTTTTAAATCTTGAATATAAAGAAATACTTCCTAAGCTAGATAAATCCGGCATTAAGAGAAAAATTGAAGGCAAATATGTTTGTATAGCACCACATGCTTCTGCCCTTGCTAAATACTGGAACAGACCAGGGGGTTGGCAAACTGTAATTGATTATTTGAACAACAAAGGATATAAAGTGGTTTTAATAACTCAGGAACCGTTAGGCGATACCTGGCACGATTCTAAACTTGGAGGAAAACTCAATAATGTGATCGATAAAACGGGAGACCTACCACTATCTGACAGATTTGCAGATTTATGCTTTGCTGATTACTTTATTGGAGTCGGCAGTGGATTAAGCTGGTTAGCTTGGGCATCTGGTGTTAGAACAATGATGATTTCAGGATTCAGTAAACCTTTTACAGAATTTGAAACAAACTGTGATCGCATATTTAATGAAAATGTTTGTAACGGATGTTTTAATACACACAGATTAGATGCTGGTGACTGGGCTTGGTGTCCAGAACATAAAGGGACTGAGAGACACTTCGAATGTACAAAAACCATCACAGAAACTCAAATTATCGAGGTTCTCGAACAGCGCCTTTAAAATTTTGAAACTAGTGGTCACTAAATATATAATTTCCCAACCCTCAAAATAAATTTAGAATAATGGAAGTAATTAAAAGAAACGGAGAAAAGAGTAAGCTTGATGCAGAGAAAATTAATAAAGTTTTAATGTGGGCCACGGAAAATATTTCCGGTGTTAGTGCATCTGATGTAGCGATGAATGCTCATATTCAATTTTATCAAGGAATTAAAACGACTGAAATCCATAATGTGATGATTCAGTCAGCAGTTGATTTAATATCTGAAAAAAATCCAAATTATCAATACGTTGCTTCAAATTTATTGAACTATCTTCTTAGAAAAGAAGCACTGGAGGTTAACGGAGAAAATCTTCCTACTCTTTATGACATCATTAAAAGAAATGTTGGTCTGGACTTTTATGATTCAATCATTCTTGAAAAATACACCGAAGAAGAGATTGGGGAGTTAAACGTTTATATCAGACACAATCGCGATTATGATTTTACATATGCTGGAATTCAGCAGCTGATTGATAAGTATTTAGTTAAAGATAGAACTACAGGGAAATGCTATGAGACTCCACAATATGCTTTCATGCTGATTGCAATGACAGTGTTTATGGATCATAGCAAGGAAGAAAAAATGCACCATATTAAAGAGCTGTATGATTTAATTTCAACTAAAAAGATTTCCCTTCCGACACCTATCATGGCAGGAATTCGAACCCCGAATAGACAATATAGTTCTTGTACCCTTATTGAGATCGGAGATTCTTTAAATTCTATTTTCCATGGCGATGTTGCTATCGGACAATATGTTGCACGTAGAGCTGGGATTGGAATCAATGCGGGTGCTATCAGAGCATTAGGTTCTAAGGTTAGAAATGGAGAGGTTGTTCATACCGGAGTGATTCCCTTCTTTCGCAAATTCCAGTCCACTCTTCACTCTTGCTCACAGGGTGGAATCCGAAAAGGATCTGCAACTCTTTACTTCCCTTGGTGGCACAAAGAGATTGAGGATGTTTTGGTTTTGAAGAACAACAAAGGAACTGACGATAACCGAGTTAGACATATTGATTATGCAATTCAGTTTGACAAATTGTTCTACAAGAGATTTATCGAAAATGGTGAGATCTCTTTATTTAGTCCCAATGATGTTCCTGGATTATATGAGGCATTCGGATACAACGAAAAATTTGAAGAGCTTTATCTCAAATATGAAAAGACTAGAAAGATTCCTAGAAAAACTGTTAAAGCTAGAGATCTAATGAATTCTTTTGCACAGGAAAGAATTGGTACTGGTAGAATGTACGTTCATAATATTGACAATACCAATTCCAATTCTCCGTTCAAAGATAAAATTCGCATGAGTAATTTGTGTG
>JACCDU010697449.1_pt1 | contig 12979 bp, 10 predicted proteins | sample 7446081 | NCBI WGS metagenome assembly JACCDU01 (sample SAMN15323447, study PRJNA562643) | freshwater metagenome | isolation source: river surface water | place: USA:Blue River Watershed | collected 2017-08-17 | reverse complement strand
GAGCGCGGTTCAGACCGTCACAGATCGGGCAGGGCTTGCCGTAGATCGCTTCGTTGCAGGGGTAGACGGCCTGGATTTCGCCAGCAGCGTTCTTGATGTAGTGCTGGCCGAACTCGTGATACCAGACATGCTCTTCGCCTTTGCGCCAGCCAGGGAGCAGCACGTAGCGGTTGGCACCGGGTTGCGGCTTGATCGTCTTGTCTTTCGACTTCAGAGCAGCCTTTTTCTGTTTCATCAGTTCGAGGAGTTTTGCGGTATCCATTTTGAGTTGGTTCCTATGAGAGTTGAAGGTTGGTGCCGATCACGGGTTTGTGCATCGACACCTGCATTATAGCTCACCGCTGACTTAGCCATCTGCGGCAAACCACAATCTTTATTGGACGCCCCGCCCGTTCTTGAAAGCGTCCTTCGCACGGGCCGCCAGGGAGTCGCGCTCGTTCTGTTCAGCCAGGATTCGAACCCCGCCCTTGAACTCCTCGCGACGATCGGCACCCAGCTGGATCATCATGTCGCGGCGATCAGCCAGACTGATGACGAGCGACTTGTTGATGGAGGCGATCGTCTCGGCTTCCACCAGCGTGTTCTTGGCCTTCGCCCAGCGCGGATCGAGCTTGACGGCGTTCTCGACCATCTTCTCGGTCACTTTCTCGCCACCTGCGGCAAGCGCCTTGCGGTGCTCGTCATAGAGCTTGGCCTCCAGCACATCGAAGCGCACCTTCAGACGGGCGTGCTGGGCTTCAGCCTGAGCCGCCTGCGAACCGTAGTACGCACGAAGACCCGCCTGCTCCATCATTGCCTGATCCAGTGTGGCTTCGGTGAGCTTGGTGTCGCGGTTGAACTGGTTCACATCCACGTAGAAGTTGAGCTTCGCCGCATTGCCGGTGGTCGGCACGTCTGCGGGCGGGTCCAGGTCAGGTTCTGGCGCGGGCTTGATCGCTTCGATCTCGGCAGCGACGGCGTCGATTGCGGCTGCAGTGAGCTCCTGTGCCTCTTTCACGTCAGCGACCGCAGCAGCCACTTCTTTGGCCTTCTTGACCAGCGCCGGCTCGGGTGTCGGTTCTTTGACAGGTACGGGCTCGGGCTCAGGTTCCGGCTCGGGTGTGGGCTCCACAATGGGAGGCGGTGCGACGGGCTTGGGTGCGGGTGCAGGCACGGGACCGCCGCCTGGTGTCGCCATCTTGGTCTGCTCGGCTTCGAGCTCCTCCAGCAGCGCGGTGATTTCCGCATCGTCGAATGCAATTTCGGGATTGGCCATGTGATTCTCCAGTGTGTCGATAGGTTGACGGTTTGATGTTAGCGTCAAGTTTTAGGGTTTTGAAGTCATTTATGACTTATACGTCAGGACAGAATGTCGGCAACTTGTGCAAACACTGCGTCCAGAACTTCTTGCTTGTCGGGGTCGAACCCGATCTGTTGCGCGTTGATGCCACAGACGATAGTGGCGTCCAGAGTCGGATCGTAGATCGCCTTGCCGACCATCTCCGACGCACCGCCCTTCAGCCCAGGCACGAACCGCTTGATGGTCGCCGAGCCGAGCGCGACGATGACGGCGGGCTTGATGAGCTCCAGCTCGCGGTCGAGGAACTTGCTGCAGCCGTTGATCTGAGCGTTCGAGAGGAACTTGTCGCTCTTCTTGGCCTTGACCAGTGTCGTGTAGTAGCCGTCAGCGACCGACAGCCCTGCCTTCAGAATCGACTCCTTGACGTAGAGAGCCGCATCACCCTCCAGCAGCTTGTCTTTCTTCTCCTCTTGCCAGGTCGGGCAGTCGGACACGACCATGAACTTGACGGTGGACTTGGCCCGAACGGTCGGGTGCGGGCTTTCTTTCAGGTCGCAGCCATCGCACTTCTTGTAGTCCTGAATCAGATGAATCACCTTCGCCCGAAGGAACTTGTCCGCGAGGTCGGTGGTCCTGTCAGCCTTGACGGCGTCGATGACGAGCCCAGGCATCAGCTCCATCTGATCCTTGCGGCGGCTGAAGTGCTTGGCAGACGGTCCGGACGGGTCGATGAGCGCGAACGCACCCACCTTCTCCAGATTCTCGACGACCCGAGCATTCACCTTCGAGCCAGGCTGACTTGCGGCCATCATGAACTCCTCCTTGGTGGAGAAGTGACCCTTGACAGCGGCGGTGTCGTCCTCGCCCCAAACCTCCTCGGTCGTGCCATCGCGCTTCTTCTTGATCTTGATGACCTTCCAGCCACGGTTGCGCTCACGCAGCTCCACGATCCGCTGGGCGGTGTTCTCGGAGATGCCCTTGACCGACGAGAACGGTGCCAGGATCGTCTTGTCGTTCGGAATGGTGTAGCGATGCGTGGACGTGTTGATGTCAGGCGGGAACACTTCGATGCCTGCTTCTCGCGCATCCTTGACCAGACCGGGGAGCTTCTCCTCGTCCACGATCGACATGCAGGCGGCAAAGTATTCGGCGGGGTAATGCACCCGCAGCCACATTGTCCAGTAGCTGATGATGGAGTATTCGACGGCGTGCGAACGGTTGAAACCGTAGCCCGCGAACGCCTCGATCTTGTCGAAGATTGCTCCTGCGGTGCGGTCATCCAGTGAAGACGTGGCTTTGCAGCCCTCAACCCACTTCTCGCGCATCTCCGCCATCTTGTCCTTGTCCTTCTTGCCCATCGCTTTTCGCAGATGGTCGGCTTCCGCTCTGGTGAAGCCTGCAAGATCGACGGCGACCTGCATGACCTGTTCCTGATACACGATCACGCCGAAGGTTGCCTCGAGAGCCGCCTTCATGTTCGGGTGGTCGTAGCTCGGCTCTCTGATGCCTTGCTTGATGGCCACGTAGTCGTCGAGCAGGCCCGAGTCCATCGGACCCGGTCGGTACAGGGCGGTTGCGGCGGTAATGTCCTCGAAGGTCAACTGCCCGCCCACCGCCAGGTCACGAAGGAGCTTTCGCATCCCTGGCGACTCGAACTGGAAGACGCCGGTTGTCTCGCCCTTACCGAAGGCGTCCATGACCTTGCTCTCCTCGAAGGGCAGCTTCAGGTAATCGACCTCGGTGCCATGCCTGTCCTTGATGTAGCCCTTCGCAATCTCCAGCACATCGAGCGTGGACAGACCCAGAATATCCATCTTGACCAGGCCCCAGTCTTCGACGATCCGCTTGTCCCAGTTGACGACCGGCGCATCCGACCGCGTCTCGATCACGGCACGGTTCACCAGCGGCTCGCCCGCGACCACTACACCAGCGGCGTGACGACCGAAGGCGCGCATTGCACCCTCCAGGTTCAGCGCGTGAGTCCAGATTTCGGGATTCTCGTCCTTGAACTTGTCGATCTCGGGCACCGCCTTTGCAGCTTCGGTCAGCGTGAACGACTGACCATGCTCTTTAGGCACGAGCTTGGTAGCGGTCAGTTCAATGCCATTGAGACCGTACATGCGACCAGTGTCACGAAGCGCACTGGCGCTCGCAAGCGTCGAATAATTGCTGATGCCTGCGACACGGTCAGCACCGTATTTGGCGGTCAGGTACTCGATCACCAGATGACGCTTGGACGACATGAAGTCCAGATCAGCGTCAGGCAAGTCGAGACGTTCGGGGTTGATGAAACGCTCGAAGAGGAGGTTGAACCGAATCGGGTCCACGTCCGTGATGCCGATCAGGTACGCAACGAGCGAGCCGCCGACAGAACCGCGACCAGGGCCAACGATGATGCCGTTGTTCTTCGCCCAGACGACGAGGTCTTCCACCAGAAGGAAGTAGCCCGCGAAGCCCATCTTCTTGAGAACGGCCATTTCGTACGCAAGGCGATCCTGGTAGACCTTCATTTCGGCCGCTGTGGGCTTGTGCCCAAGCACCTCGTCCGAGAAGCGACGCCTCCAGCCCTCGACGCACTTCTTGCCCAGGGCCACGAACTCGTTGTCGGCCATCTTGGGCAGCGACACCGGCTGCTTCTTCCATTCGTAGGTGCATCGTCCGACCAACTGGTCGATGTTGGCCAGGCCCTCGACCCACAGCTGCGGTGACGCCACGCCGTTGTAGGTGTTGACCCGCCCTGCTGCTTTCTTGACCCGCTCGACAAGGTGAGTAGGCTCGTGAATGAAGAAGTCCTTCACGTACTGCACAGACCGATACGCCACATCCATCTTGGTGTTCGTGGTGATGCACTTGAGCACCTCCAGCGAGTCTGCGGCGTCCGCGTTGCGGTAGAAGGTCGGATACGTGACCAGAGGTGGCATCGCCAGGTGACGAGCCGCCTCCAGCGCCTTGCTGTTCAGCGTGTCGAAGAGCGGCGTGTTGATCGGCGTGAGCTCCGAGTAGACGCTCTTGACGCCGAAGCGGTCCTGCAGCGCCTTGATGATTTCGTCGTGGTTCGGCAGGTGGTACAGGTTGAACAGGTCGCCAGTCGAGACGACCACATCCTCGAGCTCCAGCACTTCCTTGAGCCCTACCCTGGCGTGGTAGTAGAAGTAGTCCTCGCTGTACGCTTTGGACAGCAGTTTGAGCAGCGAAGTGATGCCTTTGTCAGCCGTGACATACACCTTCAGCATGAACATGGGGTTCGGCTTTTCGCGCTCGCCCGATGCCTTGCTCGGCTTGCGGTAGGTCGGGTCTTCGACGACACGGATTCGGCAACCGATCACGGGCTTGATGCCCGCCTTCTTCGCTCGATTGATGAAGTCCACCATGCCGTGCAGCGACATGGTATCCATCAAGGTGACGGACTCGTAGCCCTTCTCCTTCGCATCAGCCACCAGATGCTCGATCTGGAGCATCGACTCGCTGATGGAAAAATCTGACCTCGCGGCCAGCATGTGATTCAAATTCATTCATTCTCCTGTTCTGGAACGTAACGCTCCCAGATAACAATCCACTGCAAACCCTTACCCACATTGACGTTGGTCGTAAACGGAATAATGACCGATGAACTCAGGCCGCTGGGTCCGTAGATCGAGCTGGCGCGATCGTTGATCGAGTGGCTGTGGCTTTCGCTCGTCGTCACACACTTGATGTCCCGAAGCCTGAACCCAGAAACAGGCGGCATCAGAATTTCAGGTGGCGACGGTCCGTAGTGCGTCTGTGTGCGGTACTCATACATTATCGCGCACCAGACTAGGGTGCAGCGAAACCCCTTCGGCTGTTTCGATGGCAATGTCGAATGCCACCAGTGCAGGCAAGATGATGTTGACGTGAGAGGCGGCGGTGCGCTCATCCCAGGGCTCCTTAGAGCCGAGGTTGGCCATGAACGCTTTCTTCAGCGTCTGCTTTGTGAGCGTGCCTTTGAGCAGCAGGTCACACGTCACCGACTCAAAGTTTTGGCGAGCTTGTGAAGCGAACGGGTTGGTGCCGGCAGCAAGGTCTGTCTTCATCTTCTCGACCATGCCGTGCTTGCACCACTTGGCTGCCAACTCACGCGGCTTCTTGCTGAGAATCCCGTCAACGATCGCCTTGTGATGCTCGGGCACCGCATGCTCGGCTCGAGGCTCGCGCTCGACCTTGCGCTCGACCTTCTCCTGCGGCTTCTTAATCGAAGGCAGAAACTTCGACATGTCGATCTTTGGCGGGTCATCTTGAGGCTTGGCCCGCTCGATCGTCACCGACTTGGCCATTCGGTGCTTGGCCAGAATGTCCTCGATGTTGATCTTGTCGCGCAGTGCCTGCAGCGTCTGCATACAGGCGACCGAACATGCGTCGAACGCCGGACACGCCTGGCAAACCTGCGAGTCGTGGCTGAACACGCTCGGCGCGGCGTAGCACCCTGGGGCGGATGCGTTGATGTGAGTGTCAGTGGATTCCATATCAGGCTCCTACGAACTGCTTCAAATCCGAATACTTGAGCTTGTCGATCTCCTTCAGCGCGGTGTTGATTTCGTACTGACTGGCGTCCGAAATCATTCGCACGAAGTTGGCGACGTAGCGCGGCGAAAGCTGGACCATGTTGCGCGTGTTGTAGCCGAGTGACCGACCGAACTCGGCATTGATGCGTGCCTTCTCAATCTCACTGACCACCTCCTTTGGAGGGCTGATGGTCCAGGTGAGAATGAGCGACGCCAGTGGCGACAGCGACTTGGCGATGTGCTCGATCATCTGGCCGACTGCGTAGTGCCCTTCGGGCGTGTCGTAGTCCTGCCAGAGCACTTCCTCGAGGTTGTAGTCATCCTCGCCGGCGCTGTTCATGTCGTCGATGGACGTGTATCGCATCCGGTCGTCGATCAGAGCCTGAGCCCAGCTGTTGAGCCGGTTGTACGCAGCCATGAAGTAGTACGTGGAGAACTTGAATCCTCTGGACTCATCGAACCCGTCGCATGCCTTCAGAAAGACCACGCTCATCTCCTGAAACACGTCCTCATAGTCGATGGTCACACGCGCCGCGAGGAGTCGGGTGTAGCCCTTCCTCGAGACGCTGTGGACCAACCCGACATTGGCCTTGTAGAAATCGGCCTTGTTCATTCGATCAGGCGCCAAAGATGCGTTGAGCCAGGCCATCGACGACCTCGCGATCGACTTTGGACAGCTTGTTGGTGAACGCCAGCGTGACGCCCTTGCGGAACGAGGCGCGCATCAGACCGATTCGTGCGGCGTAGATCAACGTACGCGGCGAAATCACATCGCTGATCTTGGCGCCGTCATACGCATCACGCACCAGCGTGGCGAACTCGACCAGCTTGTCGGCGTCCTCCTTGTTCAGACCCACTTGGTTCTGAAGAATCTGGCTCTCGGCGGTCTTCTTCATGTACTTCTTGTGGATGACCATGCCGAAGCGGTCGTAGTTGGCGGAGTTCTGCAGGTTGGTGCCCTGATACAGACCCGTCTCGTCGCCCGAGCCGTTGGTGTTGCCAGTCGCGCAGAAGCGGAAGTTCGGGTGCGGCTTGATGATGCGGTTCTCGGCGTCAGCCTCCTTAATCATCAGTGACTTACCCTCGAGGACAGCCTGATAGACCGACAGCACGGACGGCAGCGCGAAGTCGTATTCGTCGGCGACGTACATCCAGCCGTTTTGCATCGCCATCGGCAGCGGTCCGAGTTCGAAGATGGTCTGACCGCCCTTGACCGTCCACTGGCCGACGATGTGCGACTCTTCCGTATTGACCGTGTGCTGGACGCGAATCATCGGGCGGTTGGTCCGTGCGGCGATCTGCTCGAAGAGCTCCGTCTTGCCGGCACCCTTGTGGCCCCAGACGTAGCACGGAATCTTCATTTCGATGGCCAGGACCACGTCCTTGAGTTCGTCAATGTCGTAGACATAGTTGTCCGAAATGGCGGGCACATAGTCGCTCCACTCGTGGTTGGCGACAGTGCTGATCGGGATCGGTTCGCCACGCGAGTTGAGCGCAGCCTTGACGCGGCCCAGGTTGAACAGCTCGTTGAACGCCTTCTTGATGACGCCGCCCTTCGGGATCAGGGCAGACGCGGCAGCAGCTTCCGGCTCGGTGGCCATTGCGACCTTGGTTTCCTCGCCAGTTGCGGCGCGCTCAGCTTGCTTTTCGGCGAGCTTGCGCTTGGCGAGCTCCGACAGCAGCGGTGCATGAGGGTACTTCTCGGCATACGCCTCGATGGTCAGTTCGGGGTGGGCGTCACGCAGGTGCAGCTGGATGGCGTGAACCTGAGCTCCACAAATGGAGCAGGTGATTTTGGCGTCAGACATGAGACTCTCCTAGAGGGTGTTGAAAATCAACGGGTTACAAAAATTTGCGATGTTTGTATGGTAAGCACTGCGGGGCGGAGAAGCAAGTCACGGGTGACTTTGCCTCTCGATCTGCCCATCAAGTCATCAGCAGGTGGCGCAGTTCCTTGATGACAGCTGCCGGCAAGTCCTCGACCGAGTTGAGGATGAGGTACTTCGGATAGAAGCGCTCCACCGCATTCGACTCGATGCCGATACCGACGACCTTGATGCCGCTGTTGGACACATCCTTGACCACGCGGGTCAAGTGCTGCTCCAGGTCACCACGCGAGCCTGCAGCGGCGGGGTAGCCGTCAGACAGCACGATCATGATCTTGCCGGCCTCCTTGCGAGCCAGCAGACGACGAGCGGCAATCTCGACAGACTCGCCATCGACGTTGCTCCGCAGAATGCGCGTGTTGGGCAGCCAGGCGAAGCGGTCACGCACGGTGGCGCACATCTTCTCCTCGTAGCCCTTGAGGATCGGCATGTACAAGCCCTCGACGCGAGAAAAGCGCACGCCATGTTTGGACTGCTGATCGCGCAGGTCATTGACTGCCGATGCGCCGAGCTCCTTCGTGGTGAAGCAGATAACCTCATTCTTGATGTTGAGGCGATCCAGAACCGACGACAGCGCATACGCAGCCTGACTGGCGGTATGAATCTTCGAGCCGCCCATCGAGCCGGAGGCATCGACGACCAGTTCGACGGCCACGTCCTTGCTGCGTGACTCGTGCTTGCGGCTGAAGACCCGATCGTCATTCAGCGCCAGGCGCGACAGGTTGGCGGAATGCAGTCGGCCAGAGCGATGGCCGTGTGAACGAGTCGCCAGCGATCGAGCAGCAACGGCACGCTCCAGGTCTTTCTGCAGCGGCGCGACCATGTGATCGACCTTCTCCATCAGCTTCTTGCTCATCGACGCCTCGAAGCCCGAGCCGATCGGCAGCTTCTCGATCAGGTCGTGATCCTTCGTGAACGGCATGTAGTCAGCGTTCATCGCGGACTTGAGCGTACTGTCCGTGATGAGGCGCGACATGGTTTCGTCGAAGTCGTTCTTGTCGTCCTTGTTCAGAGGCGCCCAGATCGGCTCGTCGTTGTTGATTTCGCTCTCTTCCTCGCCGGAGATGGGGCCAGTTTCAGGCTCCTCGTCAGTGCCTTCGGCGTCGCCCGTGTACTCGTCTTCTTCCGTCTCGGGCTCGGCATCCTTCACGTCGCCCTCCTCGTCATCGTCTTCGGGTTCGGGCTCGCCGGAGGCGTCATCCTCGTCTTCGGATTTTTCTTCGTCCTTGTCGTCTTTCTCGCCCTCGTCATCCTTGCCGTCAGACCCTTTGGCGTCGTCGTCTTTTTCGTCCTCGTCGCCCTTCTCAGGCTTGCTCTCGGACTTCTTCGACTCGCCCTTCTCCTCGTCGTCGCTCTCGCCGCTGCCGGACGGTTCTTCCTTGTCCTCCGACTTCTCGGGCTTGTCAGACTTTCCGGCCTTGCCCTTCGACTTGCCCTTCTTACCCTTGCCGGTGCTGCCTTCACCATCGCCCTCGCCCTCTTCAGACGAGTCCTTGCCCTTCTTCTTGCCCGAGCCCTTGTTGCCTTCAGTCAGGCGCTTGACGATTTCTTCGGCGAGGGTCATGCAGTCGGCGGTCGATGTAGCGCCCTCGATCTGCGGCTGCAGGTCTTTGATGCGCTCGAGGATGGGCTCGACCTTGGTCCAATGGTCTTTCATGAACTCCTTGAAGACCTGCTGGCCCGACAGTGCTCGAATCATCGGCACCATCAGCGTGTTCATCACGCCTTGAGCATCGCCCGCTGCAGCTTTTTCCTTCATGCGCGGAACGACAAACTTGTCCAGGTAGAACTTGCCAGTCACCGACAGGTTGTACGCCGAGCCCTGAAAGCGCTTTGCCATTTCACGTTCGATGCGGGGGTCTTCCAGCGCATTGAGCATGAAACCAATCTGATCGCCTTTAGCATTCGCTTTTGCCATCAGCGGGAACTCGGTGAACAGGATGTGTGCAACCTCGTGGTCGAGAAAGCCTTGAATGGCCTGGCACAGCTCCTCGGTTGCGTTGTCGGGCAGGTACGGCAGATTGACGAGTACCGGCTGGCCCGTGTGGTCAGCTTTGACGTAGGCGTTGACGCCCTGCTGAGTGACCTTGATGCCCTTGCCAGACAGCATCTGGGTGATCTTCACGACTGACTCGCGAAGGATGAAGACACGATCGTTTTTCACTGACTCTCCTTATGTCATGAGTGACTGATAATGCATTGTCATCGACCGAAGTAGGGAGAGCAATGCTTTGCGTAGGGAACTTGAATGGGCGCCCGAAGGCGCCCAGGTCGGTCAGAGTGACAGCCGAGCGGCACGTCCGCTCATCGTACTGACCAGACACATCGGCCCACGATAGACGTGTACGCCAATGTGCAGTAGAGTGGTGCCGAGGTCCAAGACTTGCCTGACCTCCAGGTGCTCCAGCGTGTCCGCGAGCTCCTGCACCGAAATCTCATCAACTTCTGGAAATAGACTCCAGCTCGACATATATGTCCTTGTCTTGTTTCTATTGGTTGATTTTAGTCACTCGTGAAGCGGAACCTTTGGGCGTTTCACCTCCATTTGTTGTTTCCCGGTAGGGCAATCAGTCAGCACATACTGTTCTAATTTGTATACTCAGTTCGTACTTAACCTCAACTCATAGGAACTGTCATGGTTACGAAGGCTGTCCGAGTGACGCCCGCGAATGCCAACAAACCCCGCAACGTCGCCGAATACATCAGCTGGCAGATTCAGCTTTGCGGAAAACCACAAACGGAAATTGCTCAACAGGCTGGTTTTGACAAGCCAAATGTCATCACCATGATTAAGCAGGGGAAGACGAAAGTTCCTCTCAACAAGATTGGCAGCATGGCCAAGGCGCTGGAGATTGACCCCGTCTTCTTCATGCGGATTTGCCTGAACGAGTACCTTCCCGATCTGGCAGAGACCATCGAGAAGATCACGAATCAGCCGATCATCACCAACAACGAGCTGGAGTTCATCAACGTCATCCGATCCAGCAAGGTGGTCAACCCGAAGCTGCGGAACGACGCCGAGAAGAAGAAGCTGCGCGAGTTCGTGGACACGCTCAAAGCCGATAACGAAACGAACTGACACCGTTTTCTCCAGATGAGGCGCCTTCGGGCGCCTTTTTTTGTGCAGCGCAATTACACCGCCAAGCTCTGTCGTAGACAACGCACCGCGACCCACCGCCGACGAGCGGTCGCTTTCGTGCCTTCCTGGAAACACTACCCTGGGTGAACACCCTGTTTTGTTGGCAAATCTGCCGCATAAGCCAGCGGACTCTTGTGTTCTTCCTGCCGTTCATCCTACTATGGCCCACCTCACTACTGACTTACTCCACTTTCAAAAATGGAACGCCTGATTGCACTTGAGGATGTTGAAGCCCAAGTCAGCCTGAAGAAATCGACTCTGTACGGACTAATTGCCGTAGGTCAATTTCCGGCGCCGATCAAGGTTGGGCGAGCAAGTCGCTGGCTGTCGAGCGAGATTCAGTCGTGGATCGACGAGCGCGCCAGGCAAAGAAGTAGTCCCACGGCTGCTGTAAGTCAGTCCTGAGTGCGTCGAGATAGTCTGCCCACGCCTGCATCATGGCGATGCGGCTGTCGAGGTACTCGGCACGGTTGTAGGCGCGGTCCGTCTTGTCGTCTATGTCATGCGCCAGTTGCTTCTTCGTCACCTTCGACTCGAAGCCACCTTCCTCGAGCAGCGTTCTGGCCGAGGCCCGAAAGCCATGACAGGTCTGCTTGCCCTTGAAGCCGATGCGCTCCAGGTTGTCGTTGAGAGTGTTCTCGGACAGCGGCATGCCCTTCTTGGCGCCAGGAAAGACAAGCCCCTGGTGGCCCGTGACGGTCTTCCAATTCCGCAGCAGCGTGACCGCCTGCGTGGACAGTGGCACAAGGTACTCACGACCCTTCTTCATCAGGTAGTGCGGCACCTCCCACATGGCGCCATCAAGATCGAAGTGCTCCCATCGAGCGGTTCTGAGGTTTTGGGGCCGTACCCAAACCATCGTCTGAAGACGTAGCGCCATCACGGCGATCGAGCCAGGCTCCCGATCGAGCCGCAGCAGCAGCTCCCTGAACTCGGCTGGCCTGGTGATGGCCGCATGGTGGCGCTCGACGTGCGCCTTGAACTCGCGGCGCCTGACGTTGCCGGCCGGACTTGCCTTGACGTACCGCTGATCGACGGCAAACTGCAGAGCGCGAACAAGGATGTCCCGAACGCGGGTCAGCATGTAGTGCGCGCCTCGAGCCTCGACCTTTTGAAGAACGGATCGAATGTCGTCCTCGGTGAGCTCCGTGATGCGCTTGGCGCCACACTCGGCAAGGATGTTGGCCTTGGCCGCCTGGTCGTAGTCGGAGTAGTGCCGCGAGCTCCAGCTGTGCTTGTGGTGCTCGAGCCATTCGGAGATGACTTCCGCGACTGTCTTGGCGGCCTTGGTTTCCTGGCGCTCTCGTCGGCGCTCCTCCACCGGATCACGACCAAGCTGCACGAGCGTCCTGGCGGCTTCAGCCAGGGTTCGTGCCGTACTCAGCTTTACGGTGGGGTACGTGCTCATCGAATAGGTCTTGCGGACGCCCTTGAGGGTGTAGTCCAGCTGCCAGGACATACCGCCCGATCCGCGCACGACGAGAAACAACCCCTCGCCATCCGAAATCTTGGTGATCGACTTGTCGCTGGCCTGCGCTTCCTTGATGCGCTTCTCCAGCTCCTTCTGGGACAGTTCGTGCAGGGCCATGTGGTAACGAGCCGTGGTAACTTGGACGTGCTGCGCGGTAACGGCAGCGTCAGCAGATGCAGTTTCGGGACGTTACCACAGGGTTTACCGCGCCGATCGCTGGATGCTGGCGCACCTCGGCGGACGACGCTGGAAAAGAAAAAGGCCCCAAGTCGTTGATTACTGGGGCCTTTTTGCGATCCGCTGGACGCTGGTGGAGGTCTGCGGAGGTCTTGCTGGCGGAGAGGGTGGGATTCGAACTGCCAGTATTCATGCGGGTGCCCGGACGGGTTTCCGTCCGCTCCCGCCGCCGTTACCGTAGCAGAAACTTGCTTGGATCGTAGGCTTGTTGAGCCAGGTCTTCGACCACCGCCTCGATGTTGGACTCGTTGAAGTTGGTCAGCCAGGTGTCGCAGACCGGCCCGACATCCTCTGCCCAATGACACTCGTCCTTGAGCATGACGCCCAGGCGCTTGCTGTAGGTTTCGATGACGCTCTTGGCCGCCTCGCCGCCCTTGCCGATGGCCAGGGAGAAGTCGCCCAGCATGCGCTCCAGGAATCGACGGGCGATCACTTCGCCAGGGTTGT
>JACCDU010506941.1_pt1 | contig 12980 bp, 30 predicted proteins | sample 7446081 | NCBI WGS metagenome assembly JACCDU01 (sample SAMN15323447, study PRJNA562643) | freshwater metagenome | isolation source: river surface water | place: USA:Blue River Watershed | collected 2017-08-17 | reverse complement strand
GTACGCCTAGATGTGAAGATCCGTAACGACGCCGGTAGCGGTACTGCCAACTCTGGAGACGCGGGTGGCACCACGGTCAACTTCACCGTCCCCTTTATTGACGTCGAGAGCATCAGCGTTACACCTAGCGGGACCACGCCACGTATCGCCATCTACGACTTCGTGGACGCACCAAACCCGACTAGCTTTAAGGTGCTCCTGTTTGATACATCCGGCAATCGGGTCACAGGCCCGTTCAGCTGGAGCGCACGCGGCACCTAAGCTGCGCCGTCCCTCACTTCCCTCCGCTCTACGGCAATGGCCAACTGGTCCAACCCCACGCTCACCTCCCTCTATACCGACTTCGTTACCGAGGTCAAAAACCGCGACGTAGACCTGGCGCTGGGGCTGGATCCTGCCACCACATCCCCCACCAACGTCCCCACAAACGCCATTCGCTGGAACAGCGCCTCCTTCAAGTACCAGAAGTGGGATGGCAGCACCTGGAACGACCTAAGCACGAAGTACATCTTCACCGCCGTTGAGGTCAGCGGCTCTACCGTGCCGGTCAACGGCATGTACCTCTCCACCACCAACACCCTCAACTTCTCTACCGCCAGCACCGCCAGCCGCCTCACCATTGACGGCAGCGGCAACGTCAACATCGACAGCGGCACGTTCTATGTCGATGCGGTGAATAATCGGGTGGGGGTAGGTACCACAGGGCCAAACTATCCAATTGACGTACAGGTGCCGGGAGGCCTGATTGCAAACTTCCAAACATCTACGGCAAACACTTATGGGACCATTCGCCTTACTGGTAACGCTAGAGGTGGCGAATTAGACTTTTACAATGGGGCTACAGCACTTGCATCAATTTACGCTTCAACACTTAAAGATATACAGTTTGCAACTAATGGCACGTCTAGTGTCGCAATGACTCTAGACGCCTCCGGCAACCTCGGCCTGGGGGTGGTGCCTAGTGCTTGGGCTAACAGCAAAGCTTTTGATTGCGGAGCGTGGGGGTCTGTCTCTGTAGACACAGTAGCTGACGCTAATTTGTCTTTGGCGTGGAATAGTTACGCTACCGCGTATAATGCTTGGAAGTACAAAAATGCCGCAGCAGCATCTAAATATACGCAAGCTGCTGGAGCCCATCAGTGGTACACCGCCCCCTCCTGGAACGGCACCGGCAGCGATGTCATCACCTTCACCCAGGCGATGACGCTGGATGCTAGTGGCAACCTGGGGATTGGAGAGACATCACCTACTAACCGCCTTCACGTTAAAGGCACACAAAACACGGTCTATTCCCCTAACGACACTCTTGCCGGTGGTGTTCTTGCATACTTTAAAAATGCCTCTACGACAGATTCAACAGATGCCACTATTCGATTAGAAGCCACAGGATCGACCAATTTTGCGCTTGTTACACTTAGCTCGGTGCATACAGGAGATGGAAGTTCTGCTTTCACCGTTGGTACAAGAAATGCAGGTGGCAGTGTAACTGAACGCGCCCGCATCGACAGCTCCGGCCGCCTTCTGGTGGGGACGAGTTCTACGTCTGCTAACTCAACAATTACTTGCCAAGGCCATTCAGGGGTTTCAACAGGTGAAGCATGGCTTAGATTGAACCGGGGAGTAACAACACCCTCCAGTGGAGACACGCTTGGAGCACTTATTTTTGGCGATTCCACAGCTTGTGACGCTGCTTATGTTTATGCTCAACGTGATGGTGGCACTTGGAGTGGATCATCCAAGCCAACCCGTCTGGTCTTCAGCACCACGGCCGATGGGGCTGCAACGCCGACGCCGAGGATGCAGATCAACAACCTCGGCTACATGCAAGGCACCGTCAACGGTCTTGGTGCCGGCCGCATCCCCGCTAAGCAGTACTACCGGCTTGACAGCGCACGCAACGGGGTAAACCAGGCGGCGGCGCAATCAGTATTCGGTGTTGGCGTAACTCTCGTCGGCTCTACTGTTTACGAATTTGAGGCGTTGTACTGGCTTCAGTGCTCAAGTGCCTCAGGCTCTCCTACTATGAATTTTTTGTTTGGTGGTACAGCTACGCTTAACAACATCATGTATTCAGGTGTTGGTCCCGGTAGCACCAGCGTACTTCCACCGGTGTCTTTCTACGATGCAGCTCCAACGAGCTTCATCACAAACGTAGCCACTGCCTCTACTGTTTCAGGAACGCTAACAAGTGCGATAAGTGTTGTGTATCTAATCAAAGGCACTGTTAGCGTCAACGCGGGAGGCACATTTATTCCTCAGTATTCTTTTGATGTGGCTCCAGGCAATTTATTCACAACAAACGCTGGATCATATTTCAGCATCTGGCCCCTAGCCGCTTCTGGTGCTGCCGTGAACATCGGCAGCTGGGCATAAGCTGCTCGGTACCTCCACGCCCTTCTACTGACACCCACCAATGACCGCTACACCTACCTGGTCCATCAACACCCTGGAGCGTGACCTGCCTGATGGCACAGTCACCACCATCCACTGGACCGTCAGCCTCACCGAAGACGACGGTCTAAGCGCCAGCGCCTACGGCACCCTGGGACTGCCGCCGGCTGATCCATCGGATTTCATTCCCTATAACGTGCTGTTTCCTGAGCTGGTGCTGGAGTGGCTCCACGTCGTCATGGGCAAGGATGTGGTGGATGCCTATGAAGCATCATTGGCTCAGCAGATCGACGAGCAGCGCAACCCTAAGCAGGCGACTGGGCTGCCCTGGTAACTGATGCAACCTAGACTGAGGTATCGCCACGCAACTCATGAGCCAGGAACAGATCGTCGCTGTCGCCATCGGCCTGTTGGCTGGCTCTGAGGTGCTCAGCCTGCTGCCAGGCGTCCGCGCCAATGGCTGGCTTCAGCTGGTCTTTTCGGTGCTGCGTGCTGTAGCCGCTCACAAGCCACGCTGACCCATGGGACCAGAGATCGCCGCGGCCATCGTTGGTGCCGTCCTCACCTTTGCGGGCATTGGCGTCACAGGCGTCACCAAACGCGCCACCGAAGGCCGTGAAGCGGTCATTCGCCTCACCCTTGCCGTCGAGTCCGTCTCAAGCCGCCTAGAGCAGCTTCACGTAGACCTCAAATCCGACCGTGCTGAGACCTACTCACGCCTCAATGGGCTGGAGCAACGGGTCAGCAAACTAGAAGCCCGCGAATCCCTATGAGCAACCCAGCACCCATCACCCTGGAGCAGCTGTTCCGCTTTAACCGTGGCCTGCCTCACCAGCTGGCCGCCATCAGCCAACTAGAGCAGGCCCTGCTAAGCGGTAAGCCTTATGCAGAAGTGATGCGACGCGATACCGAATGGTTTCAGGTATGGAGCCAGGACGGCAAGCAGCAAAATCACGCCAATCCGCTGCCTGTTGCCTATGAGTACCAGAACGATAATGCCAGCGGCACAGGCTATCGCGAGTGCTTCTCAAGTAGCTGCGCAATGATTGCGCGCTTCTATGGCAAGGTGCGCAATGATGACGAATACAACAAGATCCGTGCACGCTATGGCGACAGCACAGACGCCTCGGCACAGGTGCGTGCATTGACCAGTCTTGGTCTGCAGCCACGGTTCGTCACGAATGCCACGCCGGATTTGCTTGAGCGTGAGATCAATGCTGGTCGCCCCGTAGCGGCTGGCTGGCTGCATAAAGGCCCCGCAACTCGCCCTACTGGCGGCGGACACTACAGCGTCGTGATTGGCTATAACAGTGAGGCCTTCATCCATAACGATCCAAACGGTGAGGCGGATCTCGTTAACGGTGGCTATGCCAACCATTCCAAAGGCAAAGGTGTGGCTTACAGCCGCAAGAATTGGCTGCCGCGCTGGCAGGTCGAAGGGCTTGGCTCCGGTTGGGCGCTGCTGGTGATGCCGTGATTTTGCCTGATCATGCAATCCGCCACTTGTGCCAACAGGAGGCCATGGTGGTGCCGTTCAATCCAGAGCTGCTAAATCCTGCAAGCCTTGACGTTACGCTCGGCTGGCACGTGATGGAAGAAGTGCCAGACACTGATGAGATGCAGTTGGTAGACATCACCTACAACACTGCAGAAGACCCATACCTACTGCAGCCTGGATGCTTTGTGCTGGCAGAAACGCAGGAGATCTTCAACCTGCCAGATACCGTAGCGGCTCAGTTTGTCCTTAAGTCAAGCCGTGCAAGGCAGGGCTTTGAACACCTACTGGCTGGCTATTGCGATCCAGGTTGGCATGGCAGTAGGTTGACGATGGAGATCACCAATGCACGCAAGCTGCGGCCATTGGCACTATGGCCTGGGATGAAGATTGGTCAGATGGTTTTCTTCCAGATGGCCCAACGGCCTGACCGTGACTACAGCGTCACTGGGCATTACAACGGGCATTTGCGTGTGATGCCTTGCGTGCAGGCTGCATGATTGATGACTACATCGACGATGGCGAACTGATTCGTAAAGCAGAGGCAAAGCGGCGCTGGCGTGATCAAATCATGCTGGCCTTTGATGAGCAATGCGCCTATTGCTTCACGCCATTGACCAAGGCGACAGCAACGCTAGATCACGTGCAGCCAAAGGCTAAGGGCGGTCAAACCGTCAGGCACAACCTGGTGGCATGTTGCCTGCGATGCAACCGCGAAAAGGCGCATCAGGATTGGCGCGTCTGGTATGCAGCACAGCCGTTTTATTCGGTTTCCCAGGAAGCCATAATTATGGACTGGTTGAATTCCTGGTAATACTGGACGTAAATCTCCGCTTGCCAAAGATCGTTGGTGTAGCGGCACATGCCTTGACCGCAGGCACGGTAAAGCGGCTCGCCTTCGCTGGTCTCAAGCACATCAATCCAGCGATCATGGCCTCGATCGAGGCGTTCGATGATCTTTCGTTCCATCGTCATACAACGGGCATTGACTGGCGTACCTGTAACCAGTCTGGCGCACCTCAGGGAAGTCATAGTCGCAGGCATTGAGACGTGGCATGAAGTTTGTGCAATTCCAGCACTTGCGGCCTTCGTTATTGACCGCATGGGCATCATCCATTGTGATGCCCATCCTGATGGCTTGATAGTGATCCTGCGCCTTGGAGAATGCAATCCGTATGTTTGGCGTGCCTAGATCAACGTGATGATCACCTTGGCCGGGAATGCGGATGATGGCTGACCAGTTATCGGTCAGCCTGACTCGCATGAGCTGGATGCGGTTGTTGTAGACGCTAATCATCGTCTTCACCATGCGCTGGCATGTGGTAAATGCGTTCGAGGATCATGCTTTCCGGTTCGATGTCGATGGCGATTTCAATGCCCATGATGCGTGGACTGTTGACGAGGATCCTGATGGCGAATCGTTCGATAAATGACAGCCTGCTTAGGACTCGAGCGATGCGATCAGTCGGTTCAGATACCATTGGGCTTTTTTGGCGTCGGTAAGCGGATCGGCCTTGTGCCAAAGGCGCAACAGGTATTTAAGCGCCTGCCCTTGGTTATAGCCATAGCCAGGGCCTGGCGCGTAGGCGATGACGTCATCAATGATGTCAATCGCCTCAAACTTGCCTTTGGTGTAATGGGCCGGGTGATTCACAAGGTCAGACATGGTGCGGATGCAATTTTCCAGCGTTTGCGCAGCAGCAGTTGCTGGCCGGCAAGGAATGACCGAAAGGTTTGGCGTGGGATGCTTCGAGCTTTTGCCCATTCCCAGCGTTGACTGATCGGTACGCGATGCAGGCTGCGATCAGATACCTTTTGCAGCACCCATGCCGGCTCATCTAATGGATTGGGTTGATGGGTTGCATGTTGCTTGACCCACCAGACCCAGGTGCCGCCATAGTTTGAGACTGTTGTGCGGCGCAATAGGTTGAGATCTTCTAGCTTACGAATGCTGCGATTCAACGAAGCACGATCAGTGCCGAGCTGTTCAGCAAGCTCTTGTAAGGTTAGCCATGATCCTGGACATAGCTGTTCAAGTTGAACCATGACCAGGATCAGCTCAGCACGATGTTGACGACGCAGATCCGCAAGGAATCCGGCTTCAATCATTGGCCCATTTGCCCATCAATGCCTTGCGGTAAGCAGCGTTTTCTTCGGTAAAAGGTTGATCGCGGAAGTTAGCAGCAAGATCTAAGGCAAACTCTTGCCAGAGGCCGGTATAGAGGCCATTGGTGCGACCACTGGCGTCATAAAGCGCTTGGATCATGTCGGAACGTGCTTGGTCAAGTTTGATGGTCATGGATGTGGATGGTTTGGTCATATGCGTTGGTGCCTTCGTAGTTGATGCACCAGTTTGGCACCACTTGCTCAGGCGACTGGATGGTGTACCAGCGATGGGTGCAGGCTTGGCACGATCGCCGGCGGACAATGCGGCCATCAATGGCTGGCCTGGTCTGTACAACCTTGACCTTGCGTGACCCGCATTCTGGACAAGTTTTGATCAGTCGATAGGAGGAGGATTCGGGCACGGATGAGATCTTCGCGGAACTTGTCTTCAAGATGCCTAGGCCAGTCGGCCAGTTCAAGGTCATGGATTAGGTCTGTAAGTGCAGCGCGTATCTCATCGCTAGGCTGCTCAGTGGCAGAGGCCGGTTCCCTGCCCTCGGACACAGCCGGCCCATCTGCCAGGGCGGCGCGGGCGCGGTTGAGCAACTCCTCCACGTCCTCGGGAGTGCCGCTGCCCCAGGTGAACTCCACCTTCTCAACCAGTTCAGCGCACAGGGCGCGGAAGTCAGTGGTCATTGCGCGTTCTCTAGTTCGTCAGCAATGGTCATCAGGATGCGGCGATCTACGGGGCAGTAGGAGTAGAGCGCAGCAGCACGTAGGGCGGCGGCGATGTCGTACTCGTAAGGCATGTGATCTGGGGTGTTCATTGCTGCTTCCCAAACGGCGCGGGCGGCGGGGGAGAGGTCAGTCATCGAGTTGCTCCATTTGTTTTTCCATGTGCTCTGCCCACGCCAACAGATCAGTGGCCCTTACAAGTTGCTCGCCGGTATCAGCCACCCGCCATTGAACTGATGCAGTGTCGCGGAGGGCTTGATCAATCACCTTTCGGACAAAAAGGATTTTGGCTCGACGGTAGAGTTGCTGAGTAAGCTGGGGAATGACAGAGGCCGGCTCCCTGTCGTCGGACACAGCCGGTCCATCTGGCTCGGCCAGTGCAGCGCGAGCGATGTCATTCCACTGCTGGAACACAGCTTTGTAGCGGTGCGGCCAGTCAGCTTTCTCAAGGCAGTCAGTCAGTTCAACACACAAGGCGCGGAAGTCGGTGGTCATTGCGCATCCTCCAGGCACTCCCGCAGCAGGCGGACTACTCCATCGCAGTGGGCTTGGTTCAGCTCGTCACCGGCTTTGCCCATGCGATAGGCAAGTTCGCGTGCGGCCTTCCATTCAGCCATGTGGCAACCGAGTTTCCATTCCAGCGACGCAAAACGCACGTAGAGGTGGTCGGTGTCAGCCATTGGAACCCTCCAGCTCGGCGGCGATGGCGAGAATCTCGGCGCGAGTTTGCTTTCGCTGATAATAAGTATCAAGAGCTTTTGTCCAATTCATTAAGTGATAATCCGAGTCAGCACTTGGTTTGCGTTCCTCAGGCACCACCTGATCCGCAGCAGCACGCAGGGCGGCGGCTAAGCCACTACGCTCTGGTTTGGATATTGCGGCAATGCGACAGGCATCGCAGGCAAAATTGCAAGGCTCATCGCCATCCATCCACGCTTGACACAGCGATATACACATGCCGGGACCACGGCTTTTGTTGCCATAATTCAATAGCACCTCCTGGGCTGCGGGGGAAAGTTCAGTCATTGGCGGTGGGGAGTGGTAGGACGTGGGCGGGGAGCCAGTGGGTGTAATAGGACACGCAGCCACGGATACGCAACAAAGTCCAATTGCCGCCGTAGCCGGTGCCATCGTCGTCTTCGTCGGGCTCGTACCACCAGCACAGTTGATCTCCTGGCAATCGCTCACTCACCGGCACCGGCTGCGGCGTGGGGCGGCCCCAGCGGGCCAGGACGGCGCGGGCGAAGTCAACCTGACCTAACCCAGCCGCTTCAATCTCGTCCGACAGTTCGATGATTTGCATGACTGTCGGCTGCTCAGTGGCAGAGGCCGGTTCCCTGCCCTCGGGCGCAGCCGGTTCATCTGAGCTCATACCTCCACCTCCACCCACCGCAGTACCGGTGCAGCGCACTCAGGATCAGCGACGGTCTCCTGCAGGGTTTCTAGGGCGGCCTGGGCAGCACGGCAGGGGCTTTCGTTCCAGGTGCGATAGGCCACCCATTCCCCGCCTTGCGGGTTGGTGGCGATGGCAATGCGGATCTTCATGGCTTCCACGGGATGAAGCAGGGGCAGGGCTGGCTGTGATCTGGGTTCATGTTGTGCACCCAGCTGATGACGTAGCTATCGGGGATGTCGCGCAATCTGGCGCAGTCATTGCGTTGTGGGCATTCGGGCCTGAGGCCCATGCAACGCGTATAGTCAGCAGGTAGTGCCATGGCTCAATACGAGATCCATACGCGAGCAATGCCGTCAAGCGGTACGCCAAGGCGATAGGCCGCACCAGCGGATAGGTCAATGGACGAGCAGTCGCAGCGGTCTGTGATCGGTACAGTGAGCGACCTGCCGCGATGGCTCACGCGAACCCTGGTGCCGCATGGCAGCCAAGGATGCGCCGCAGAGATGCCCCAGTGGTGGTAGGTGCCACCGCAGTACGCAACACGGCCGTGGTACCAGCCGTCATAAACGGTGGCGGTAACAGGCCTGGCACTGGCAGGTGCAGCAAGCAGGAGCAAGGCAAGAAGTAGGCGTTTCATCGGCAGGCGTTTTGATGGGTTGGAATGCAGCGGTCTGTGCTGTGGACCACGAGGCCAGCGACAAGCAGCACTGGCAGCAGGAAACCGATGATCCTCATGACTTGAAGCCTCGGGCCTTAGCCTTGAGGGGCTTCTGGATTGCGGAAGCGGGTGTAGGGCTGATCACAAGGGTGGGCACTGCCCACTCTTGTTTTCCTGCGATGCAGTCATTGACCCAGTGGACGAAGGTGCCGGTGATGAGCCCGGCAACGTAGACGGCGACGACCACAGCAGCGATGGCGCGCACGGCCTTCTCGATGTGTGGTGCCCAGTCAGAAGTGAGTAGTTCCATGGTTGGGGTGTGGTGTGGCGCTGAGCGGTCCTGCTCAGCTGTGCTCAATGGTGCCAGGTATCTCCGGCACGTCAGGTGGCGCTGTTGTTTTTCGTAACACTGGCCTCCCGCCAGTGCCACCTGCCCTGCGCCAGGTGATTGAGTCAGGGCTGACGATCTGCTCCACGGTGAACCAGGTGTGATCGCAGACGGCACACTGGCGTTTGCGGGCGATGTAATCGCGTTCGCGAGTATTGGTTTCTACAACCTTGATCCATCGGTTCTGGCAGCTTGGGCATTCCATAGGCAGACTGAGATGACTTGCGATAACGCAATGAAAATGGGCGATTGGTTGATGGTTGACATTCCACCAGAACGGTTATTCAAGATTGAGGAAGAATGCCGGGCATTAGAGAAGGACCCCAATGCCGGCAAGGCTGCAGCAATCCTGCTGCGGCAAACGTACCGACAGCAGGAAATGATTCAAGCTGCGGTTAATGAGATCGCACGACTTGAACTGTTGCTGATGGACCTCTAGAAGTCATCCATGGGCGATGAGGTTTCGCCAGCTGCACGCGGCAGGAACTCAAATCGGCTAGCGGACAGCAGGTGCTTTGATCGCTTCTTGCCAGTTTCCTTGTCGATCCAGTCCTGGCGGCGAATGTTGCCGCTAAGCAGAAGGCAGTCGCCCTTCTTCAGCTTGCCGTAGATCACCTCAGCAGCTTTGTTCCAAACCTCTACATCAATCACGTTATTGATGTAGTCGCCGTTTTTGTCCTTGCCTTCTTGGATGCCGGCTGCAAAGTTGCAGACCATGGCGCCACTGTCAAAGGTTTTCATCTGTAGGTCACTGATAATGCGAACTACGCCGGTTGCATAAAGAGACATGGATCAGTCTTCAAAGGGGTCGGAATCAGCCTTGATCAGGTCGGCTTCTTTGTTGAGCAGCAGGATCTGCAGCTCTTCGTGCTCGGCAGTGGTTAGGTCGCCAGAATCCACGCGAGCCTGCAGGCGCGATTGCACGCGAGCTAGGTCATCCATGGTCTTGATCTTGGCGACCGCACCTTGACCAGCGACAAACGCCTTGCTTGGGCCCGCAGGCTCAGCGGTAACCGTCACCGGCTCCACCTCAGCCTGCTGCATCTCATCTGTGCTGTAGACACCACTGAGATCAGCAGGGAAAGCCTTGCGCAGTGCCAGGCTTTCGGAGCACTTGGCGATCATGGCTGCCGGCATCTTGGACCAGAGGCCTTGGCCGGCGTTGTAGTCCGCAAATCGAGCCACGCCGACGAACGGATGGCTGCTGCCTTTGCGGTGGATGATGGTCTTGGCTGCTGCAGGTGGCTTGCTGCCGAGCCATACGTCCTGCCACTGGCCATCCTCCCCGCACCAGTACGTCTCCGAACCATCGAGCTGGCCTGTGCGTTCGGCGATGCTGCGGAGGCCGTCAATGCCGGCCTGGATGGTCATTTTGTTGCCACGTTTGATGGCGTAGATCTGCCTACTGAACGGATCCAGCCCGGTGCGTTGGCACGCGTAGGCAAATAGCCGCAGCTCGTCATTGCTGCAGCCTGGTGCAATGGTGCTGCTGATCAGTTGGGTTTGCTCTGGCGTCCAGAGCGCAAGTGCTGAGGTCATCAGAATTGGTCAGGAGTGATCAAGTCGGTTGGCACTGCCCACTTAGGCAGGCTGAGGGTTTGGCAGTCGTCGCTATAGCCAGGCCAGTGGTCAGCCTGGCGGCATTGGCGGATCACGTGCATGGCCTCTTGCCGCAGCTGCTCGCCAGTGGCAAGTGCTGCTGCATCTAGCTCATAGACAGCCACCGCATAGGGCGGCGCCTTCTCGACAGCAAGGAAGACAAACCGTGCAGCGCCAGTGCCGGCGAGGTAATGAGCAGCCTGGAGGTGGTAGCCGAAGCCGACCACAGCACGGGCAAAGGCTGCAGGACTGGCATCGGTGGTCGTCTTGAGATCAACGATCACATCACCAGCCAGCAGGTCTGGTCGGCACTTGCAACGCAGGTCACCATCAGACCACCAGAACGACAGTTCGGCTAGGCCATCTGGCTGCCGCAGCAGTTTGCCCGCTGCAGGATGCCGCCAGCAGGCTTCAGCCATGGCCATGGCCATATCCCAGTCGGCGGCCTTGATCAGCTCCTTGCCGCTGGCCTCCAGCTCAGCCCATGCGGCCTTGCCGTCCTTGGTGCGACGGTCGATGCCATCAGGCACACGCAGGTACCGATGCGGCAGCTCATGCGGCTCCAGCACGGTGCAATGGACCATGCTGCCCAAGCGCATGGCAGGCGTCGGCTCTGGCGTGATGCGATCTGGATCGACGTATCGCGCCCAGTAATGCAATGGGCTGATGTTGATGGCCTTGAGATGAGATGCGCTGACCGCTGGATCAGCGTGATAATCAGCGTTTGAGATAGAAGGTTGTGGTTGGGCCGTAGTCATCAATCAACTCAGGGAAAGCAATTAGAAGACGCTGTCGATTGTTCGGATCAGCGTGCAGGCCAGCCTCAGCGAGCCGTGCAATAAAGCCACCGCCAAACCGACAAGCGGTCATCAGGGTGGCGTTGATTTCGTCGGGTGTCATAGGGGAGTGGGTTGGACGAGCTCTGGCCAGTGCGTAGCTAGCTCGGTGGCAATCGCCCCAATGGCAGCCTCTCGGCTCGGGCAACTGGTGATCCTCACGCCAGGGTAAAGCTGATCCGGCCGTGGTCGGATCGCGCCTTCCCAGTGCTTGGTGCCAGCCTTTGGAGCGATCACCGCAATGCACTTCCCCCATGGAGAAAACACCTGCCAGGTGTCAGGCTCGGTGGGGTGGAGCTGCCAGGAGGTCATCGTCTCAGTAGGAAGTGATCACGGCCTGGAAGCCGTTGGCAGTGGCTTGGGCTGCGTACTCGTTGGCCTCAGCCTCGGAGTAGAAGCAGGGCCCTTGGCCTTCGTCGTCGATGCCGACAATCTGGACGATGAAGGTGAGGTTGCTGGCGGTCATGGCTCTCGGTTTGGGTGTAGTGGGTTGGGGGCCTTGCACCCCCTCGGCTTCGTCTGGGTAACGCGGTCGTCTAGCTGTTCCCGCGGTCTGCCGGATTTAGCGAGGTGGCATGACGTCTCCCTCGTCCCTTCAGTGTGCCCCATGGAGCAGGCACCGCGCCAGGCAAGTTCACAACTCTTCACACTCTCGGGCGCGTCGCGCCGCCATGCGCTGGCGGTTCCACTCGCGGCCGGCAGGCGACAGCCGCCAGCAGCGCGAGCAGAGCGGCGCGGTCCTGGCGCTGCGCACCTGACGGCCGCAGGTGGAGCAGTCGGGCAGGGCAGGCAGCAGGCCGGCGCGGCGCAGGCGCAGGCGGCGCATGGCGGCAGCGCCGCGGGTGAGATCGGGCATGGGTGTGAGTGGCGTCTGTGCGCCCCTGCAGGGCGCGTCTGGGGTGTGATGCGTGGTGCACAGCGGACGATGGGGCGCGGGCGCCTCAGGGCGCCTCCAGGGCGTCGATGGCGCTGGCAGAAAAAAAGGGGACCCCTGAGGCCCCCGTGAGCGCCGCCTTAGCGGAGCGTGGCGATGACGTCGCGCATCTCTGCGGCAACGGTGCGATGCCGATCAATCAATCGGTCGTGCGCCTCGATGCAGGCATCGAGCTGGGCCAGGATCTGGCCGCTCTTGGCGAGCAAGGACTCGCCTTGCGCGATCAGGGCGTCGGTGCTGGTGACGATGTTCATGTCGTGTGGCGCGGGGTGAAGGTCAGAGGGGGGGGGGGCTACCTACGCCTCGATGGCAGCAGCAAGCCGCTCCATTGCGGTGACCAGCTCGGCGCCGGTGGCCAGCAGGTCCTGAAGGGCGGCAGCTGCCGCGCGATCGGTGGCTGCGGAGCGCGCCTCCAGGTCGGCGAGCCGGGCCGCGAATGTCG
>JACCDU010203193.1_pt1 | contig 12981 bp, 9 predicted proteins | sample 7446081 | NCBI WGS metagenome assembly JACCDU01 (sample SAMN15323447, study PRJNA562643) | freshwater metagenome | isolation source: river surface water | place: USA:Blue River Watershed | collected 2017-08-17 | reverse complement strand
GGCGCCGTCACCGGCCAGGTGAGCTTGGCCAATGTGGCCGATGTGAACGCCGCCGTCGCCGCCGCCGAAAAAGCCTTTCCAGCCTGGGCCGACACCCCGCCCCTGCGCCGCGCACGCGTGATGTTCAAATTTTTGGAATTGCTCAACCAGCACAAAGACGACTTGGCACGCTTGATCACCGCCGAGCACGGCAAAGTGTTCACCGACGCCCAAGGCGAAGTCACACGTGGCATTGACATCGTCGAGTTCGCCACCGGCATTCCTCAGTTGCTCAAGGGTGACTACACCGAACAAGTCTCCACGGGCATTGACAACTGGACCATGCGCCAGCCTCTGGGCGTGGTCGCGGGCATCACCCCCTTCAACTTCCCTGTCATGGTGCCGGCCTGGATGTTCCCCGTGGCCATTGCCGCAGGCAACACCTTTGTCTTGAAGCCCAGCCCGATTGACCCCTCGCCCTCGCTGTTCATTGCGGAATTGCTCAAGCAAGCCGGCCTGCCCGACGGCGTGTTCAACGTGGTGCAAGGCGACAAAGAGGCGGTCGACGCCCTCTTGGTCCACCCCGATGTGAAGGCTGTGAGCTTTGTCGGCTCCACGCCCATTGCCAACTACATTTATGAAACCGGTGCCCACCACGGCAAGCGCGTACAAGCCTTGGGCGGCGCGAAGAACCACATGGTGGTCATGCCCGATGCAGACATCGACCAAGCGGTGGACGCTTTGATTGGCGCCGCTTACGGCTCTGCGGGCGAGCGTTGCATGGCCATCAGCGTGGCCGTGTTGGTCGGCGATGTGGCCGAACGTCTCATGCCCAAGCTGATCGAACGCACCAAAACCTTGAAGGTCTTGAACGGCACCAACCTCGCCGCCGAAATGGGCCCCATCGTTACCGATGTGGCGCACAAGCGCATCACCGGCTACATCGAACAAGGCGTGAAAGAAGGCGCCACCCTGTTGGTCGACGGCCGCAGCTTCGACAACACGCAAGCCGGCGAAGGCTGCAAGAACGGCTTTTGGATGGGCGGCACGCTGTTTGACCATGTCACCCCCGACATGCGCATCTACAAAGAAGAAATCTTTGGCCCCGTGTTGAGCTGCGTGCGCGTGGCCGACTTTGGGCAAGCCGTGGACTTGATCAATGCCCACGAATTCGGCAACGGCGTGAGCTGCTTCACGCGTGACGGCAACGTGGCGCGCGAGTTCTCGCGCCGCATCCAAGTGGGCATGGTGGGCATCAACGTGCCGATTCCTGTGCCGATGGCATGGCACGGTTTTGGGGGCTGGAAGAAGAGCTTGTTTGGCGATATGCACGCCTACGGTGAAGAGGGTGTGCGTTTCTATACCAAGCAAAAGAGCGTGATGCAGCGTTGGCCTGAGAGCATTGGCAAGGGCGCTGAGTTTGTGATGCCCACGTCTAAGTAACTTCGCCTTTCGAGGACGCTGTTGAGCGCGCAGCGGCAGCTTGGGGCAGCATGTTTTGCTCCTCGTCCGCTTCGCGGCCGAAATGTCGCTGCAACACGCCACCCCAATCTACCGCTACACGCTCAAGCTAATATCGACTCAGAACATCACAAGACTTTGAGACATTACCCATGAGCGACACCCAGTTTGACTACATCATCGTTGGCGCGGGCACGGCTGGCTGCTTGTTGGCCAACCGCCTCAGCGCTAACGCGAGCAAGCGCGTGCTGCTGATCGAGGCAGGTCGCAAGGACGATTACCACTGGGTGCATATTCCTGTCGGCTATCTGTACTGCATTGGCAATCCACGTACCGACTGGCTCTACACCACCGCACCCGATGCCGGCTTGAACGGTCGCAGCTTGCGCTACCCACGCGGCAAGGTGCTGGGGGGGTGCTCCAGCATCAACGGCATGATTTATATGCGCGGCCAAGCGCGCGACTACGACCACTGGGCCGAGCTCACGGGCGACGCGAATTGGCGCTGGGACAACTGCTTGCCTTACTTCAAGTTGCACGAAGACCACCATGCGGGCGCCAACGCGCTGCACGGTGCCAAGGGCGCGCGCAGCGAGGTGTTACTGGCCGATCAGACGTCTTACGGCGAAACCTTGCGCCACCACAACGCCGGTGGCGAGTGGCGCATTGAGCGCCAGCGTTTGCGCTGGGACGTGTTGGATGCTTTTGCCCAGGCGGCTGTCGAAGCCGGTATTCCCGCCACACCCGACTTCAACCGTGGCAGCAACGAAGGCGTGGGCTATTTTGAGGTGAACCAAAAAAGCGGCTGGCGCTGGAACACCGCCAAAGCCTTTTTGCGCCCCACCTGTTACGCCCGCCCCAACTTTGAGTTGTGGACTTCGGCCCAAGTGGCCAAGCTGGTCATGAGCACCGATGCGAACGGCCAACAACGCTGCACCGGCGTTGAAGTCGCCACCTCGCACGGCCTGATCACCGCCACCGCCAAGCATGCGGTGGTGCTGAGTGCAGGCGCCATTGGCACACCACAAATCTTGCAACTCTCGGGCTTGGGCCCCGCCGGCTTGCTCAAGCAGCATGGCATTGAACCCGTCATCGACCTGCCAGGTGTGGGAGCCAACCTGCAAGACCATCTGCAAATCCGCTCGGTCTTCAAGGTGCAAAACGTCACAACCCTCAACACCTTGGCCAACAGCTGGTGGGGCAAGGCCAAGATCGGCATGGAGTACGTGTTCAAACGCAGCGGGCCCATGAGCATGGCGCCCTCGCAGCTGGGTGCGTTCACACGCAGCAGCCCTGATCAACCGTATCCGAACATTGAGTACCACGTGCAACCCTTGAGCCTGGACGCGTTTGGTGAACCCTTGCACAACTTCCCCGCATTCACCGCCAGCGTGTGTAACTTGAACCCCACCAGCCGTGGCTCAGTGAGCATTACCAGCCCTCACTTTGCGGATGCACCCAAGATTGCGCCCAACTACCTCAGCACCGCTGAGGACCGCCAAGTCGCGGCCGACTCGCTGCGCGTGACGCGTCGCATTGCCGCCCAACCCGCGCTGGCCAAGTACCAGCCCGAAGAATGGAAGCCCGGCGTGCAATACCAAAGCGACGACGACCTGGCGCGTTTGGCGGGCGACATTGCCACCACCATCTTCCACCCCGTGGGCACTGCGCGCATGGGTCGAGTGGATGACCCACTGGCCGTGGTCGACACACAACTACGCGTGCGCGACGGACGTGGCGGCGTGGTGCGCGGCCTGCGTGTGGTCGACGCCAGCGTGATGCCCACCATCACCAGTGGCAACACCAACAGCCCCACCCTGATGATGGCTGAGAAAGCCGCGCAGTGGCTGGCCCACGAGGCCCAGAACGACTGACAGTCGACAAAACGCACCGGGTTAGCCCGCAAGGGAAAATCCTAGGCAAACCCAGACTAGGCGCCGCTTACAGTGACTTCACTCGCAACGGCCTCAGGGCTGTTCCAACGAGGGTCCGAGGAGACAGACAAAAAGTTCTTCAAAAAGAAGAACACACAGGAAAAGGCACCGGCGTACAACCCGGTGCCTTTTGCTTTTTCAGCCCGCAATGGCCGCGACAATCGCTGCATGGAACTTTTGATCGTCACCCTTGCCTCTGCGCTGGCAGGTTTTGTGGATTCGATTGTGGGCGGTGGCGGCTTGATCTTCTTGCCGGCGTTGTTCGCGGTCTATCCCAGCGCGCCGCCTGCCACTTTGTTCGGCACCAACAAGAGCGCTTCTGTGTGGGGCACCAGCTTTGCCGCCTGGCAATACGGCCGACGCGTGCAAGTGCAATGGCGCGTCATGCTGCCCGCAGCGGCGGTGGCCATGATGGGTGCGTTTATTGGCGCCTGGCTGGTGACGCAAATTTCGCCCGACTTCTTACGCCGCACCTTGCCCTTTGTGTTGATGGCCGTGCTGGGCTATACCTTGATGCGCAAAGACATGGGGCGCGAGCATGTGCCGCGTTTTGAAGGGCGTGCCGAGTTGTGGGCTGCTTGCACCGTGGGCGTGACGATTGGTTTTTATGACGGCTTTTTTGGCCCAGGCACGGGCAGCTTTTTTGTATTTTTGCTGGTGCGCTGGCTGGGTTACGACTTTTTGAATGCGTCGGTGGCTGCCAAGCTGCTCAACCTCTCCAGCAACGCTGCGGCCCTGGTGCTGTTTGCGCTGAAAGGCCATGTGTGGTGGCACCTGGCCCTGCCGTTGGCGGTGGCCAATGTGGCAGGCAGCCTGTTGGGCACACGCATGGCGCTCAAGCATGGCGCCGGCTTTGTGCGTGGCATGTTCATCGTGGTGGTGACGGCCTTGATTGGCAAGACCAGCTACGACGCTTTTTTGCGCTGACACGCGTCAAAACGCGCACGACGCCAGCCTGTGCGGGGTGACTCAGGGCTGCTTGGCTCGTTTATCAGCCTTGGCCGCAGCCCGGGCCTCGGCAGCTTCGTCGAGCACAGGTTCGACCGATTTGGGTGGCCAAGTCACACTGGCCACTGGACGCGGCTTGCCGATGGGGCGGGTGGCCTGGCCTTTTTGAACCGCCTCAATGTCTTCTTCCGAGGGGTACTGTCCCAGCAACACAAAGTCAAACACCCGGCGTGCAATGGGTGCGGCGTTTTGGGCGCCGAAGCCAGCGTTTTCCACCACCATGGCCAGGGCTACTTTGGGATCATCCGCCGGGGCAAACGCCACAAACAAGGCATGGTCGCGCATGCGCTCGTCAATGCTGGAGGCGTTGTATTTTTCGTTTTGCTTCACGGTGAACACCTGCGCCGTGCCCGTTTTGCCCGCACTCACATACTGCGCACCGATGAAGCTGGTGGCCGAGGTGCCCTCGATGTTCACCCCGATCATGCCTTTTTTGATGATCTCCAAATTCTCAGGCGCCAATGGCAGTTGACCCACAGGCTCTTTGGCCACGGCGGTGGACACCTTGGTTTCCACATCCACCACTTCGCGCACCAAGTGAGGCTTCATCTTCAACCCGTTATTGGCCACGGTTCCCATGGCATGGGCAATTTGCAACATGGTGAAGCTGTTGTAGCCCTGGCCAATGCCCAGCGAAATAGTTTCGCCCGAGTACCAGCGCTGCTGCTCTGGCTTTTTGTAGGTGGTGCGCTTCCAATCGGTCGAAGGCAACACACCACGCGACTCGCCCAAAATGTCAATGCCCGTGATTTGTCCAAAACCCAGCGGTTTCATCTGGTCGTGCATCAAATCGACGCCCATGTCACGCGCCAGCGTGTAGTAGTAGGTGTCGCAAGACTCGACGATGGATTTGTACATGTCCACCATGCCGTGTCCACCTTCTTTGTCATCGCGGAAACGGTGGTTGCCGAACATGAAAAAACCAGGGTCTGGAATCAATGTTTTTTCGGAACGCTTGCCCGTTTGCAAGGCCGCCAAGGCCATGAACGGCTTGTAGGTCGAGCCAGGTGGATAGGTGCCACGCAGGGCTCGGTTCAACAAAGGTTTGTCCAGGGACTCGTTGAGGGCTTGCCAGTTCTCAGAATCAATGCCGTCGACAAACAAGTTGGGATCAAAGGTGGGCTTGCTCACAAAGGCCAAGATCTCACCGGTTTTAGGGTCTAGCGCCACCAAGGCGCCACGGCGTTTGCCATACAAGTCTTCGACCAACTTTTGCAGCTTGATGTCGATGGACAACACCACGCTGTTGCCTGGCACGGCTTGGCTGCTGTTGAGGCGGCGCACGGCACGTCCGCCCGCCGAGGTTTCCATTTCTTGCACGCCCGTAGTGCCGTGCAATTGGGCTTCGTAGCTTTGCTCCACGCCCAGTTTGCCGATGTAGTCGGTGCCCCGGTAATTGCCCGCGTCTTCCGACTCTTCGATCTTGGCTTTTTCGGCGGTGTTGATGCGCCCGATGTATCCAATCACGTGGCTGGCGAGTTGGTTGTACGGGTAGTTGCGAAACAAGCGCGCGCGAATGTCGACCCCGGGGAACCGATAACGCTGGGCGGCAAAACGCGCCACCTCTTCATCGGTCAAACGGGTGCGAATGGGCACCGATTCAAAGCTCTTGGATTCGCTCAACAGTTTTTTAAACCGTCTGCGATCGCGGTTTTGTATTTCGATCACGCCCGCCAACTGCTCCACCACCTCATCCAGCGGCGCGACCACCTTGGATGCCGTGATTTCCAAGGTATAGGCCGAATAGTTGGTAGCCAACACAATGCCATTGCGGTCCATGATGACGCCACGGTTAGGCACGATGGGGACAATGGCGGTGCGGTTGTTTTCGGCCTGGGCGTTGAGGTCGTCGTAACGAATCACCTGCAAATAAAACAGGCGAATGGACAACAAGCCAAAGGCAATCAGAATTGCGCCCGTCACCACCACCACACGCGCCCTGAAGCGTCGCAGGTCGCCCTCAATATTGCGAATGATCCTCATAGCGGACGTGTTTCGTCAGGGTCGGGGGCGCGCCGCTGTGGGGCCAGCAAAATCACACTCATCACAGGCCACAACACCGCTTCGAGCACAGGGGCTAAGAAAATCGTCCAGCCTGGAAACAAGGCGCCAGACATCATGCGCACCACCAACTCCATGGCATGCGCCGCCAAGAACAAAGGCAACACCTGCATGGCTTGTGAGGGCACAGTGAACCACAACAAACGACGCTCAATCACGGCCGCAAGAAAACCCAGTGCCGTGTAGGTCAGTGCATGCTGGCCCAACAAGGCCGATTGGTGCACATCGGTGGCCACACCCAAAAAGAATGCAATGCCAATGCCCACGATGCGGGGTTGATGCACACACCAAAACACCAGCACCAAGGCCAAGAAATCAGGCATCCACGCGGCATTGCCAACCAGACTCATGTTGACCAACATATTGATCAACAAAGCCATCACCAAAGTAAACGCCACAAACAAAGGATTGGCAGGCAGCAACAGCTGGTGACCACGCGGCATGATCATCGGCGGCCCCCCTTCGGATTGACGATCGGTTGCGGTTTCTCAATGTGGGGTCGCGCTGGCATTTGCTCATTGAGTGGTGTCAACACCATCACATGGCGGGCACCTTGCACATGGCCCAAGGGTTCGCACAAGATGCGCGCAAACGCAGTTTCTGCGCGACGTTCGACCTTGGTCACTCTGGCCACGGGCACACCCGGAGGGTAAATGCCGTCTACACCGCTGGTGGATAACAAATCGCCGACTTCAATGTCAGCGTTGGTGGCCATGAAACGCAGCTCCAACAACGGTGCACCACCGGATTCACCATACGCCACACCGCGCGCACCGGTGCGGGTGTTGAGCACAGGGATGGAGTGCTCACGGTCGGTCACCAAGGTCACTTCGCTCACCAAGGGCAACACACGGGTGACTTGACCCAAGATGCCAAACTCGTCCATCACGGGCGCGCTGGGTTTGACGCCTTGGGTAAGACCTTTGTCGATGATGAGTTTGCGGGTGTAAGGGTCTGCCGCGTCGTACAAAACCTCGGCGACAAAGCCTGTGCTGTCCAGGCGGTCACGCAAACCCAAGAGTTCGCGCAGTTGCCGATTTTCCAGCGCCAGTTGTTCGACTTGCCCCGAACGACGCGCTTGCACCAACAGCTGCTGACGCACCACACGTTCGGCAGCTTGCGCCTCGTCACGGGCTTCAAAGTAATCGCTGCTGTACTCCGCCAAAACCTGGGGACGCATGGCCAGCCATTGCACGGGATATAAAAATACCGACAAGGCCGAACGCAAAGGCTGGGTCACCCCAAAGCGCACATCGGCCACCATCAACAGCACCGACAAGGCGCTGAAGAGGAGTAATTTAGAAACAGCCGAAGGGCCTTGCTTGAAAAAGGCCGGGGGGGATCTGTCAAGGGTGCCGAGTGGCACGTGCTTATTCGCTCGTGAAGATCGAGCCCAAGCGCTCCATGCGCTCAAGCGCCAAGCCACAACCGCGCACCACGCAAGTCAGCGGGTCTTCGGCCACCAACACAGGCAAGCCTGTTTCTTCAGCCAACAAGCGGTCCAGATCACGCAACAAGGCGCCACCGCCGGTGAGCATCATGCCGCGCTCGGCAATGTCTGCGCCCAATTCGGGAGGCGTTTGCTCCAGCGCGTTTTTCACGGCAGAGACGATGTTGTTCAGGGGATCGGTCAAGGCTTCCAAAATTTCGTTCGACGAAATCGTGAACGAACGTGGCACGCCTTCAGACAAATTGCGGCCCTTGACTTCCATTTCCTTGACTTCAGAGCCAGGGAAGGCAGAACCAATTTTTTTCTTAATTGCTTCGGCGGTGGGCTCGCCGATCAACATGCCGTAGTTGCGACGGATGTAGTTGATGATGGCTTCGTCAAACTTGTCGCCACCGACGCGCACGCTGCCTTTGTAGACCATGCCGCCCAACGAGATCACGCCCACTTCGGTGGTGCCGCCACCAATGTCGACCACCATGGAGCCCGACGCATCCGAGACGGGCAGGCCCGCACCGATGGCAGCGGCCATGGGTTCTTCAATCAAATACACCTCAGAGGCGCCAGCACCCAAGGCCGATTCGCGAATCGCGCGACGCTCCACCTGGGTCGAGCCACAAGGCACGCAAATAATGATGCGGGGGCTGGGCTTTAACACCGAGCGGGGGTGCACCATCTTGATGAACTGCTTGAGCATTTGCTCGGTCACAGTGAAGTCGGCAATGACGCCATCTTTCATCGGGCGAATGGCTTCGATGTTGCCAGGCACTTTGCCCAACATGGCCTTAGCTTCATGGCCCACGGCTTGAATGGTTTTCTTGCCTTGGGGGCCGCCCTCGTGGCGGATCGACACCACAGAAGGTTCGTCCAACACGATGCCTTTGTCGCGCACATAAATCAGGGTGTTGGCTGTACCTAAGTCAATCGCCAAGTCGGTGGAGAAATACCGACGAAAAGATCCAAACATCTCTGTCCTCTCTGGCTCTGATGAAATCACCAGAGCACCATATTGCTGGGTGGTCGCGGGCGCGAGCACAAAGGCGGGATAATACCGCATCGCCCGTAAATCACGGGTTTTTGACCCTTTATTCATAGTTCGCCGTATGTCACTTACGCCCCAAGATATCAGCCGCATCGCCAATTTGGCCCGGCTTGAGTTGCAACCTGAGGAACAGGCCCGCATGCTCAGCAAAATCAACGACTTTTTCGGTATCGTCGAGCAAATTCGCGCCGTCGACACCACCGGCGTGGTGCCCATGGCACACCCCGTGGACGCCATGCCAGGCGCACAGATTGAGCTGCGCCTGCGTCCCGACGTGGCCAGCGAACCCAACCAACGCGACCTGAACCAACGCAGCGCCCCTGCGGTGGAACGTGGCTTGTTCTTGGTTCCCAAAGTGATCGAGTGAGGCTAGACATGACCACCTTACACGACATGACCGTGGCCGAACTGGCCAAAGCACTCCAAACCAAGCAAGTCAGCGCGGTCGAAGTGGCGACGGCCTTTTTGGCCCGTACCGGCGGTAACCCGCACAACGCGTTTTTGGACATCGACAGCGAAGTCACGCTGGCCCAAGCCCAAGCCAGCGATGCCCGCATCGCCGCTGGCACGGCTGGCGCGCTGGAAGGAGTGCCCATCGCCCACAAAGACGTGTTTGTCACCCGCGACTTCGCCACCACGGCCGGCTCCAAAATTTTGAGTGGCTACCGCTCGCCATTTGACGCCACCGTGGTGCAAAAACTGGGCGCAGGCGTGAGCGCGCAAGGCGGCGCGGGCATGGTCACACTGGGCAAGGTCAATTGCGACGAGTTCGCCATGGGCTCGGCCAACGAAAACTCCGCCTACGGCGCAGTCACCAACCCTTGGGACACCACGCGCATTCCGGGTGGCTCCTCGGGCGGCAGCGCGGCCGCCGTGGCAGCGCGTTTGACGCCCGCTGCCACAGGCACCGACACCGGTGGCTCGATCCGCCAACCCGCCAGCTTCTGTGGCATCACCGGCATCAAACCCACCTATGGCCGTGCCAGCCGTTACGGCATGATTGCCTACGCCTCCAGCCTCGACCAAGCGGGCCCCATGGCCCGCAGCGCCGAAGACTGCGCCTTGCTGCTGTCGGCCATGTGCGGACCAGACGTGGACCGCGATGCCACGTCTTTGGATGTGCCTGCCGAGAACTTCTCCGCCAAATTGGGTGACAGCTTGGCTGGCCTGCGCATTGGCATTCCCAAAGAGTTCTTTGGCGATGGCCTGGCTGCTGACGTGCGCACCGCGATTGACGCTGCGCTCAAGACCCTCGAAGCGCAAGGGGCCAAGTTGGTGCCCATCACGCTGCCACGCACCGAATTGGCGATTCCTGTGTACTACATCATTGCGCCCGCCGAAGCCAGCTCCAACCTGAGCCGCTTTGACGGCGTGAAGTTTGGCCACCGCGCCAAAGACTACACAGACCTCGTGAGCATGTACAAAAAAACCCGTGCCGAAGGCTTTGGCGAAGAGGTCAAGCGCCGCATCATGACGGGCGCCTATGTGCTGAGCCACGGCTACTACGACGCGTACTACCTGCAAGCGCAAAAAATTCGCCGCATGATTGCCGACGACTTTCAACGCGCCTTTGCCGAGTGCGATGTGATTGCAGGCCCCGTGGCTCCGACCGTGGCATGGAAGTTGGGCAACAACGCCAGCGACCCGTTGGCGGACTATTTGGCCGACATCTTTACCCTGCCCGCCTCACTGGCTGGCTTGCCCGGCATGAGCGTACCGGTGGGTTTTGGCGAAGGTCGCCTCCCCGTGGGCATGCAACTGATTGGCAACTATTTGCAAGAAGCACGTTTGTTGAACGTGGCACACCAGTACCAACTGAATACCGATTTCCACCTCCAAAAACCGGAGGGCATCTGACATGACTGCCAAATTAGTTCAAGGGTACGAAGTCGTCATCGGCTTTGAAACTCACGCCCAGCTTTCCACACAGAGCAAAATTTTCAGCCGCGCCTCGGTGGCATTTGGCGCCGAGCCCAACACGCAAGCCTGCGCCGTGGACATGGCCCTGCCCGGCACGCTACCCGTGATGAACGTCGGCGCGGTCGAGCGGGCCATCGAGTTCGGCTTGGCCGTCAACTCGCACATCGCCGAGCGCAGCATCTTTGCGCGCAAAAACTACTTCTACCCTGACCTGCCCAAGGGCTACCAGATCAGCCAGTTTGAAATTCCGGTGGTGCAAGGCGGCGAAGTGTCTTTCTTTTTGGAAGAAGGCAAAGAAACGGTGCACAAAACCGTGCGTTTGGTACGCGCCCACCTCGAAGAAGACGCGGGCAAATCGCTGCACGAGGACTTCATCGGTCAAAGTGGTATCGACCTGAACCGCGCAGGCACACCGCTGCTAGAAATCGTGACCGAGCCCGACATGCGCTCCAGCGAAGAGGCCGTGGCCTATGCCAAAGAACTGCACAAAATCGTGACCTGGATTGGCATTTGCGATGGCAATATGCAAGAAGGCTCGTTCCGTTGCGATGCCAACGTGTCGGTGCGCAAGCCCGGGGGCGAGTTGGGCACGCGTCGGGAAATCAAAAACTTGAACAGCTTCAAGTTCATGCAACAAGCCATCGACTACGAAGTCCGTTGGCAAATCGACCAAATTGAAGACGGTCACGCCATCGAACAAGCCACCGTGCTGTTCGACCCCGACACGGGCGAGACCCGTGCCATGCGCACCAAGGAAGACGCGGCCGACTACCGCTACTTCCCCGATCCTGACCTGCCACCCTTGGTGATTGGCCGCGATTGGGTCGAACGCGTCAAAAACGACATGGCCGAATTACCCCGCGTCATGGCCGAGCGTTTCGTCAAGGACTATGCGCTGCCTGAATACGATGCCACGCTCCTCACCCAAAGCAAAGCCGCTGCCGCCTATTTTGAAGCGACCGCCAAAGCCTGCGGCCAACCCAAGCTAGCCAGCAACTGGATCATGGGCGAGGTGTCGCGTCGCTTGAACAGCGGCGAGGTGACGTTTGACACCATCCCCGTCAGCGCTGCGCAACTGGGCGCGTTGATCTCGCGGATTCAAGACAACACGATCAATAACAACTCTGCCAAGCAAGTGTTTGAGGTGTTGTGGACCGACGGCACGAACGCCGAAGGCCCTGCTGACCCCGCGCGTGTAGACACCATCATCGAAGCCAAAGGCCTCAAGCAGATGAACGACACCGGTGAGCTGGAAAAAATCATCGACGAGGTGCTGGCCGCCAACCCCAAGAACGTGGAAGAGTTCAAGGCTGGCAACGCCAAAGCATTGAACGGTCTGGTCGGCCCGATCATGAAGGCGAGCAAGGGCAAGGCCAACCCTGCCCAAGTCAACGCCTTGCTGATGAAAAAACTGGGGTAGTCCTTTTCAATCACAACACGCTGGAACACCATGACACACCCCACCTTGATCCTTGTGCCCGGTTTGATGTGCGACCACAGCTCATGGGGGCCCGTGGCACCGGCGCTGTCAGCCCACATGCCTTGCCAGGTGGTGTCGCACGGCGACGCCGATTCTTTGGTGGCGATGGCACAGCAAATTTTGGCGACTGCGCCGCCGCAGTTCCACATCGCGGGTCATTCCATGGGCGGTCGCGTGGCTTTAGAGGTGCTGCGTTTGGCACCTGAGCGCGTGTTACGTTTGGCACTGCTGGGCACGGGCTACCAGGCCAAAGAAGCTGGCGCCGCAGGCGAGACAGAAGTGCAAAAACGCCAAGCCTTGCTCGACATCGCCCAACAACAAGGCGTGCGTGCCATGGCCCAAACCTGGGTGCAAAACATGGTGGCACCCTCACGCCTGAGCGATGCCGTCTTGATTGAAAACATCGTGCAAATGTTCGAACGCAAATCAGAAGACATCTTCAAGCGTCAAATCAAAGCCCTGCTCGAACGCCCCGATGCCAGCGGTGTGTTGGCACAGGTGCAGGTGCCCACGCTGGTGATGGCAGGCGAGTTCGATGGTTGGGCCAGTCCGCAGCAACATCAGGAAATTGCCGACTTGTTGCCCGCGCGTCCCCGGGTGTATGTGGTGGCGGGCGCCGGCCACATGATGATGATGGAGCAGCCTGAGG
>JACCDU010932819.1_pt1 | contig 12983 bp, 10 predicted proteins | sample 7446081 | NCBI WGS metagenome assembly JACCDU01 (sample SAMN15323447, study PRJNA562643) | freshwater metagenome | isolation source: river surface water | place: USA:Blue River Watershed | collected 2017-08-17 | reverse complement strand
ATGACCAAATCCAATCGGTTTTAGATGATTTAGGAATCACAGCGGTGGATGGAATCCTTTTTGATCTAGGTGTTTCTTCTATGCAATTAGATCAAGCAGATCGTGTATTTTCTTACTCACAAGAGGCACCTCTGGATATGCGAATGGATCAATCTGCAGGAGTTACTGCTCAAGTTATTCTAGATACATATTCGCATGGTGAATTGGCAAAGATTCTACAAAGGTATGGCGAAGAGAAGTTCGCTAGCAAGATTGCTGAAAATATCATCAAGGCAAGAAGCAGTGGTGCTCTTAAGACAACTAAGGATTTAGCAGAGTTAGTTAAAGATTCCATTCCAGCACCTGCTCGTCGAACTGGTGGAAATCCAGCGAAGCGAACCTTCCAAGCTTTGCGTATTGAGGTAAATCAAGAGTTAGCGGTGTTAGAGCGGGCGATCCCAGCTGCGTTGAATGCATTAAATATTGGTGGCCGACTTGTAGTTATGTCATATCAATCTCTAGAAGATCGAATTGTTAAATCCTATTTTGCAGCTGCAACACAAAGTACAACTCCGCTTGGACTTCCCGTCGATCTGCCTAACTCAGCAGCCAAATTTAAATTGTTATTAAATGGAAGTGAAGCTGCGGAGCAAGGCGAACAAGATATAAATCCAAGATCTCAATCTATGCGCCTACGTGCTATCGAAAGAGTGGCGGCGTAATGGCGATCTTTGATTTCGCTCCTGCAATTGAGCGCTCCCGAAGAGTGGTAAGTGAAACTACTACAAAAGCTGTTTTGCGATTGGTGCCAGAGTTTGAATCTGGAAAAAAGGCAGGGGACAAAGCATTTGTCACCGCAATTAGTTCAATATTTATCATCGGATTACTTTCACTTTTAATAATAAATACCGCATTGGCACAAGATGCATTTAAATTACAACAACTAAAACAACAAGCCACTGTTCTGGCAGATCAACGCGAGGCTATTTTGCGCCAGGTCGCTGAAAAATCATCGCCTGAAAAATTGGCAGATAGCGCTGCAAAATTAGGGATGATTCCATCAAATAATCCAAGATTTTTAGATCTATCAGTTGGACAGGTAAAGCCATGAGTAATACTTCACTTAACCAGCAACAAATAGTTCTAGATCGCATTCGTAAGTTAGTAGCAATTGCAATTGTTATTTTGCTGTTATTTGCACTTCGTTTAATAGATCTGCAAGCGGTTCGAGCCTCTGGATTTGTAGAGCGTGCAGAAAATGAGCTAACCAAATCTGGAACATTGTTAGCACCTAGAGGCACCATTTATGATGTTAATGGCATCGAATTAGCTCGAAGTGTTTCAGCTATTAATATTGCAGTCGATCAGACTGTAGTAAATGATCCGCAGGCAGCGGCCAATCTAGTAGCACCAATTTTGGGTATGACTCCTGCTGAGTTACTTCCACAGTTAACTGGCAGCAAGCGATATGTATTAATAGCCAAAGATGTAACACCGGCTATTTGGAGATCGGTAAATAACGCAATAACTAGCTACAATAAAGTTGTATTAAGCCAGAAGCACGGAATTACCAAGCGATTAGCTGGCTTTGTGCCAGAGCGTTCATACATCCGTGATTATCCAAGTGGTGGGTTAACCGCATCTTTAGTTGGAATTATAAATAATGAAGGAAATGGCGCAGCTGGAATTGAAAGCTCATTGAACTCTCTTTTAGCGGGAACAAATGGCAAGTATCTTTATGCAAATGGCCGCGGAAACATTATTCCGGGTTCGGAAGAGGTAAAGATAGAAGCAAAATCTGGAACCAGTATTCGACTAACCATAGATCGAGATGTCCAATGGGTAGCACAAAATGCAATTAACGAAGCGGTGGCATCATCTCGTGCAAAATCTGGAACTGTAGTTGTGATGGATCCAAAGACCGGCCACATACTTGCTCAAGCAAGTGCGCCTACCTTTGATCCAAACAATTCAGCCACCATTACATTGGAAAAATTACGCAATCCGGCAGTTCAAGAGGTTTATGAGCCAGGTTCAACTGGAAAGGTCATAACAGTTGCCGCGGCGCTAGAGGAGAAAAAATTAACTCCGGAGACTGTCTTTACAATTCCTTATTCAATGCGAATTTATGATCGCACCTTCAGCGATCACGAGAAGCACCCAGTACAGCGTTTAACTACAACTGGCTTGTTGGCGGTCTCTAGCAATACTGGATCAATCAAAATTGGAAATATGCTCGGCCAAGATACTTTGTATAAGTATTTACGAAAATTTGGTATCGGGGAGAGTACTGATTCAAAACTTCCAGGTGAATCTGCCGGTATTTTGCACCCAGTCAAAGATTGGTCTGGAGTTTCACTTCCTACAATCGCATTTGGCCAGGGCTACTCAGTAACAGCTATGCAGGCAACATCTGTCTTTGCAACTATTGCAAATGATGGTGTACGAGTTAAGCCAACGATCTTGGCTGGTGTTGTTGATCAAAGTGGAAAGTACACACCTGCTAAAGCAGCCGATGGCGAGCGAGTATTGAGCGCCGAAAATGCAGCGAAGATGCGAACGATGATGGAGAGTGTTGTCTCCAAAGATGGCACTGCTCCGACTGCTGCTATTCCAGGTTATCGAGTTGCTGGAAAAACTGGAACAGCAGAGCGTTACAACTCCGCTTGTAGTTGCTACAGCGGGTACACCGCATCATTTATTGGCTTTGCACCAGCTGATCAACCTAAATATGTTGTAAGTGTGACGATTCAAGATCCAAAGGGGCTGCATTGGGGCGGAGCGCTTGCCGGTCCAGTTTTCAAAAAGGTAATGGGCTTTGTTTTGCAAAGCGAGAAAGTAAAACCCACACCAGCGGCTGAGATCTTTTACCATTTAACTGAAAGCGCACTTAAAAATAAATCAGGAAAGAGCGCCTAATTCATGCTGCCTCGCCCAAAGTTAGCAAGGAAAAATTTAAGAGATTTTGATGGTGCTTTATTTGATCAGGACATAAAGATCACAGGTGTGGCGGTTAGTGCTGATGAGATCAAGCCAGGGGATTTATTCATTGCATTAACTGGTGCTAAAACTCATGGAATAAACTTTGTTGCAAATGCAATTACCAATGGCGCTGTCGCTGTTTTGTCTGATAAAACAGCGGACATATCAGTTCCATTATTTGTCTCTAAAAATGCTAAGCGGTTGGTAGGAGAAATATCAGCTTGGTATAACGATGATCCATTTAAAAAACTAGTATCAGTTGGCATAACTGGCACGAATGGTAAAACCACCACTGTAAATCTACTTAAACAAATCTGGAAATTGACTGGCAAAAAAACTGGTGTAATTGGCACAATCGGAACTGAAATTAATGAAAAGAAGTATTCTGGAGTAAGAACGACGCCAGAAGCATGTGACTTGCAAGCCATTGCGGCCTTAATGATTCAAGAGCAGGTTACAAATTTAGCGATGGAGGTTAGTAGCCACGCGTTAATTCAGGAGAGATTATCTGGGGCACACTTTAAAATTGCTGGCTTTACTAATCTAACCCAGGACCACTTAGATTTTCACGGAAATATGGAGAATTATTTCGCAGCCAAATCTAAATTATTCTCTGATGACCTCTCCGATATTGCAGTAATCAATATTGATGATCCATATGGTAAAAAACTATATGATCTAAAATCAAACAAAGCTATCTCCGTATCTCGAATTGAAAAATCTGGGGATTGGCATTATCAAAACTCTTCCGCAAGCAATGGTGGATTTGATATTGAAATCACAAATAAACAAGGTCAGTTAATTTCAGCTTTCTTCCCGCTACTAGGTGAACATAATCTAGATAATTTGATTATGGCTGTAGCGATCGCCGCCGAATCTGGTGTAGCGACAAATGAGATTGCCGCAGTTATTCCAAAGTTAGAAAGCGTCGCCGGTCGATTAGAGCAGTTAAATCTTGGGCAGAGATTTAATGCCTTAGTTGATTATGCACATACGCCTGATGCAGTTGAGCGTGTTTTAAGCTCTGCTAAAGCATTTACCTCTGGCAGAGTAATTGCAATTTTAGGATGTGGTGGTGATCGAGATAAAGGTAAACGACCTTTAATGGGGCAGGCTTTGAAGAATCATGCAGATGTGGCGATCTTTACCAGTGATAACCCAAGATCTGAAGCGCCTGATCAAATTTTAAGTGAAATGGTTGGAGAGTTGGAGATAACTTCGCCAAATAAAGTAATTATTGATCGCAGGGCAGCCATTACTTATGCAGTATCAATTGCGCAAAGTGGTGACAGTATTTTATTACTTGGAAAAGGTCATGAGATAGGACAGGAAATTAATGGTGAAGTTTTATCCTTTAGTGATCGTATTGAATTAACAGATGCAATCAACAAGGTATTAGCAAAATGATTAATTTAACCGCAGCTAAATTCGCCGAGATTGTTGATGGTCAGATTTGTAATTTAGATCCTGCTGAAATTTTAAATCAATCTCCAGTCATCAACTCCAAAGATGCATTACCAGGCACCTTCTTTGCCGCATTTGTTGGCGAAAAAACAGATGGTAATTTGTTTGTGAAAGATGCCATCACCAACGGCGCCAAATTTGCCTTGGTTTCCAAGCCTGTTAGTGAGCCTTCTATTTTGGTCTCTGATGTTGGAGATGCTTTACTGAAGTTAACCTCGTATGTAAGGGCTGAAATAAAGGATCTTAAATTAATTGGAATCACTGGCTCACAAGGCAAAACAACAACTAAAGATTACTTGAAATCAATACTTTCTTTAGTTGGTCAAACAGTTGCTACTACAGGAAATCTCAATACCGATATTGGTGTGCCGCTGACAGTACTTAGATGCACCGCCGAAACCAGATTTTGTGTCGTTGAAATGGGCGCCAGGCATCTTGGCGATATTGCCAAATTAACTAAGGTAACCAAGCCTGATGTTGGAGTAGTTCTCTGTGTGGGAAGTGCTCACTTGGGAGAATTTGGTTCAGTTGAAAATATTGCGAAAACAAAAAGTGAATTAATTAGAGAGCTACAAGAGGATCGAGTTGCGGTTTTGGGTAGTTATGACTCATTTACTCCCAAAATGGCAGATGGTTTGAGATTAACCAAGTTAATTATTGGCGAGGATATTAGAGCAGCTGATCTTGAGCTGCCTGGGGGATTTGCCCACTTTGATTTAGTTACAAAATCAGGTCGAGTTCCTGTTTCACTACAGCAGTTGGGTGAGCACCAAGTACCAATTGCATTAGCAGCAGCCGCAGCAGCATTTGCGTTGGGAGTAAGCAATGAAAAAATTGCAGATGGTCTAACTACAGCAACGCTTTCCAGCAAGTGGCGTATGGAGATTGCTGAATACGGTGACTTAACAGTTATTAATGATTTTTATAATGCTAATCCCGAAAGTATGAAGGCGGCATTAAGAAGTTTAGTATTACTCTCTCAAGTGGGTGGCGGTGCATCATGGGCAATACTTGGCAAAATGCATGAGTTGGGTGATAGTGAAAAGAGTGCGCACGAAGAGGTAACCAAATACGCTGCTGAAATAGGCGTAGATCATTTTGTCAGCTTCGGAACCGACCTATATAAAATCGCAGGTTCAAAAGAATTATCAAACGAGATGAGTTTTCATAAGTGTAATGACCTATCAGCTGTTTTAGAGTTATCCAATAATTTCTCAGCTGGCGATGTGCTTTTGTTAAAAGCCTCAAGATCTGAAAGATTTGAAAATATAGATGAAGCTTTTAAGGCAAAGTGGATGGAGGTTGAAAATTGAGAGGTATCTTGCTTTCCGGCGCAATCTCAGCACTGTATGCATTTTTTGCAACTCCGGCCTTAATTAGATTTTTATCCCGTAAGGGCTTTGGGCAATTCATTAGAGAAGATGGGCCAACCACTCACCACACAAAACGTGGCACTCCAACTATGGGTGGCTTGATATTAATTTCAGCGGCAATTGTTGGTTATGGCTTAAGTCATTTGATCACAGGTATTTCAATGACAACTTCCGCATTATTGGTTCTCGGGCTAGTTGTTGGATTAGGAGTAGTCGGATTTATTGATGATTATTTAAAGGTTGCCAAAAAAAGATCTCTTGGCTTAAATGCAAAACAAAAAATCTTTGGACAAATTCTGGTGGCGGCAAGCTTTGGCTATGCCGGATTACAGTTTCCAGACAAGGATGGGTTAACTCCAATTTCAACTAATTTGTCTACAGTTCGTGACACCTCAATTAAGTTAGCTTTAATTGTTGTAATTATTTGGGTCGTACTTATGATTTTAGGAACTAGTAATGGTGTTAATTTAACCGATGGTTTAGATGGGCTTGCTACTGGAGCTGCCGTAATGGTCTTTATCTCCTTCATATTAATTGGCGTGTGGGAGTTTGGACAAAGTTGCGCAGTTTCACCAGGATTAAAATGTTATGCAGTACGAGATCCTCTTGATTTAGCGGTACTAGCCGCCGCTTTTGCTGGCGCATGTGGTGGATTTTTATGGTGGAACGCATCTCCTGCAAAAATATTCATGGGAGATGTTGGTTCTCTAGCATTAGGTGGTGCACTAGCAGGGATAGCAATCACACTGCGAACCCAATTGCTACTTGTTGTTCTCGGTTTTCTATTTGTTTTAATAACTATGTCGGTAATTATTCAGGTTGGCTATTTCAAATTAAGCGGCGGTAAGCGAATTTTTAAAATGGCACCTTTGCAACACCACTTTGAGTTAATTGGTTGGGGAGAGGTCACTATCGTTATCAGATTTTGGATTATCGCCAGCCTGGGCGTTGCCGCCGGACTAGGTCTGTTCTATGCGCAATGGGTGGTTTCATAACATGTCATTTATTGCCCAACTTGCGGGCAAGAGGTGCTTGGTTATTGGTGCTGGTGTTACCGGTCAGGCATTAAAGGTTGCATTGGAAAAATTTGGTGCAACAGCATTACTTTTTGATGAAAAAAATACTGTTCAGACCATCCAAACCCTCCCAACTGACATCTATTTAGCGATTACCTCACCTGGCTGGCGCCCCGAACATCAGATTTTTGCTAATTTAAAAAAACAGGGAGTACAAGTAATAAGTGAAATTGATTTTGCTTGGCAGGTAAAAAATGAGTTAGCCCCAGACCAAAAATGGGTGGCGCTCACCGGAACAAATGGAAAAACAACAACAATTCAGATGATTCAAAGCATCTTTGATAAGGCTGGGATCAATGGTGTGGCCTGTGGCAATGTTGGCGAGCCGGTAATTTCGGCGGTTTGTAACTCTCCAGCTTATGAATACCTAGCCTTAGAGCTGTCTTCATTTCAAATTGAATGGAGCCATCTACCAACGTACGAGTCAGTTGCTATATTAAATATTTCACCAGATCATATTGATTGGCACGGATCTTTTGACTCTTATTCAAAGGCAAAGTTGAAGTTATTGAGTCAATCTAAGCGTAGTATTTTAAATAAATCAGATCCCGAGTTAAAAAATCGATGCGCACAGCGCAATGATGTGATTTGGTTTTCTTTGGATACGCCAGGACCAGGTGAAATTGGATTAGTTGAGGAGCTGTTAATTGATCGAGCCTTTTCACCTAATCCGCAAGAGGCCAATGAAATCTCTGAATTGGTAGATATCACGCGAACAGTTCCGCATAATGTTTTAAATGCGATGGCGGCGGCCGCTTTATCTTTATCTATTGGAATCTCATATAAAGATATCAAGAGTGGCTTGCAATCATTTACAACCGATCACCATCGAATGGAGTTAATTCGCTCTCATCGAGAGATTAATTGGATAGATGACTCTAAGGCAACTAATCCACATGCAGCTGCCGCTTCAATCATGGGAAATCTAAATGTAATTTGGATTGCTGGAGGTTTAGCTAAGGGTGCAAGTATGGATAATTTGGTTAAACAGTGCAGTGCAAGAATTAAAGCTGCTATTTTAATTGGCCAAGATCGCGATTTAATCGCCAAAGCTTTACAAGAATTTGCACCCAAGGCTGTTATTAAATTGATTGATCTAAGGAGTGATAACAAGCAATTAATGTCAGATGTCGTAGCAGCGGCAGCAGATATCGCAGTTGCAGGGGATACCGTACTTCTCGCACCAGCATGTGCATCGATGGATCAATTCTCTTCATATGTTGAGCGGGGAACTCTATTTGCTAAGGCAGTTAAGGCATTGTCATGAGCAGCAACTCTGCAGTTAAGGATTACGCCCGTGTTTTCAAGCGCCCAGAGTTACCATTTTATTTAATTATCTGGTCAGTAATTGCCCTAGCTGGACTTGGCTTAACCATGGTCTTATCGGCATCATCTGTTAAATCATTACAAGATAATGGTTCAACCTACTCTATCTTTGTAAAGCAATTCTTCTTTTTGATTCTTGCAACTGGTTGCGCATATTGGTCTTACAAGGTTCGCGGCGCAATCTGGCTAGTGGTAGCTAGATATTCACTTTTGCTTTCAATTTTTTTTCTTGCACTCCCATTCATTCCTAACTTAGGTAAAAATATCAATGGAAATAGAAACTGGATTGAATTTGCTGGCTTTACCTTGCAACCATCTGAATTTGCCAAATTTGGATTAATTCTCTGGTGCGCACTCCACCTCAGAAAAACTGAGCTAAAGCATGCTGATGGTTTGATTGAAAATCCATTAATGGTTATTTTGCCCGGAGCGGTAGCTGTTGAATTATTAGTGCTTCGTCAAAGAGATCTAGGAACTGGATTACTCATTTTTGCGATTCTAGGCGGAATTATCTTCATCGCAGGCGCAAAGTTAAAGTTATTTGGATATGGATTTTTAGTGGCTGCTTTAATTGTGGCCGTTTTAGTAGTCACAACACCAAATCGGATGAATCGGTTAGCGGCCTTCTTAGATCCATTTGATGAGCAGTATTACAAGTTTGCGGGATGGCAACCGGCACACAGCATTATGGGATTGGCCAGTGGGGGATTGTTTGGCGCAGGTCTTGGGGCAAGCAAACAAAAGTGGGCTAATTTAGCCGAGGCGCACACCGATTTTATCTTCGCAGTAATTGGTGAAGAGCTTGGTTTACTTGGCACACTTGTCGTTCTTATTTTATTCGCAGCACTAATTTATTCAATTTTCCGAGTTGCTCTTAAAACCAAAGATTCATTTTCAAGGTATGCAGTTGCTGGAATTGGATGTTGGTTCCTAGTTCAAGTAACAGTAAACATCGCATCAGTTACCTCATTACTTCCAGTAATTGGAGTAACCCTTCCCTTTATTTCTTATGGCGGCTCTTCACTGATTGCTAATTTCTTAGCAATTGGCTTTGTTTTAGGCGTGGCACGCAGAACTCCAGAGATCGCTGAGGGAATTAAGGCTGCTCGCATGCGAAAATTAGGGAGATGAACCCAAAGATTATTTTCGCAGGTGGTGGCACCGCAGGACATGTAGAGCCAGCACTTGCTGTCGCAACCCAGCTTCGAAAAGCTAAACCAAACTTTGAAATATTGTTTGCTGGCACAAAAAATGGTTTAGAGAATCAATTAGTTCCAGCCGCTGGTTTCTCTTTGGTGTTTATCCCAAAAATTCTATTGCCTAGAAAATTATCAATAAATTTATTTATCTGGCCCATAAAGTTTGCAGCATCGATTTGGCAAGGTATCAAGATCTGCAAAGATGCTGATTTGATAATTGGCTTCGGTGGCTACGCCTGCCCACCGATCTATTTGGCAGCAGCTATATTGCGCAAACCCATTATGGTCCATGAAGCAAATGCAATTCCTGGGTGGGCAAATAAATTAGGAGTTAAGTTTGCAACTGAAGTATTTGTAGCTTTTGCTTCGGCCAAGCAAAAAATTGGAAAGTGGCGAAGCGCAAAATTAATCGGCATGCCACTGCGTTCTGAGATCCTAGAGAATCACAAATTGTCAGCAGAGCAAAAGGGTGAGATTAGAAGTAATCAAATTAAGAAGTGGGAGTTGTCAGAGAGTAAGCCGATTTTATTGGTCTTTGGTGGATCTCAAGGCTCTAGGCATATCAATGAGGCAATTATGCAATCACTCTCATTTTTCACTGAAAACAATATTCAAGTTGTTCACTCAGTTGGACGAAATAATGCGCTGCCTACCTCAACTGAAAATTACCTGCCAGTTCCATATATTGAAAACATGGCAGCGGCTTACACCGCTTGTGACCTGGTGATTGCAAGAAGCGGTGCTCTCACCTGCGCAGAGTTAGCCGCTGTTGGAAAGTTCGCTTTGTTGATTCCGCTGCCTGTTGGAAATGGCGAACAATCAGCAAATGCCAGGGATCTGAAACAAATGGGCGCAGCCTTGGTGATTGAAGATAATAAGTTCAACGCAGATTGGTTGATCTCTAACTGGAGTGAACTCCTACGTTCGGCAAAAAGTTTTGTTCCAAAGCCAATGCCAGATACATCCGCTAGTGAAATAATTAGTTCGGCAATAATTTCTTTGATTGAAAAACAAAGCAAATGATTGATATCAATAATTTAAATTTAAATCAGTTAAGTAAGTTACATATCCATTTTATTGGAATTGGTGGCGCTGGCATGAGCGGTATCGCCCGTATTATGCTGGCAAAATCTATTGAAGTTTCCGGTTCAGATAAGAACCAGTCCCAAATGACCACTGCGCTTAAGGCACTTGGTGCTGATATTTACATAGGCCATGATGCAAAAAATATAGGTAATGCTGATTTAGTTATTGTCTCCGCGGCAATTCCTAAAAGTAATCCAGAGTATGCAGCTGCAGTTGCTGCAGGGATTCCAGTCGCAGCTCGCGCCACTGCATTATCTTGGTTGTTATCTGAATCTAAATCTGTAGCAATTGCCGGAACTCATGGAAAAACAACTACTACAGCAATGCTAACCGTTGCCTTGCAAGCAGCGGGAGTTGACCCATCATTTGCTATCGGTGGAACAATCAATTCAGCAGGAACCAATGCTCATAGTGGCAATGGTGATGTGTTTGTGGTTGAAGCAGATGAATCAGATGGTTCATTTTTGGCCTATAAACCGCAGGGTGCGATCATTACAAATCTTGAGCTAGATCATGTTGATCACTTCACAAGCGAGAATCAATTGTTTGCCACCTTTGCAGATTTTGTCAGATCAATAAAACCAGGAGGATTTCTAGTTGCCTGTGGTGATGATCTGGGTGTAAGAAAATTAATTGAGATGATTTCCGGTCAAGATTTGAAGATTATTACCTATGGTCAAGCCCCAGAAAATGATTATCAAATATCAAGAATTAATTTAAATCCCTCCTCTTCGACGGCGCAGATCACCGTCAATGGTCGAAAGGCCGGGGAGCTATCACTAGTTGTACCAGGTCTACATAATCTATTAAATGCTTTAGCCGCATTTGCGGCAGGGCGTGCACTTGCGGTGGAAGAGAGCAAGTTGCTTCAAGGTTTATCCACCTTCACAGGAACTAAACGTCGCTTTGAGTTAAAAGGTGAGGTAAATGGCGTAAAGGTGATTGATGATTACGGTCATCACCCAACAGAAATTAAAGTCACCTTAACCGCTGCTAAGAATCTTGCTGGAAGTGGCCGGGTAATAACAATCTTTCAGCCACATAGATACTCGAGAACTAGCGCCTTTGCAAAGGAGTTTGCGAAAAGTTTAGAGCTCAGTGATTATGTGTATTTACTGGAGATTTACGCTGCCAGCGAAAAACCTATGGAGGGAGTGTCATCCCTTTTGATTTCAAAACTTATGCCGGTAGATAAAGTGAAGTTTGAGCCTTCGATGTTGCAGGTAGTTACAGATGTTTCATCAGCGGCAAAATCTGGTGATTTAATTATTATTTTAGGCGCAGGTGATGTTTCATCACTATCCGCACCCATCTTAGATGCGCTGGCTGCTAAGAGTTTAAATTCTGGAGCATAAGGATTGAAGATTAAAGGCTCAAAGCGGTTAATTTATATTATTTTTTCCATCACTCTGATTTCATCTGCGGCTTATGTTTTGGGTTGGTCCTCATTTCTAACGGTTAAAGAGGTAAAAATAAGTGGCACCCAATCTGTTTCAGAAATCAACAACGCGTTGGCGGGCAGGGATCTATCTCTTGTCGCTGGAATGAGATTGGCTAGAGTAGATGTGCGAGGAATTAAATCAACCCTGTCTAACTTGGATTGGTTAGATTCATACTCAGTTTCTCGGAATTGGTTTTCTGGCAAGGTAGAGCTAAATGTTATTGAGAAAATAGGAGTTGCAAAGGCGCTTACCGAGAATGGTTCAACCCTGTTCTTCGACGAAACCGGAGAGTTGTTTAAGCCAGTATCTAAATTACAGCTATCTAACCAAGAGAAATTGGCATTAGTCGATTCCGAAGGAAGATCATTAGAGGATTTACTTGGAGTAGCTAAATTGCTTAAATCCTTGCCCGTGGAATTAGAGTTTTTATTGAGTGATCTAAAAGGGATTTCAGTAGGGAAATCAGGGTATTTGAATATGAGAACCCAAATCAATAGCCGAGATGTAAAGATTAATTGGGGTGCAGCAGATCTAATCGATCAGAAGTCTCGGGTATTGATCGCATTGCTGGAACTTCCAGAAAACAAGGCCGCCCAGAGCTTTGATTTATCAATCCCTGATTCTCCGGTAGTTAGTTAAATTCAATACTTTTATTGGATTTGATTTACTTTTATTAATTAAAAATCCATAAATTAATTATCTCTTTATTTCGTGTCGGTGATTGATTGCTAATGCACTAATGCCTACTTTTGCGTAATCGTAAATGTTATAACTTTAACTCTCGAGTAGAGGTTTAAAGTTAGGGATGAGGCAAAAAGTGGCAACACCACAGAACTACCTAGCTGTTATCAAAGTTGTTGGTATCGGCGGCGGTGGAGTTAATGCAGTAAATCGAATGATTGATGTCGGTTTAAAAGGTGTTGAATTTATTGCAATCAATACAGATGCACAAGCATTGTTAATGTCAGATGCAGATGTGAAATTAGATATCGGAAGAAAGTTGACAAGAGGTTTAGGTGCAGGTGCAGCCCCTGAGATTGGTCGTCAAGCAGCACT
>JACCDU010773173.1_pt1 | contig 12983 bp, 14 predicted proteins | sample 7446081 | NCBI WGS metagenome assembly JACCDU01 (sample SAMN15323447, study PRJNA562643) | freshwater metagenome | isolation source: river surface water | place: USA:Blue River Watershed | collected 2017-08-17 | reverse complement strand
CACTCATGATCTCTTGGCTTTCTCAAAAATAAAAATCAGGTCCCTTCGACCATCACCATGCGCATGATGGCGGCGCCTTCGCGGGCCGCACGCGCCTGGGTGTATTCGGGCGAGTTGTAAAAAGCCAATGCGGCTTCTTTGGAGGGAAATTTCAACAGCACCAAACGGTCGGGCGTCCAGTCGCCTTCGATCACTTCAAAGGCGCCGCCGCGCACGCACACTTCGGCGCCGCAGGCTTGCATGGCAGCCGTCGACCACTTGCGGTATTCCTCGTACTGCGTCGGGTTGGTGACCTTGACGTTGGCGAGGATGTAGGTGCTGGGCATGGGGGTCTCCGTGGCTGCGCTTCAGGCAGCGAAATTGTTTTCTAGGAAAGGGTTCTTCTTGGTGACCTGGTCCAAGGCCACCAAGGTTTCCAGCAGCGCGCGCATGTGCTTGAGCGGCACAGCATTGGGGCCATCGCTCAGGGCTTGCGCCGGGTTGGGATGCGTTTCCATGAAGAGGCCGGCCACGCCCACCGCCACAGCCGCGCGTGCCAGCACCGGCACCATTTCGCGCTGGCCGCCCGAACTGGTGCCCTGGCCACCTGGCAATTGCACCGAGTGCGTGGCATCAAACACCACCGGCGCGCCGGTTTCACGCAGGATGGCCAGCGAGCGCATGTCGCTGACCAGGTTGTTGTAGCCAAAGCTGGCACCCCGCTCGCAGGCCATGAAGCGGTCTTCCGACAGGCCGGCTTCGCGCGCGGCGGCACGGGCCTTGTCGATCACGTTCTTCATGTCATGGGGCGCCAGGAACTGTCCTTTCTTGATGTTCACCGGCTTGCCCGATTGCGCCACGGCGCGAATGAAGTCGGTTTGGCGGCACAAGAAGGCGGGGGTTTGCAACACATCCACGACCTGTGCCACCTCGGGAATTTCCGCTTCGGTGTGAACGTCGGTCAGGAGGGGGACATTCAATTCTTTTTTGACCTTGGCCAAAATTTCCAGGCCCTTTTGCATGCCAGGCCCGCGAAAGCTGGTGCCGCTGGAGCGATTGGCTTTGTCGTAACTCGACTTGAAGATGAACGGAATGCCGAGCTGCCCAGCGATCTCTTTCAAGGTCCCGGCCGTGTCCATTTGCAATTGCTCGGACTCGACCACGCAAGGCCCTGCAATCAGGAAAAACGGATGTTGTAGGCCAACGTCAAAGCCACAAAGTTTCATGCCACGACTTTCAGCGAGGGGGTGGATTTTTTCAGGTCCAGTGCGGCACGAATGTAGGCATTGAACAGGGGATGGCCATCCCACGGTGTCGACTTGAATTCGGGGTGGAACTGCACGCCCATGTACCAGGGGTGAACCGTTTGCGGCAATTCGACGATCTCGGTCAGTTGCTCGCGCTGGGTCAAGGCGGAAATGACCAGTCCGGCCTTTCGCAAGGTGTCCAGGAAGTTCACATTGGCCTCGTAGCGGTGGCGATGGCGTTCGGTGACCACATCGCCGTAAATCTTGTGGGCCAGCGTGCCCTTGGCCACGTCCGAGCTTTGCGCGCCCAGGCGCATGGTGCCGCCCAGGTCAGAATTGGCGTCGCGCTTCTTGATGCTGCCGTCAGCGTCTTTCCATTCGGTGATCAAGGCAATCACGGGGTTCGGGCCCTCGGGCTCGAACTCGGTGCTGTTGGCGTCTTTCAGGCCAGCCACATGGCGGGCATATTCGATGGTAGCCACTTGCATGCCCAGGCAGATGCCGAGGTAAGGGATTTTGTGCTCGCGGGCATAACGGGCCGCGCAAATCTTGCCCTCAATGCCGCGCTTGCCAAAACCGCCAGGAACAAGCACCGCGTCGAATTTTTCGAGTTGAGAGACGTTGTCGGGGTTCAGGGTTTCGGAGTCGATGTAAGTGATCTTCGAGCGCACATGGTTTTTCATGCCCGCATGGCGCAGCGCTTCGTTCAGCGACTTGTAGCTGTCCGACAGGTCCACATACTTGCCCACCATGGCAATGTGAACTTCGGATTGGGGATGCTCCACCTCGTAGACCAGGTCGTCCCAGCGCTTGAGGCTGGCGGGCGGTGTGTTCAGGCGCAGCTTGTCACAGATCAGGCCGTCCAGGCCTTGCTCATGCAACATGCGGGGCACTTTGTAAATGGTGTCCACGTCCCACATGGAGATCACGCCCCACTCGGGCACGTTGGAGAACAGCGAAATCTTGGCTCGCTCGTCTTCGGGAATGGGCCGGTCCGCGCGGCACAAGAGCACGTCGGCCTGAATGCCGATTTCCCGCAATTTTTGGGCGGTGTGCTGGGTGGGTTTGGTTTTCAATTCGCCAGCAGCGGCAATCCAGGGCACATAGCTCAGGTGCACGAAGGCGGTGTTGTTGGGGCCCAGCTTCAGGCTCATCTGGCGGGCCGCTTCCAGGAAGGGCAGGGACTCGATGTCACCCACCGTGCCGCCGATTTCCACGATGGCGACGTCAACCGCATGCTCGGTGTCCACACCGGCGCCACGGTGCACGAAATCCTGGATCTCGTTGGTGATGTGGGGGATGACCTGCACCGTCTTGCCCAAGTAATCGCCGCGGCGCTCTTTTTCCAGAACGCTTTTGTAGATTTGGCCGGTGGTGAAGTTGTTGGCCTTGCGCATGCGCGTCGTGATGAAGCGCTCGTAGTGGCCAAGGTCGAGGTCGGTCTCTGCGCCGTCGTCGGTGACGAAGACTTCACCGTGCTGGAACGGCGACATGGTGCCAGGATCAACGTTGATGTAGGGGTCGAGCTTGATCAGGGTGACTTTGAGGCCCCGCGATTCAAGAATCGCTGCGAGGGAGGCTGAGGCGATTCCCTTGCCAAGGGAGGACACCACACCGCCGGTCACGAAAACGAATTTGGTCATGCCGATTCGGGAGGCCAGCTCCCGGGAGGTGGTAAAGCGAAATTATAGGCGCTCTGCTACATTCCGAGCCATGACGAATTTGTCTGAAAAACACATTGTTTTGGGCCTCAGCGGTGGAATTGCCTGCTATAAGGCGGCCGAGCTGTGCCGTGCCCTGGTCAAAGCCGGCGCCACGGTGCAGGTGGTCATGACCGAGGCCGCTGCCCAATTCATGACGCCCGTGACGATGCAGGCCCTCTCCAATCGGCCGGTCTACGTTTCGCAGTGGGACGCCCGAGAGCCCAACAACATGGCCCACATCAATTTGGGCCGGGAGGCGGACGCGATTCTGGTAGCCCCCGCCAGTGCCGACTTCATGGCCAAGCTCTTGCACGGCCGCGCCGATGATTTGCTCAGCCTGATGTGCCTGGCGCGCCCCATCGACAAAGTGCCCCTGCTGCTGGCACCGGCCATGAACCGCGAGATGTGGGCCCATCCGGCCACCCAGCGCAATGTGGCGCAGTTGCGTGCGGATGGCACGCATGTGCTGGATGTGGGGCAAGGGGACCAGGCCTGTGGCGAAGTGGGTGATGGGCGCATGCTCGAGCCCGAGGAAATTTTGGAAGACCTGATCGCTTATTTTCAGCCCAAGGTCTTGCAGGGCCGCTCGGTCCTGGTGTCGGCCGGGCCCACCTATGAAGCGATTGACCCGGTGCGCGGCATCACCAACTTGTCCAGCGGCAAGATGGGTTTTGCCATTGCGCGTGCCGCCAGGGAAGCCGGCGCCCAGGTCACTTTGGTGGCCGGGCCCGTCAGCTTGGCCACGCCGCGCGGCGTGCAACGTGTCAATGTGCGCTCGGCCAGAGAGATGCAAGAGGCCGTGATGGCGGGGGTGACTGGCGCCCACGTGTTTGTCGCCACGGCTGCCGTGGCCGACTGGCGGCCGGACCAGGCGGCCGATCAAAAAATCAAAAAAGACGGCTCGGGGCAGACGCCAGCCTTGCGCTTCACCGAGAACCCCGACATTTTGGCCGGTGTGGCGCAGTCAGCGCGGGCGCAAAGCGGGGCGCTTTTTTGCGTGGGCTTTGCGGCAGAAAGCCATGACCTGTTGAACCATGCCAGGGCCAAGCGCGAACGCAAGGGCGTTCCTCTGTTGGTGGGCAACATCGGTCCCGCCACCTTTGGGCAAGATGACAACGCCTTGTTGCTGGTGGACGCCCACGGTGCCAAAGAATTGCCGCATGCCAGCAAGCTTGAGCTGGCGCGCTTGCTGGTGCAAGACATTGCGCGAAGGCTTGCGGCCTGACCCAAGGATTTCAGATGAAACTGGACGTGAAAATTCTCGATCCCCGCATGGTGGATCAATTGCCTCAGTATGCGACGTCGGGCAGCGCGGGCCTGGACCTGCGTGCTTGCCTCGATGCGCCCCTGACGCTGCAGCCCAATGCCTGGCAACTGGTGCCCACCGGGATCGCCATTCATTTGGCCGATCCGGGGTATGCGGCGCTGATCCTGCCGCGCTCTGGCCTGGGACACAAGCACGGCATCGTCTTGGGCAACCTGGTAGGGCTGATCGACAGCGACTACCAAGGTCAATTGATGGTCAGCGCCTGGAACCGCAGCGATGTGGCCTTCACCCTGGAACCCATGGAGCGTTTGGCACAGTTGGTGATCGTGCCGGTGGTGCAGGCGCAGTTCAATGTGGTCAACGAGTTTTCTTCTGCCACCGAACGTGGCGAAGGGGGCTATGGCTCGACCGGCAAGCGCTGATGCCGTACTGAGTTATCCACAGATTTCAGGCAAAACTCAAGACCTGACCCCAAAGAAGCCGACGCCGAGGGTGGCTTGGGATTGTTCTTCTTCGGTGGCTTCGCGGATGCCGGCGACGCGCAGGTGGATGCGCAGGGCGATGCCGGCCAGGGGGTGGTTGCCGTCGAGCACGACGTGCTCTGGGTAGATTTCCGTGACGGTGTAGATCAGGTTCAGGGGGGCGTCGGGGTTGCAGCCGGCGGGCAGGGCGGTGCCTTCGAAGGTCATGCCTTCTTCCAAGTCTTTGGGGAAGCGCGCGCGGTCTTCCAGAAAAACTTTTTGCTCGTCGTAATCGCCAAAAGCGTCTTCGGGCTCGAGGTGGAGGTCGACTTTGGCGCCCACTTCGTGGCCTTGCAGGGCTTCTTCAATTTTCTCAAGCAAGTCGTGGCCACCCACCAAAAACTCGACGGGCTCGTCGAGTTCGTCCAATACTTCGCCCAAAGTGTCTTTGAGCGTCCAGGTCAGGGCGACCACGCAATGTTGTGAAATGTTCATGGGGCAGAATTGTCGCAGTTTCAAGAAAGTGACTTCACCGTGAACATTGATCAACCTCTTCGCTTGCTGGGTGGCCTGACGCCGGCGCAATTCATGAAGCGTCACTGGCAACGCAAACCCTTGCTGGTGCGACAGGCCTTTGCCGATTTCAAAGCGCCGTTGTCGCGCAGCGAATTGCTGTCTTTGGCGGCGCAGGAGGAGGTCGAGTCACGCCTGGTCGTTCGCGAAGCGCCAGGTCGCTCGCCCTGGCGCTTGCGCTCCGGCCCCTTTGAACGGCGCGCGTTGCCCGCGTTTGCCAAGCCAGGCTGGACCTTGTTGGTGCAAGGGGTGGATTTGCATGTGCAGTCGGTGGCCGACTTGCTGGCAGGCTTTCGCTTTGTGCCCGCGGCGCGCTTGGATGACCTCATGATCAGTTATGCCACGGACCAAGGTGGCGTCGGCCCGCACTTTGACAGCTACGACGTGTTTCTGCTGCAAGCCCAAGGGCGCAGGCGCTGGCGCATCGGTCGGCAAAAGGCGTTGCAGTTGCGCGACGACACGCCCCTGAAGATCTTGGCCAACTTTGAGCCCGAGGCCGAGTATGTGCTGGAGCCAGGGGACATGCTTTACCTGCCACCGCGCTATGCGCATGACGGCATCGCAGAAGGGGAGTGCATGACGTATTCGGTGGGCTTTCGCGCCCCCAAACGCGATGAGGTGGCGCGCGACTTGATGCAGCGTCTGGCCGAACAAGCCGATGAAGCCATGGATGACCGCCTGTACAAAGACCCTGACCAAGCCGCCACGGCATCGCCTGGACGCATTCCTGCATCTTTGCAAAACTTTGCACAGGATGCCTTGCAGCTTTTGCTGGCGGACCCCAGCCGCTGGCAGCGCGCTTTAGGCGAGAGCTTGTCAGAGCCCAAGCCGCAGGTTTGGTTTCAGCCTGGGGAAGAAGACTTGCCCCTTGAGGGTGTTGTTTTGGACAGAAGAAGCCGCATGATGTACGACGAAGCCCACATTTACCTCAATGGCGAAAGCTGGCGCGCGTCTGGTGCCGACGCGCGCTTGATGCGCGCCTTGGCGGACCAAAGAGCATTGAGCGCGCAACAGTTGGCCAAAAGCAGCCAGGACGCCAGGGCATTGCTCAGGGATTGGTGCGCTGCAGGCTGGGTGCACAGAAAAACCCCTTCCTCTGTATGACACCACGCTGACAATCTGAATGCACCAATTTAGTATTTACCCTATAATTTCGGGCTGGTCAGTTGAAACTCGAGAGTCCACTGACTTTGTCACTTGATGGTGACAATTTCCGGAAATCGTTTGTCTCTTCTTCAAAGGAATCATCATGAAAAAATCCCTCCTGCTGGCAACCTTGTTGGCCGCTGCTCTGGTCGCTTGTGGCAAAAAACAAGAAGCTGCACCTGCTGCTGCACCGGCTCCTGCCGCTGCACCTGCGCCCGCCGCTGACGCATCTGCTGCGCCCGCCGCACCCGCTGCTGCGCCCGCAGACGCTGCACCTGCAGCACCCGCTGCTGCTCCCGCAGGCGACAAGAAGTAATCCAAACTTCTAATCGCAAAAAGCCACCTTCGGGTGGCTTTTTTCATGCGGTGTGCCAGTCCGATCCTGTTTCTGGATCGGCAACGAGCACTTCTTCGGCAAGGCATCCCAACACCGCACAGAATGCGTCTTGCGCCAGCGTAGGCGTGTTGTTACGCTCACTCAGGTGAGCCGCTACCACGCAATTCAAAGCGGGATGAAGAACCGCTTGCAGCAAAGCGGCCGCATCCGCATTGGACAAATGGCCTAGGGGGCCGGCAATGCGTTTGCGCAAAAAGGCAGGGTAGTTGGAGCGGCTGAGCATGTCCGTATCGTGGTTGGCTTCCAACAGCAGGGCGTGACAGCTTTGCAAGGCTTGCACCACGTGGGCGCTGGCATGCCCCAGATCGGTCAGCACGCCCAGGCTGCGGTCACCATCGCTGCAGCGCAATTGCAGGGGTTCGCGGGCATCGTGCGGCACCGTGAAAGGCTGCAGTTCCAGTGCACCCAAGGCAATCGGGACGCCATCGCGTGCCACTTGAAGTTGACCCGGCGCCCATGCCCATTCGTCCGCTTGGCATGCCAGGCGCGTGCCTTCGCTCATCCAGACGGGCAAACCGGTTTTTTGCGCGAAACGCTGGGTGTGGCCCACGTGGTCGCTGTGCTCGTGGGTGACAAAGAGGCCATCCAAATCGCCGAGTTGCAATTCGGCAGCTTGCAGCCTGCGCTCAAGCTCCGAGATCCGCAAGCCACAATCGATCAGAAGGCGGGTGACCTGCAGGCCATCGCGCGCTTCCACCAATGTGGCATTGCCTGCGCTGCCACTTCCCAGGTTTTTAAAGCGCAACAAGGCTTATTTCAGATCGTCCACCAGAAGCTGCGCGATGCGCTGTGCCACGGGGCTGGTGTCCTCTTCGCCGGCAGCGTTCAAGAAGCTGATTCGGGTGTTGTTGCCCCCATCGGTCAAGCGCACGCGGTAGCGCACCGGGGTGGCAGGGCCAGGGCTGCTGCTGAAAAGCCGGCTGAAGAAGCCCGCGTCTTTCTTTTCGTCTGGCTTGTCCACATACCGCACAAAGTACAGGCCTTGCTTGCGGTCGCGGTCTTCCACGGTGAAGCCGGTGCGGTCCAGTGCGACGCCCACACGGCGCCAAGCCACATCAAAGCTGGCGGAGAAATCAATTTGAGGCTTGCCCGCGTTGGTCGACAACACCGCCAAAGGCTGCGCCGCCACAGTGGCGACGGCCTGATTGGCTTGCTCCACCGTACTGCCCAAGCGAATCATGAGGCGGCGCAGGAATTCGTTCTCAAGGGTGCTGTCAGCGGGGCGTGGCTGCCAAGTCGTGGTGGTCTGGCTGCTGTTGGTGTAAACCTCGACCATGCCACGGTGGCTGATGAAAATTTCAGTTTGATCGTTGCTGACAGGCTCCAGGCGTGTTTTGAATTTGTCACGTTCGCCCGTGGAATAGAGCATATCGATGACCTTGCCCAGCGCCTTTCGAATGAAATCTTGCGGCAGCTTGGCGCGGTTTTCAGCCCATTCGGTCTCCAGCACGCCCAAATTTTGCTGTTCGATTGTGTAGGTGAAGCCGTTTTCGATCCAGAAATCCTTCACCACGGGCCAGACCTTGTCGGCGGGGCGCTGAACCGTCAGCCAGCGTTGAGCGCCAGAGCGCTCCATTTTGACGTCGCCCACGGTGTTGGGGGTGACCAGCGAGCCTTGGGTTTTTCGCGTGGCTTCCATCGATGAGGCAGACACAGCGCTGCCAGGAACCGCGTAGCGCGTGTCGCGCGCGAGTTGACTCAGGTCAGGGGGCACGTCCAGAGAGACGGGTTTGATGTTGGCTGATGATTTGTAATTGACCTTTTCACTGTCAAACGTGGTCGAGCAGGCACTCAAAAGGCCTAGCAAGGCGCACAGGCCGGCCACGCGCGGGGAAATTTCACGTTGACGCATCACGACAGGTCCTTGGGTTTCAAATCAGGCCGCTGTCGCGCAAAGCGGCTTCGACAGTCGGTTCAAACGACTTTGACATCGCGGTCAAGGGCAGGCGCATGGTTGCGCCACACAGGCCCATGCGGGCCATGGCCCATTTCAGGGGAATCGGGTTGGCTTCAACAAACAGGTTCTTGTGAACTGGCATTAACTTGAATTGAATCGCCATGGCCTGTGCCACATCGCCCGCAAGGGCCGCCATGCACAACGCATGCATTTGTCGGGGGGCGATGTTGGCCGTCACGCTCACATTGCCTTTGCCGCCGCACAACATCAGGGCGACGGCCGTGGGGTCATCCCCAGAATAAACAGAGAAGCTGGCGGGCACATCGCGGATCAGCCATTGGGCGCGCTCGATGTTGCCCGTGGCTTCCTTGATGCCCACGATGCCGGGGACGTTCGCCAAGCGCAGCACGGTGTCGTGCTGCATATCGGCGACAGTGCGTCCGGGAACGTTGTAAAGCACCATGGGCAAATCAACGGCTTCGGCAATGGCCTTGAAGTGCTGGTACTGGCCTTCTTGGGTCGGGCGGTTGTAGTAGGGCACCACCTGCAGTTGACAGTCTGCGCCTACGCTTTTCGCAAAGCGCGTCAGCTCAATGGCCTCTGCCGTGGAATTGGCACCACAACCTGCCATGATGGGCACCCGTTTGGCTGCCTGTTCCACGCTCACGCGGATGATTTCGCAATGTTCTTCCACGTTGACGGTCGGCGACTCGCCGGTGGTGCCGACCACGCAGATGCAGTCGGTGCCTTCGGCGATGTGCCAGTCGATGAGCTTACGCAGTGCGGGGTAATCCACGCTGCCGTCTTCGTGCATGGGGGTGGCCAGCGCCACGATGCTGCCGGTGATGGGGGTCATGTCAGCCAATTTTGGTGGGTAAATTAGCATTCTAACGAGAGCGCAAGCCGAACGGGAAGGCCGTCGCTCGAACTTTCGCGCCGCGCCACGATGTGCTGGACAAAGCGGGGCGGTTTTGGCTGGAAGCCATCTTCATAGGCAACCACTCGCAGCGGCTGGCACAGGCTCAGCAATTCACCCGGGCGAAGCAAAAAGTCGGGCCGCGAAGGCTTGCCAATGGTTTCTTGCCCTAAGGCAAAGGTCTCATAAATCAAGATGCCGCCAGGTGCCAGGCTTTCAAGCAGCCTTGGCCACAGCGGCCGCCACAAATAATTGGTGACCACCAGCGCGTCAAACTGTTGTCCAGCCAAGGGCCAGGGCCCGTTCTCGATGTCGGCCAAGAGGCCTTCGCCCCAGGCGGCCACATGGGCAATGGCCTCGGGTTGGCGGTCGACGCCGACCACTTGAAAGCCTTGTGCATCCAGCCACTGCATGTGCCGGCCGTGACCGCAGGCCACGTCCAGCACGCGCCCGCCCGGCGCGATGAGATGTGCCCATTGGCGAACCCAGGAAGAGGGCGCTTCGGTTCCGTGAACAAGGCTCATGGGGTGTCTAGAAGCAGGCCCAGAGTTGATCGGCCAGGGTGACCAAAAAACTGGGGCGAAGGTAGAGAGAAAACACCGCCAACAGCACCAGCAAGGCGCTGCTGAAAATCAGCAAGCGGTGACGGGTTCTCATGCGGTTTGCGGCTGGCGTGGAATGGCAGTTTCGCGAACGGGCAAATTGATCAGGCCAGCGAACACGCCCAGCGCAATGGCCAGGTACCAGACGCTGTCGTATTTCCCGGTCAGGTCATACAGAACGCCGCCCAGCCAGACGCCCATGAAGCTGCCGACTTGGTGGCTCATGAAAACAAAGCCGCCCAACATGGACATGTGGGCAATGCCAAAGATTTGGGCAATGACCGCATTCGTTGGGGGCACGGTGGACAACCACAGCAACCCCATGAAACTGGAGAATATGTAGACGCTGAGCGGCGTCAATGGCGCCAGCATGAACACCACAATGGCCAGCGCGCGCAAGAAATAGATGGTCGCCAGGATGTGGGTTTTGAGAAATTTTTGACCCAACACCCCAGCGGCATAGGTGCCAAACACGTTGAACAACCCGATCAAGGCCAGCGCATAGCTGGCAACCTCAGGTGCCAAGCCATGGTCTTTCAAGTAGCTGGGCATGTGCACGGCAATGAAGACCACCTGAAAGCCGCACACAAAATAACCCGCCATCAGCAACTGAAAGCTGCGGTAGCCAAAGGCTTCGCGCAAGGCTTCGCCAATGGGCTGTCGGGGCTGGCCGCCTCGCTCATTCAGGGAAGGCTCACGCAGCCCAAGTGCCAAGGGCAAGGTCAGCAAAGACAACATGCCCAACAGCACCAAGGCCATTTGCCAGCCGAAAGAGTTGATCAGCCAGCCTTCGGTGGGAACCATCAAAAATTGCCCGAAAGAGCCTGCGGCGGCCGCAACGCCCATGGCCCAAGACCGCTTTTCAACAGGAATGTTGCGGCCAATGACGCCATAGATCACGGCATAAGTGGTTCCCGCTTGCGCGATGCCGATCACAACGCCACCGGTCAAGGTGAACAATTCAGGTGTGGCAGAGGCGGACATGCCGAACAGGCCCAGGGTGTAAAGCAACCCGCAGACCAGCAGCACCCGAAAGGCGCCGAAGCGGTCTGCCAGCATGCCTGAAAAAATGCCTGCAAAGCCCCAGGTCAGGTTTTGGATGGCAATGGCGAAAGCGAAGTTTTCGCGCGACCAGTTTTGCGCTTGTGTCATGGGTTGCAGCCACAGGCCAAAGCCGTGTCGCACGCCCATCGAGAGGGTCAAGATGGCTGCGCCACACAGCAGAACTTGCCACATGGGCAACGGGGAAGAGGGAGCTTTCATGGCATCGACTGTAACGAATTGTGCCAAAACTTTCAGGGTTTGCACTTAACGCCCTGTGAATTCATCCAGTCTTTTGTTCTGGCATCGCTACAATCGCCGTCCATGGCAACCAAGCAACCTACCGATTACTCCGAAGGCTCGATCCGGGTTTTGAAGGGACTCGAGCCCGTCAAACAGCGGCCCGGCATGTACACCCGGACCGACAACCCCCTGCACATCATCCAGGAAGTCCTGGACAACGCCGCCGATGAGGCCTTGGCCGGGCACGGCAAAAAAATCAAGGTCACCTTGCATGCCGATGGCTCGGTCAGCGTGGAAGACGATGGCCGTGGCATTCCCTTTGGCATGCACCCCGAAGAAAAAGCGCCTGTCATCGAATTGGTCTTCACCCGCCTGCACGCGGGGGGCAAGTTCGACAAGGGGCAAGGCGGCGCCTACAGTTTTTCGGGCGGCTTGCACGGGGTGGGCGTGAGCGTGACCAATGCCTTGTCCAAGCGCATGGAGGCCACGTCTTACCGCGAAGGCCAGGTGGCCCACCTGGTGTTCGAAGGTGGCGATGTGACCCAGCCCTTGAAGGCGCGCCCCGCAGGGGCCGACGACCGGCGCCAAGGCACGACGGTGCGCGCCTGGCCCGATGCCAAGTATTTCGAAAGTGCTGCTTTGCCCATGGCCGAGTTGACGCACCTCTTGCGCAGCAAGGCCGTGCTGATGCCGGGCGTCAGCGTCACCTTGGTCAACGAGAAAACCCGCGAGACCCAAACCTGGCTCTACAAAGGTGGCCTGCGAGATTACCTGCAGCAAACCTTGACGGCCGATGCCGTGATTCCTTTGTTCGAGGGCGAGGGCTATGCCGACGGCAGCCATGAAAGCTTTGCAGACGGCGAGGGCGCAGCCTGGTGCGTGGCTTTCACCGAAGACGGCCAACCCGTGCGCGAAAGCTACGTCAACCTGATTCCCACCTCGGCCGGTGGCACCCATGAAAGCGGCCTGCGCGATGGCTTGTTCAATGCGGTCAAGAGTTTCATTGACTTGCATGCCTTGTTGCCCAAGGGCGTGAAGTTGCTGCCCGAAGACGTGTTTGCGCGGGCCAGTTATGTCCTGAGCGCCAAGGTGCTCGACCCCCAGTTCCAAGGTCAAATCAAAGAGCGCCTCAACTCCCGTGATGCGGTGCGCTTGGTGTCCAACTTTGTGCGACCTGCCTTGGAGTTGTGGCTCAACCAGCACGTTGAATACGGTCGCAAGCTGGCCGAGCTGGCCATTCGCGCCGCGCAAACCCGTCAGCGTGCCGGGCAGAAAGTGGAAAAGCGCAAAGGCTCGGGCGTGGCCGTGTTGCCGGGCAAGCTGACCGATTGTGAAAGCCGCGACCTGGCGCACAACGAAGTGTTCCTGGTGGAAGGCGACAGTGCCGGCGGCAGCGCCAAGATGGGGCGCGACAAAGAGTCGCAGGCCATTTTGCCCTTGCGCGGCAAGGTGCTGAACACCTGGGAAGTGGAGCGCGACCGCTTGTTTGCCAACACCGAAATTCACGACAT
>JACCDU010195797.1_pt1 | contig 12985 bp, 49 predicted proteins | sample 7446081 | NCBI WGS metagenome assembly JACCDU01 (sample SAMN15323447, study PRJNA562643) | freshwater metagenome | isolation source: river surface water | place: USA:Blue River Watershed | collected 2017-08-17 | reverse complement strand
CTAACAGATGTTGATTCATATGAAGGCGATATAGATTTGCAAGACGATTGCGTTGACGTGTTTCACGGGTGTTTGCATTAATCTTTGCAACAGCAACCTTTGTCGGATCCAACTGGCGGCGGATCTGTTCCATCAGTTGCGAAAACGTCTTCATTGTTCCTTTGGTGTCTTCTTTGTATTTATTGTCTCTTTATACGGAACTTTACCAGTCTCGTTGTAGTTCAGAATATCATACTTAAACTTACACTCTAATGGATGTTGATTACACAGTTTTAGAGTTTCATTGATGGTTGATTGTCTTGTGATCGGACCTGAAAGTGAATATCCTACAATCGCAGACAATAGACAATAAACAGGTATCAGAAAATTGGGAGTATTTCTGAATCTGTGTAACCTTGTTTCTTCACGTGTTGTTCCCATAATGTAGCATCCTCAATGTTATAAAAAACTGCGGTTTGTTTGGTGATTTTGTTCTTCTTCGATTTGAAGTATACAACTTGGTATTTCATTGTCATTCCAATGTCTTACGACCCCTGCGATAATGAATAGATTAGTAAGAAGATAAGTGCCGAATATAACAGTACGTATACCAGCAATGTGGTCTGATTCTCTGTCATTCTTTGATGCCTTTTCGCCTAATGCCTTTGCCCAGAATCTCCATAATGTTTTTTTCCTTTTCATTTGACTGCCACAAGTTCCTCTGAATACTTGTCGGTTCGGTATCCAAGATACTCCAACTCTTGCCATTGTTCCTTATAACACAGAACAAGCACTCTGTTGTTTCTGTGCAATGAACAAGCCTGAATGTTTTGTTCATCCTTTGGGAATACATTGGTCTCTATAGTGATGTAATCCTTATCCACAAAGTAAACCCAACCTTCAACACCTTTGGTCCATGAAACATAATCATTCAGACTGGGTTTATACATATGCACATTCAAGCGGAGTTTGTTTGATTTGCATTGCAGAATACGGAGTCGTATTCTTAATGTCTACTTGATTTCCAACTGTCTTGGAGTTGACAGGAGCGTGGAAGCACTTGGTTTTGAGGTTGTAGAATCCCCAGATACTACTAACAGGACTGCCGTTATTGTAATCAAACCTGTAATGATTATGAATCCAGATTGCAACAACATGAGTTTTAAAGCAAACTTGTTCATAAGAATAACCCTCTGGTGCTGAATGTGGAAAATCAATCATTGACGATGTGGAACTGCTCGGAGTGAGTTTGGATTGTAACCATCTGCAATCAGTTGATTCAGAACTTCTTGAGTTACCTCTTTTGTCATATTGACATATTTCTCATCCACAAGTTCCCAACCACTTGTGCAGAGTTCTTCAATGCGATAAAGTCTTTCTTCCATAATCATTCTCAGGTCGTAAATGCATCAATGATACCAGATTCATACTCATCCACAAGAGCGAACTTCTGTGCCTTGACGACATTTGGCATAATCAGATTTTGATAGCGATCATCAAAACCTTCTTCTTGTGAGAGAAGTTCAAATGCTTCCGTATCATTCTCAGCAATCAGTGAAACGACTCCACCATATTCAGAGGAAGGAAACGGAACCCAGTAGTCGACAATGTAAAGAGATTTCATTGGTATGTGTAAATTACTCCGTTATTTTAGTGTAATAGTTTGTGTTTGTCAAGAGAGACAGTTGTCGTTCAATCTCAAACTTAATCGGAAACAAATGTGATGAGAAGAATCCAGCATAAGGTCCTTCTTTGAGAAGTTCATAGATGTTTTCAACCTGCATTTGTGCCAGAATCAGTTTTGTCTTCTGGTCCATCACACAAACTCCTGAATGTAGTAGTCTACTGTGACTTCCAGTTCTGCTGCCTTTTGTTCATAAAAATCTTCTGTGTATTTCTGAGCACAAACCCATGCTTCGTGATTGAACTCTTCAACTTCGTAATGTTTCATAAAATCCTCAAAAGCGTTCATAAACTGTTTGATGTCCTCGTCATTCATTTTACATGTTCCTGATGTGAGTGTCCATAATAAGCATCAAACAACTTGTTATCACGTTGAATCAAAAAGGCATTGTATGCAAAGAATGCAATGAAGAATGCAACACCAGTTGCAATGTAGCGAGCAGGGATCTTCATCAGCAGGCACCATAGAAAGGATTGCCAACCTGAGGCAGGTTGGAGTTGTCACGGGTCTCAATGTAACCGTGTGCCACACGCTCACGAATGTCCAGCAGCATTTCCACACGGTTCAGAAACTTCTTGGACACTTGACCGTGAGGGGCAAAGGTGACAGCACGGAGGAACCAGTGCTCAGAGATGTCACCGTAGGGGGTCTTGACGGGATAGAAGTCAACCACCATGTTGCCATCCTTGCTGGTCAGTTGAGGGGTTTGCATTGGGTGTGTCCCGATTACCTTTGTATTATAGGTCAGAAGGAGGGCACCACGTCGTTCCGTAGTCCAGTTTCCGATCTGTCCATCTGCTCCCAGTAGGTGTAGAGTTTGTTATACAGTGCTGGGGCACTTCCATATTCTCTTGCGATTCTATTTTCCTCACGGAGATTGAGTTCCTGCAGTGCAGATAGAATCACACCAATTTCATGAACATTCAGTTGTACAGTTGCTTCATTCATTGTTATCAATCCCAAGAAACGTTTTGTAGTAGAAATCCAGGCATCACCATTGACCAGGCACCCTGTTCACCAGTGCCACTAACTTTATATTCCCATTTATAGGCAAACTTGTTATGACTGTCCCAAGTCATAAAACCTTTTTCTTTATCAAACCAGGATTTGATGGTCAGACCAAACCGATTGGAGTAAATGTTGCGGGTTCGCAGTGCTCCACCATCCTCACGGGTTTCAACTACCTTGCAGGTATCAAACTGAGTCTGAAGTCCTGCATCCAACGCACAAGGAGTTTCATAAGTGAAAGGGCGATAAACTTTCGGTTTGGGTGCAGTTTGTGCAAATGCTGGAGAAGTCAGTAAAAGAGTTGCAAGTAACAGTAGTTTTTTCATTCAAACTCTCTAGTACGATTATGTGGTTTAGCGTTTTTAAGTGAGTAAACTTCAGTGCTCAATGTTTGAACAGCACTATACAGATTACTTTCCACTTGATTGACCTTATACTCAAGGTTACCCATTTGACGATAAAGATTCAAACAAAGTAGAAGATTACCTGCAATACCAATAATGATTGACCATCCAATCAGTTGTTCAAGTCGTTCTTCACTCAGTTTCATACGATCCCTCCCTAATAAGTTCAAGATAATTGTAACCGATTACTTGTCTGCCAGCGTGTGTACTGGTATCAACCTTTACACCTTCGCTTTCCAGTTTTTCAAGGCGACGATTGGTTGCATCATTCAGTTTAGGTGTCCAAAAGTTACTCATAGTTTTCCTCCTGTTTTATTGTATTCTATCATAGATCTTCGTGCAGCGTAAGCCTCAAATTCGGATGCAAATGATGCAATGGTGCGTCCACTGTCAGTCCAGACCAGATACCAACGATTCGCAAACTGTTTGATGTAAATGGGTTTCATACTGACAAACTCACATCAATCTCTTTGATGTTCAGACCACACAGTTGATCATACACACGCCTACAAATGATGTCAGTTGCTTTCTTTGCTTTGGACTTTTCATACCAGACGGTGCGAAGTCCATCAAAGGTGGTGACTTGAATGCGATAGTTTTTCATCAGTTTGGGAATTGAAGTTTGTACTTATCGATCAGAAGATCACGGACAAGTTCGCGGTCAACACTATCACCACAGAACTCTTGCCCTTTGATATTCAGAATTTGAATCAGGTCTTGAGTTGCTTTCTGAATCAGTTCAAGTGTGGCACCCATCGGATAGATGCCGTCTTTACCGTAGAAAGAAAGAACGTAATCGTAGAATTCAGTCATTTCAGTCCTCAGGGTAGAGTTTCCAACCATCAGGGCGGATGCCCATTTCTTCACATCGCACCTCATAAACAATCCGTTTCAGAAGTTGAAGCGGCATTTCATTCTCAATCTTTTTCTGAATGGTGCGGCGCAGTTGGGCGTCGATGGTAGTGTCGGTGACCATTGCGGTTCCCTTGATTACCTCTGTATTATAGGGCACTCATCAGGCGATTCGGGAAGAACTGTGCCACTTGGTGATCTGTCCACCCATTCTTCTCAAATAGGTACTCCAAATATAGTGTTTCTTCTTGCTCTCGTGCCTCTATTTCGTGTGGTTGATGCCAATAGTCGTACTTTTCGACAGGTTCTTTAGAATAACACAATTTTCCGTATCGAATCCGCAGCGAACCGACTACCCACTGTCGCAGGTGGACCAGTTCGTGTAAAAGAGTTTTTATATACAACTCCTCATCCATATGGGTGTTGATTTCGATGAAAAACTCACGGGGTCGGTAAGTTTCTCCCACAACATCACAATAACCATAGACATACTCACGGCGCAGACCACGATGAAGGATCTCTACCTCAATCTTATGGCGTGGGAGAAACCGATTCAGAAACCAAGTGGTAACGTCCTCACAGAGGCGTTTAGAATAACCGTATCCAGAATACGTGATGTAAGACATTGACCCCAGTGAAGAAACCAAACGAAAGAAGAGATGAAGATCAGTTTGTCAGTCGTATTCATCAGGTGTTTCAATAAGATGACCAACAACTATCCCAACAGGAACAGAAAGTAAAAACCATAGAAGTATCCAAGTCATCGAGCGATAATATCCAGAGATTCCAGCAGCATAAAAGCGAGTTCAACTTGATTATCCTCATCAACCACAGGAATGTTGGCATCCACAAACTCACTTGCAAGTTCGTGCAACAGTTCAGTCATACGCTCATCAGCAAACACAGATGTAGCAAACTCACTCTTGAAACCATTGCACAGGAGGCGCAGAGACTTGGTGACGGTCAGTTGTTGAACGGTGTCCATTGCGGGTGTGTTGAACATGATGTTATTATAGAGCATCTGGAGGCGTCTGTGCGACCCCTTGTGCCAGTTTTCCAAGTGGTCAGCGAGCATAAAGGTAGGAACCCGCCCAGTCAGCATGTTGAAGCAACCATTCACGCTGCTCAATGATGCGAAGATCGTAGCGAACACCTTTGGCAGGTGCTTTCCAACTAGCAGACTTGTAGACTTGACCAGTCTTCTTGTCCACAAAAGCGTGGACAGAGCGAGAACCGTTGGCGTTCATCACAATTTTGTGATACTTACGACCAGTCTCAGGGTAAAAGTCATAATCACAAATGCCCTGTTTCAGTTTAGCAATACAAGCATCGTGATACTTCTCATTTTCAGTGCGAAGTGCGTGAGACCGAATGCTGTAATCGATGTAGTTCTGGCGCAGTGCCTCACACAGAGCATAGGTATGCCCCAGAACAGCAGCAGCGATGTCTTTCCGTGCCTCAGCAGCAGCGGCGTAGTCAGCGAAGGTCGTGGTCATTGCTTGGTTGCGTATGAACGTATTATAGGGGCACCTAGGCACCCCTGAGAGGGTCAGTATGCCAGTTCGTGATCTGGCACCCAAGAGTCATCAGACTCCAAATATCCCATCCAATCTGCTGGTTCTGATCCGTAGATTTCGATTTCCCGCAGTTCTTCAATCAGTTCAGACAGATCCATAAGAAACCCTCAGATACTTGATTATTATAGCAGAAAACCCGCCTGGGGGGCGGGTCTTGTGCCAGTTTTCAGACCGCCAGTGCTCCTGAAGGAATCTCTACAACCTCAGGCAGTTTGCTGTCATCAAACTGGTGCATATTGTAGCAGACCCATTCACCACTACGGAAGACATATGCGAACTCTTCACTGTTGTTGGGCAGAAGATATTCACACAGATCAGCATCAAGGCGAGGAGGAGTATCTTCACCGCGCTGAGAGTAATATTGAGGACCATATTCCTCAACCTTATTAGGATAAGAACCCCAACGGTCTCCAGACCAACGCTCATTAGTCCAACAAGTGCTCATATCGCCACCATCAATCAGTTCAGCAGCAAGTTCTTTGCTATTATAGTGCGTCTTCAGAATGCGACCCAACCATTCGGGATAGGAATCCCAGTGATGATAAGCAGAGAGCACAGAACCATCAGAGAGTTCAATACCGATGCGTCCACGAGTTGCCATTGGGGGCGTTTGTTGATTACCCACATATTATAAGGGGTCTCCCAGCGAACCAGGAGACCCCTTGTGCCAGTTTTTAAAGTGTCACTCAATCCAGTGTGAACTTTTTCTTAGGTGCTTTGCTTACTTTTTCAACCTTAACTTCCACAACTTCTTCAGATTTTACAGGTTCTACTACGGGAGTTGGTTCTGGTGCGGGAGTTGGATCTTGAAAAAGATCAGTAAATCTAGACATTTTTGATTAATGGTAACTAAAAGTTATTTATTTTTCAGTCTTCGTAGACTCTACACTCTGCTGCATCAGGATGAGAGTCACAATATAACTCAAGTGGAGTCGGATCGTGCGAATCATCTGGATGATTTTCTTTATAAGATTTTAATGCTTCTAATTCTTCTTCCGTATGTCTACGCGATTGTGGAGAAATTGTTGGATCATTCAAAAGATCCACATCCTTTTGAATGTGTTGGTCGATGTTGTCCATTGTTTTGTATCGTATTGATATATTTATTTTTTATTCACTTAAAGGACCACCTCTCCAGTTTTTTGGAGTTGGTGGATCACATTTTCCTTCAAGTGAACGAACCATTAATTCGGTAAACTTTTCCATTTTTTCCGCAGAAACTGTTTGTGGAGCATATGTAATTGCATCTTTAAGTGCAACAAGCTCATCCCATTCTTCTTTTGTAAGAACTTCGGTTCCAGTTTTTGCGAGAGTCATAAGTTTCTTGCGATGTGTCCCAATGTTAGCATTCATATACAATACTATCTAGAAACTTAATGTTTTCTTTGGGATCACGTTACACTACTTAATAAAATCATCAAGGGTATCTAGATCGTCTCTGAGATCTTTTTCTCTCTTTTGGTCGTGATAATAAGACCATAGAGCATTGTGAACATCCATTAGATGATCAATCCAAAAACCAGAAGGATAAACACCCAGAGCATCTTGAAGACCACGATGACTGGTTCCCTCACTTTCTGCTTTACACATAATATAACAGATTGCTTGGATCATATCAAGTTTATCTGATTCGGAAAGCATAAAATACTTTCCTACTGCCCTTTGCTTTGCTTCTTCAGTTTCTTTTTGAAGTTGCTTACAAGCATCAGAATCCCACCATTCTTGCCAAGAGTTTTTCTTTTCAATCATCTTTACCAAAGATAGTGCCAAAGAAACCAGAGTCGCCTGGTTTGCGATTTTCCAGTTTGTCAAGAAGAGAATCAGTAGTTTGAAGTGATTCAATACGACTGATAAGATCTGCGATTACACTACAGACCATCGGGCGTTCTTGACGAGCAGCATATGCTAGTGCGTTACGCAATGCTGCTTCTGCTTCTTTCAGCGATTCTTCAACAGATTGTGATAGTGCCATACTTCGGGGTTTTCTAAATCTTTACAACGGGGATAGAAGATGCCGTCACGATAACAAGCAGCTTCTGGATTTTGTTTGTCATATTTTACCACATAATCTGGTGGTTGTCTAAAGTTACAGAGATCACCTTGTTTTGCCATAAAGTTATCAAGACACAATCCACCCAGAACAGGAGCGATTGCTTTGAGTTGCCATAACCAAAGATCTAACATTAAACTTTACGCAAGAGACAAGAACCATCACCTTGATCAACCCACTCTACTTGATCACCTTCTTTAAGATTCGCTGCTTCTAAAAGATCATCGGGAAATGATACAAAATATTCATCGTGTACTTGTTCAACAGGGAGAACCCATTTTTTTACTTTATTTTCAAAAGGATTTTTTCTATTGGGATCATTGCGATCACAATCATAATAATATTCAGATTTATTCTGCATTGGAGTCCATTCATATCCCTCTTTCTGCAAGATTTTTTCAAAACTTTCATCTACTCCCTCATAATATTCCCTCTCTGCAACTGCTGCCTCAAAAAGTTCTTTATCCTCAACAGGACGATGACCACTCAAAAGCTCAAGAAGTCCATAAGCACGACTCGCGTGTTCTTTATGATAGTAATAATCTTCACGAACTGCTTCACGAATCGCAGAATAGATTTCGTGTGGTGATGCTTCTCCACAACTCAGGGCATCGTGAGCCCACTCTTGAAGTTTCTCAAGAGAGTACTTCTTGTAATCAAAATCAGAGGTCATTGAGATAATCTTTGATTGCTTGCTCTATTATAACCTGAATTTCTTTACTCGTCAACGAGTTCATCCACTTCCAATTTGGGTCTTGTGGATCCCAATCTACTGTATAAGATCCATCTTCATTCTGTGTTATCTTAAGACTATCAGCACTCATCGCAGTCAGTGTCCTTATGCTTCTTACGAATCTTTTTAAGTTGTTTTAGTTCTTCTTTGATCATCTTATAGGCTTCATCAGCACCAATTTTATCCCCCATTTCAAGGGCAACGATAATATCTACTCGGGTTCCAAAATGTGCCAGTGCTTTTTCAAAACAATCTAAATCATACATCGTAATCAATCCTACAACGTTCGGCAAGAATATCTATACGAGCATCCAAAGAGTTTTCCATACGATAGAGTTCGTTGGTGGTCTCGACGTTTTCTCTTTCTAAAAGTTCAATACGGTTTTCCAGTTCAATAACTTTGGTGTAAAGATCAATATGATCTTCTATAATCGGTTTTTTCGATGGAGAAAATAACCATTTAATAAAGTTAAACATTGTTTTTTCTTTCACGTAGTTCACTCTGAACCCAAAGCATTTCATCTTGGAGTCTTTGTATGCGCTCATCAAATGATTTTATCCATTCAATGATCATATAGTTTTCACCAGTTTCTTCATTCTTAACTGTGTAGTAATAATCACCAGTGTCTTCTTTTTCATAAGGATAGAGACGCTGTTCCCAATCAGAAACTATTTGCCAGAGTAGTATTCTGATTTTTCTGATCATTAGAGTACACCTACTTCTTTCAAATAGTTTCTATATCTCATAAAACGATTCCAGTTTGGTTGTCCTTGAATATCTAACTGATGACATATTTCACAGTAGCACAACCACTCATACCAAGGAGTCGTAGGATCTAATACGTGATATGGATAATCAGAGTTTTCCACCTACTTCCGACTCGTAAGTTTTGGATTCAGGGAAACCTTCCTGCCGTCCTTTAAGATAAAAACGGGTCGCTGAGATACATTGCTGTTCAGTGAGAGATGTGATAAGTCCCTTACCATCCTTGTCAGTCGAATACCAGAGTCCATATCTTTTTTGCTCAACGTAAAAAGCATCATCAATTAGTTTCTTTTCCATTCTTCAACTCAGGATGGGGAGCATAAAGAGGACCATCATAGTCCTTATGAACTTCTTTGAGTGCTTTAATCACTTCTGGAGTTTCTTCCCAACTCCACTCATTTCCGTTCTTATCAGTGAAAGTGCGTGTTGTCATTTAGATTCCTCAAACTTGTAACTCAACTTGATGTCTTTTTTCTTCAGTTTATAACGATCAATGTGTTTTTGGCGATTGTGTTCGCTGTCAAAGTAACACTTTCGAGTTTCATTTCCATCTTTATACACAAGTTTCCAAGGAAACTGATCAAAAGGAAAGTCTTCGGTGTAATCCATCAGGTAGGTTGTTCAACACGTTGAGTATACACGGAATCGAACAGTTCGTCAAGTATCTCACCACACTCGTGATATTCTTTGCTATCAAGGATAGTTTTCTCAAACTGATAACGACGAACAGCAGTGAAAATCAGTTTATATTGTTCGGGTGTGAAGTTCATTATTCTCCAAGTGTATGAATGACAGGTTTTTCGTGTGCAAGAATGTGATAAAGGTCTGGGTTCTTTGCTGCTGATACGGGAACAAACTCGGTTTCTGGGTCAAACTCTGGGTCACGGATTGCTTGGTTGATAACTATTGAACCATCGGCACCAGAATAAGAACGATGGAAGGTCATCTTAGGAATCACCAGAGCACCAGAAGAACGATTCAGATGTACAATATGATAAGGATAACGCCATTCAGGATTTACCAGTTCAAATGTGCGAAGACCAGACAGAACACGATTGTGATCTATCTGGTGATAGTGAATATAGAACTGCTTCGCTCCTACAATATCATCTGGTGGTGAGATTGCGGCACCAGTATGACATACAAGGTCTTGTGCATTAGAGTTCTCTACGGAAATATCATAGAATACAACCGCTTCTGTTTCACGGAATACTCTATGTTTCTTAAAGGTTACTTCGCTCATTAGTCGTAAGTGTTTTGCTCCTGATTCAATCTATCTATGTGATGATAAATGGTCTCTTGCGAATACTTAAACTCTTTGAAACGTCTTGGGTTATTCTTTTGCATTTTAGTAAGCATATTGATCCACTGATAGCGACTATCCACTACCCAACCATAACGACGCTCATCGTGCATCAAATCGAAAATCGAGATCATTTGAACCCCTTACTCTTCTTTTTGTCTAAAACTTCAACGTAACTTAAAAAGTGCCCACCACGTTGAAACCAAGTAATCTGGACATCTTCATAGTTGTCAAAGATGACTTCTTTACCATCTTCAAAAATAACCTTATAATCGTGACGATCATAAGGTTTATCGCAGGTTTGTTTGAATACTTTAAGTTCGGTCATTTTTCATAATAATCAGTTTGCCTGCGAGCATTCCATAGAATAGTTCACAAGTTTTGCCTTCACAGGACTTCATCTTCTCTTTGGAGAGAACAATAAGTGCATTAAGTTCTTCTTCGTTTAGATTCCAATCAGTGAGATTGTGCTCGGTGACTTTCATTTTAGGTATTGTGGTTTTTCAGTATCAAACGTTGTCCACGTTGCTATTTTAAGGCACATCAGCAAAGTTTGGTGTTCACGCTGATACAGTTCCCAGTCTTGTTTGAGTTTCGCAGCATACCTACGCTGATAGGCACAACACCAGACATTATAGAATATCCTATCTTTTTCAGTTAGGGACATATCTGTTCCCCATACACCCAACCAGTATCAGTTTTAATAAGTTCCCAATAAGAATCGCCGTCAAGTCTTCTAAAGAGATAACGTGTTCCATCCTCACGCTCACACATAAAGTCACACTTGTGTGGAGAATACAAGCGAACCTCAAGTACTTTGTCGTTTTTGTTGAGCATAGGTAATTACATACTTTTTGTGTTCGGTATGAAGATCAGAACAAATGTAGTGTTCCAACTTTCCACCAAGTTCTTCTGCGATTTTTTCTAGTTGTTTTTCAATTTCAGTCATTGTTTTCATCCCAAGGTGCTTTGCGATTCATAAGTTCTTTAATTCTTTCCACCACAGCAGGATCTGGTGGTTCATTGATTCGTCGCACAAGTTCATCATAATCCTCTACTGATAGATTAATCTTTGGTAGTTCTTGTGATAATCTCAACTTACGTTCTGGACTGATAGTTAGATTGTATGGGTCATCATAAGGATAGATGTATTCCTCAAACCATCCAATACTCAAACTCTCCCAGAACTCCCCATAACCCCATTCATCACCGTCATCATAACAGTCAAGAATATACAGGACATTACGAAATCCATCAAGAAAGAGTTCCCATTTTGTTGGGTTTTCAAATCTCATGGGGTTTCATCACCTACTTTTATTTTATCAATATAAACACCACCAGGAACATTATGTGGTTTCATATAGAAAATGATTTTATCACCACGAGCAAGTTGTTCTTCAATTCCTTCCATAGTAGCATACATTCCCTTTCTCACAGGTTGTGGAAGAGAATTGAGTGCGTCTTCAATTGTTTGTCTTTGTTCTTGTGTTAGTTGGGTCATAGCGTTTCATCACTCCAGTAGTATCTCAGTTTATCACCATCTGCGTGAATATTCAAGTGGTAAATCTTTTTGTCTTGTGTGTAAATGCCCACCCACAGGCTCCGTTCGTTCATACTTTCCAGGTGAAACATTTCCACCTCTTCCAGCACGATTTCATCAGGGTTTTCTTCCCAACTTACTAGTTTAGTCATCGGTCTCTAATGTATCCGTAGTTCAAGTAGTCCCAAAACATATTCTGATAATCTTCAAAGTCCCATTCAGGGTCAGTTCCATCATAATCCATAAGGTCCGTCCAAGTTTGATATGCCCATCTCCACATCAATCTTCGCAACCAGAATTGTTGAAGATGATATTTCATTTTGCCTCCCAGAACTTACCATCAGGACCACAAGAATAATCAAGCATTTCCCATCTACTTGACCTCAACATATCACAGAATCGATTATCATTACCAGTTACAGGATTTGTGGTAGTATTTGGAGAGGCACAAGTATCGTGTCGGTATCCCATTCCAAATAGATGACCCAACCAATCCTTACGATAATACTTACAATCCTTACAGAGTTTCATTTTGCTTTCATTGCAGCAGCTTGAATAATCTCACCAAGTTCCATCAGTTCCTGTTTCATTTCAGGAGTAGATGTCTTTGCAACCTCATCATAGAATACTGTGAGTGCCGTTGTCAAGAGAATCAGTTGTCGGTATGTGAGGTTCATTATGCAACACCATCAGCACTATCTTTGAACTCTTGCACTCGTTTCAGATACTCATCACTCTGTTGATGCAATCGTACAATCAAATCCTCAATGTCTTCAATCACAATCACATTATATTCAACATTCATATTTTCACATTCAAGAGCATCAACCATACATTGCAGTGCCATTGCCTGCATATGTTCTGGGGTGATGGGTGTACCGTGAGGCATACCAGAACATTCTTCATTATAGAAAGCATTATACCGTGCGAGAACAGTATCACTACGTTCTTTACGTTCCCATTCTTCCTTTGCAAGTTCCCTATTTGCTACTTCACGACGTTCTGCTTCCTCAAACATTGCATCAGGATATGGTTCTTGATTTCTCATAAGTTCTCTCAACCTCTGTTTGCCGTATTCAGTGAGTTCGT
>JACCDU010045356.1_pt1 | contig 12991 bp, 11 predicted proteins | sample 7446081 | NCBI WGS metagenome assembly JACCDU01 (sample SAMN15323447, study PRJNA562643) | freshwater metagenome | isolation source: river surface water | place: USA:Blue River Watershed | collected 2017-08-17 | reverse complement strand
TACAAGTTGTCCACGCTGCGTGCGTCGCACACATTGGCCAAGCCTTTGACGTCGGGCAAGGCCAACTGGTGCGTCAGCACCGAACGAATCAAATGCTCAGAGCCCTTGCCTACCGTGCGTTCCACCAAGGCCCGCGTGACGGGTTGCAAATCGAGGTCGGCCAGGGTGCGGTTGAGGGCGACCTCAAAGTCTCCCAAGGTGTCGACCATCGTGCCATCGAGGTCGACGATGGCAGCGTGCATGCGCGTATAGCTCAAAGTCATAGATTTTGGAAACATTAAACAGAGTCAGCGAAGTTCATTCAATTTAACTCATCATAAAAAATCAAGATATGCATGGGGAATGTCCTGATGACAACTCAATTAGATCAGGATGAAATAAAACACAAATAAATGCGCGTTTGAAAGGTGAACGATGGAAGACCCAATGTTGTTTATCAATCAAAGTGTTAGACCTGACAACACCAACACTGACTATGAGTTTTTCTCTCGACTGATTGCATTTGCACTCATCGTTATCTTTTCAATGTTGGCTTGGGCCACTTTGCTTTAAAAATTCAAAATGGTTAAGCTGTTACCGCCGCACGATCAGCATAGATCCAGCAATTACTCCAAGTAGTCCGATTGCATGCCATAGAGTGACAGGTTCTGAGAAGAAGACAGCGCCAAAACAAACTCCAAAAATTGGCACCCAAGATATGTAACTTGATGTTCGACCAACGCCAATTGTCGAAATGCCACGTGACCAAACGACCGATCCAATACCAGTGGCTAGCACAGCTGAAAAACTTGCCAAAGTCCACTGCCATACCCCCATATCCAAGACATCACGAACGGGTGATTGAACACTCAGCGCCACATGCAAAGTCAGCATGGAGGCGCCCGCAGAATGAACAGCAAAGCTAACCGAAAGCGGCGCGCTATTGCGGGTTAATCGCTGAATACAAAGTCCGCCCAAGGCAAATCCAGTTACAGAACAAAAGATCCAAAAATCACCCCATGCTGCAGAAGTGAGTTCTGCATTCGGTTTATTTAATACGACCGCCGCCACGCCTGATAATGCTAATGCAATTCCTAGAATTTGACGTCTGAATATAGTGCGTCGAAATGCCAAAGCCTCTAACGACAATGAAACTGTTGGCCCCAACGCCATGACAAGTGCGGCATTAGTAGCGGAGGTTCTTGCCAAACCTGCTGCAAAAGCGATTTGTTGACAATAGACGAGAAAAAAAGCGGCGATGAGAAGCAACGCCCATTCACGTATTCGCCAGTGCGCCAAAGAGCGCCCCCACCTCCAAGACATTGCAGCAAGTACCGCGGTTGCCAGCAGCATTCTGATGGCAGCCACAAGCAAAATGTCCAACGTTTCTGTAAGCCCTTTGACGGCAGATAGATTGACACCCCAAACCATCATGGTCAGAAAGAGTGCCAAATGCACTTTCGACGCTTTTGATATTGTCAGATTGAGCACCTAGCGTTTTAGTCAAATCACAACAATGGGCTCAACCAAGAAGGTTGTGATCTCATCAATGAAAGTTGTCGCATGCTGCATTGTTTTCACACCTTGTGGTGATGCAAAAGCAGCGTTGAGCGTTTCCGCATTTTCGAACCAGAGTTCAACGATGCCATCAATCGACAAGCCCTCGTAGTCAACCACATTTCCTTTCGGTGCTTCGCGGTGTGTGATGAGGTTTTGACGGTACCCAAGCACTCCCGGCAGTGTCTTGACCAGAGCCGAATGCACAACACGCCATTCATGTGCAAACACTTCAGGACTGACATCAGCGCGACGACGCAAAAATGACATCCTCTTAAGCGCTTTACCTGGGGGAGGTGGCTTGATAACTTCAAAAGGCTCTGCCGTAACAATACGCAGGCGCCCAATAAAGTGGTTTTCATCTTCAATAAGTTTTTCACCTAATGCCTGCGAGAAGGCATCGCTCATCCGCTTGGAGTCATCGAACCAAAGTTGAGAAATCCCATCCACCGTCTCGGGTCCGCGTTTGTAACTGATTCCTCGCTGCGCTGTATCAGTGACATGGTTTTGTTGGTATGAAAGCAACCCAGGCAACTGCGAGGCCAATTTGGAATGATTTTCACGCCAGTAGGTGCGAAAACGTTCTGTTGACCAATCTTCGTGTTTGTTCAAAAGTCCCATGCGAACATGCATACTTGTCTCCAATAATCAGATAGTTTGAAAAAATTTAACCCTCGAGCTGCAACCACATCTGGCGGTCACGCTCGGCAGTCCAGATTCGGGGGTCGGGAAATTGGGTGGCTTCGTCGTATGCGCGAGTCACGTCGAACGGCATGCAGTGGTTGAAAATCACCCAGTGGCCATATTTCGGCTGCAACTTGGCAAAGGTTTCTTCATAGACTTGGCGCAAGTCTTTGCCAGCTCCTGCACCGGCGCTGACAGATTCATACAGATCGCGTACAAAGTCTTGCGTGCCCTTCAGACCCGCTTGCACCTGCTGGGCGTTTTGCAGTGCAGGACCACGACCGGGCACCAGCTTTTCGGGCTTGAGCGCCGCGATGTTGGCCAGCGTCTGGGGCCAATCCTTGAAGTAGGCATCACCGGCGTAGGGCGTCGCATCGAACTCGACCAGATCGCCACTGAAGAGAACTTTTTCCGAGGGTAGCCACGCAACAATGTCGCCTTTGGTATGGCCACGTCCGAGTTGCAGCAATTGCACCTCCAGCTTGCCCATCCAAACCGTCATCTTGCCGTTGAAGGTCATGGTGGGCCATGTCAGGCCAGGCGGCACACTCTCCACGTTTTGGAACAAGCGGGGGAATCGACCAATCTCGCTGTCTTTGTCGAATTGCCCGCGCTCGACAATCATGTCGTAAGTGTCCTGGCTGGAGATGATCTGCTCACCACCCTCTTGCATATAGGCCGACGCCCCCAAAACGCGCACTGCGTGGTAATGACTGAGAACGACATACTTGATCGGCTTATCCGTCACCTCGCGGATGCGGCGAATCACGTCCTGGGCCATGATGGGCGTGGCTTGGGTGTCCAGCACCATGACTGAATCATCTCCAATGATGATGCCCGTGTTCGGATCACCTTCGGCTGTGTAGGCATAAGCGTGTTCTGACAAACGCTCGAATGAGACCTTTTTTTCTTCAAGGTCAGCCGCAGATGCAAATGTTTTCGTGGAAGTCATGGTGTTTTTGAAAGTTGAACGGTTAAAGAAAAATCAGTTCGTCAGGGTGTCTAGGAATGCTTGACGCTTTGACAACCAGACTTTGTGTCTCAGATGCCAATCGGTGAACTCTGGGTCACGCTCAAGAATCCATTGCGCGTGCAGGGGCCAATAGGGATCAAACAAGGCTTCTCGCCCTATCGCAATCAAATCTGCCCCATTTGAGGTTAGGACTTCCTCAGCTTGATGGGCATCCAAAATCATTCCAACAGCTTGGGTTATTACGCTAGTTTCAGACTTGATACGCCTGGAAAACGGAACCTGGAACCCCAGGCCACGGGCGACTGGCAAGGCATTGGTCTGCTCTGTCAAACCACCGGAAGAGCAATCAATCACATCAATGCCGACATGCTGTAAACAGCGTACAAGTTCGATGGAATCGTCTTCACTCCAACCACCCACTGCACCATCGACCACGGATAAACGACACCAGATCGGTTTCTCCTTGGGCCAGGCTTGACGCACACGTGATGCGATTTCAACGGCAAGTCTCATCCGTCCCTCAAGGTCTCCTCCGTATGAATCGGTACGTTTGTTAGAAATTGGGGAAAGAAAACTTGTGACCAGGTAACCGTGGCCAAAGTGAAGTTCAACAACATCAAAGCCAGCTTTATCTGCTCTTTGCGTTGCATCAGCAAACTCTTGTATGACGCCTTCGATGTCCGAGACCGTCATGGCATGAGGAGAAGACCATCCATCACCTGCAGGGATAGCGCTTGGGCCAATCCGTTTCCAACGTGCATCTGTATCAGACATTTCTTCAGGTGTGAGTGCCCGACCACCATCCCAAAGCGCTTTACTGCCAGCCTTACGGCCTGCGTGCCCCAACTGCACACCGATCGCTGAGTCACATTGGTGAACGAAGTCAACCACTTGTCGCCATGGCTCAATGTGTGCGTCCTCCCAAAGCCCGACATCATCTTTTCCGATGCGTCCAACGGGTGATACAGCGGTGCTTTCGGTAATGATCAAGCCAGCACCACCCAATGCAAACTTACCCAGATGGACTAAATGCCAATGGTTGGCAAATCCACCAGGAGCGGCGTGCTGCATCATTGGAGCAATCACAACTCGGTTCTTTAATTTGAGCGAGCGAACCCGCAGCGGCTGAAACAGCGCTGTCGTCATAGAAAGAATTCCTATTAATGTGAACCGAGATAAGCCGCTCGAACTGCTGGGTCTTTCAGCAATTGAGCACCTGTCCCTTCTAGGGTGATGTGACCAGTTTCCAGAACGTATGCGCGATCTGCAACAGCCAAGGCTTGATTCGCCATTTGCTCCACAAGCAAAATCGTTAACCCAGAGTCACGCAGTGCCTTGATGGATTTGAAAATATCAACAATGATGAGCGGAGCCAAACCCAAAGATGGCTCATCCAACAAAAGAAGTTTGGGTTCACTCATCAGCGCTCTCGAAATCGCCAACATCTGCTGCTCTCCACCAGACAGCGTGCCAGACATCTGATTTGCACGTTCTTTTAATCTTGGAAAGCGTTTGTATTCGCGCTCAATAAGTCGTTGAACTCGGTCCTCATCTGTTCTGATGGAATATGCGCCCAGCAAGAGGTTTTCATATACGGTTTGATCCGCAAAAACACCTCTTCCTTCAGGAGAAAGAGCGACGCCCAATCCAACGCGCTCATGCGATGTGACATAGGTACTGTCTTCACCATGAATGAAGACCTTGCCAGCGATGACAGGTTCTAAGCCAACAATTCCTTTAAGCAGTGTGCTTTTACCAGCACCATTCGCTCCAATGATGGTCACAACTTCTCCTTCTTTCACAGAAAGAGAAACACCTTTGACCGCCTGGATGGCTCCGTATGACAGTTCTACTGATTCAAGTTTTAACACGGCTAACCTTTCATGCGGGCATCGCGTCTGCATCCTCGGTACCGAGGTAGGCTTCCACAACTTTGGGGTTGACTTGAACCTGAGCAGGAGTCCCCTCTGCAATCTTGATACCGTAATCCAGCACGATCACATGATCAGATACACGCATCACGAGATCCATGTGATGCTCAACCATCAAGATCGAAAGCCCCATGCGGCTGATGCGAACAAGTAAATCGCCCAGCTCTGCTGTTTCTTGCGGATTCAAACCAGCTGCAGGCTCATCCAATAGCAACAACTCTGGATCAGTTGCCAAAGCGCGTGCCAATTCAACCCGCCGTTGAAGTCCATAAGGCAAACTGCCAGCCGGTGCATTCGCCAGATGAGCGAGCCCCACAAGTTTCAACAAGGCGAGAGATCGTTGACGAGCTTCAGCTTCTTGACGAGCAGACGAAGGCAGAGACAGTAGCGACTCAAAGAAGTTGTTCGTCATGCGGGTGTGACGACCCAACATCACGTTATCCAATACGGACAAATCTCCAAACAAGCGCAGATTCTGGAATGTGCGCCCCATCCCGAGTGCACAAATTGCATGGGCGGGTTTGCCAACGACACTCTTGCCAACAAATTCAATTGAACCTGAGTCAGGTGGAACGATACCGGTCAACATATTGATCATGGTGCTCTTACCAGCGCCGTTCGGTCCAATAAGTGCATGAACATGACCACGCTTGAGCATGAAGGAAACATTTTGCGCAGGTTTGACGCCACCGTACGCTTTAGAAACTGTCTCAACCTTCAGCAGCTCAGAAGATCCACCCCGAGAGAGTTGTAGCTGTATCTGTTCTTCATTTTTTACTTCGGTTTTAATTTTCAATGAATCTTGTTTGCGCATCAGCTGGTTGATGACTCCCATCACGCCACCAGGCATGACATATAGAGCAAACAGCAAAAGAGCACCATAGACAAAATGCTGTACCGATGGCCAGCTCGACAGACCAGCCTCTATCATGGTCAAACTGATGGCACCCACCAGTGGACCGTAAACCGAGCCGACACCACCGAACAAAACAAGCAGCAAAATGAAAATCGACAAATGGAAGTTAATGAAGTCGGAGTTGATGTACTGATTTTGCTGAGCCACCATCGCACCAGCCAATCCGCAAGTCACAGCAGCCACAACAAACGCGGTAACTTTTCCTCGGTAAACGCGAACCCCAACAGATGAGGCAGCAATTTCATCTGCTTGAATTGACAGCCAAGCGCGCCCTTGTCGACATGACACGATATTGCGAATCAGAATATGCGCGAGAGCAGATAAGCCAATTCCGAACCACACCCATTGGTGCATGCTCAGTGGTTGACCGTTCCATGTCAAAGGTCGAATTCCAAACAGGCCTTGCGCACCTCCGAAGACATCTGTCCATTCAGTGACAAGCTTTTCGACGACGATGCCAAATGCGAGGGTCACCATCGCAAGGTATGGCCCTTTCACACGCAAAGAGGGCAAAGCAATCATGACCCCACAAATTCCGGAGACCACACCACCTAACGCAAACGCCAGCCAAGGATCTATCTCAGTCTTGATGGTTAACAGAGCAACAGCGTAGGCACCTGCTGCAAATAATCCTGCTTGCCCTAAAGATTTTTGTCCCGCATAGCCAACAAGAACATTCATCCCGGAACCACAGAGGTAGTAAACGCACATCATGAAGACGATGCGCAGATAGTAGTCATTTGCCACATAACCCACAGCCGTTGACAGCAGTGCGACAGTGGCTGCTACAGACAGAAGATGTTTTGTACTCTTCATACTTTTTCCACCAATTTGGAACCGAAGAGACCGTTAGGACGGAAAGCAAGCACCAGAATGACCAGCCCAAAAATAGCCACTTCACGCCATTGCGCTGACCAGAGATTCACGAAGGACTCCAAGACGCCCAAGATGAATCCACCCATGACACATCCACGGGCATTGTTGAGCCCCCCCACCATGGCGGCAGAGAAGCCTTTGAGACCTACGGCCAATCCCATGAACAATGAAGCTTGTGCAACCGGCGCAAGCAAAAATCCAGAAAGCCCAGCCAGACCTGAGCTAATAACAAATGCACCAATCATCACCAAGTTAACGTTGATGCCCATCAAGCTGGCAACACTTTGATTCTGCGCAACGGCACGCATGGCTTTACCCATCATCGTCTTGCGCATCACATGGTCAAAAGCCACCATGACAAGCACAGAAACAAATAGCATGAGGATTTCTTGTGGCCGAATGCCGATCCCCATAAGTCGAATCACATCGTCACCGACTGGACTAGGCACAACGACTGGTTTAGGTCCCCAAATGGCCAGCCCAATACTTTGGAGAATTACCCCAAAACCAAGCGTACTCATGACCCACGCCATTCCAGGTCGTTTTGCAAATGGCCGCACACCCAATACAAACAACAACCAACCGATCAATCCCATCACGGCAAGGCTTGCAAGCAATGCTTCGAATTGGGCCATCGTTCCAGGATCACCACCACCGAATGAAGTTGACGTAGGCATCTTGCCAACAGCTAAAAACAACACGCTCATCCCGATGAATGCACCAGCGGAAACAAATTCGCCATGAGAAAAGTTCAGCGTTTTTGTCGTTGTAAAAGTCACACTGAAACCTAACGCAACAAGCGAATAGGCACTCCCTACCGCCAGGCCACTGATCAATGCTTGCAGTATTGCTTCCATCGGGAATCCTCGTTATGACAGACAGGAGTAGTAACTACCCCTGCCTTTTATGCATGTGAATTAGCGCTTGTAGTCATTAACAGACATCGTTTTAATGATGTCATCGCTGTATTTCACAAGTTGATCGCCATTCCACTTCACAAAGCTCAGATCACTCGCCGTCAAAGCCTCATGATCTGTTTTGTCAAACGGCTTATCGTATGTCTTCATAATGCCGGTGACGGGTGCTTTGAGAGTTTCAAGTGCTTCCTTCATCTTGGGGCCATCGGTGCCACCAGACTGTTTGATAGCCTCTGCTACCAATAAGACAGCGTCATAACCATGAATCACGAACGGAAAGGCACTAGGCGCAGCTAACTTAGAAACTGTGCGGTCATACAACTTTTTCTGAGCAGGAGTGGAGGGGTTCACCATCGTGCGCATAAAAATTGGCTTACCTGCCAAGTTTTTACCTGCTGCGTCATAGAAGGTAATGTTGTCTGCGGCCCATGAAGTCAAGACCAGTGGGTAATAGTTGATCTTCTCCATACTGCGCATCAGTTGCCCGATTGGGGTGCCTTGTGCCCACAACAAGATCGTGTCAACGCCCGCTGCTTTCATCTTATTGAGCTGAGAAGTCATGTCGGTATCTGCAACACCGAATTTTTCAGTTGCAACAGCAGACATGCCATGCAACTTCATGATTTCTTCTAAATCCTTGAGACCACCTTGCCCGTATCCAGTGGTCTCGCCCATCAAACCAATGGTTTTCTTGGGAAGCTTGGACGCGTATGTCACCAACGCTGCGACTTGCTCACGGTCAACCATTGAGACGCGGAACATGTAGTTATCAGCACCAGGGCTCATAGGTTTAGTAATGTCCGTTCCAGAACCAATCATGCCCATTGACACGATTTTTTTCTGATTTGGAATATGACGCCAAGCCAGAGCATTGCCAGAGTTCGTTGGACCAAAAACAGCGACAACTTTTTCATTGTCGATCAGGTCACTCATGTTTTGAATTGACTTAGGTGGCTGCGATTGATCATCACGGATAACCAATGTGAGCTTTCTACCCAAAACACCGCCAGCGGCGTTAATGTCGGCGATGGCCGCTTCAATACCAATCACACCCGCTTTGCCACTTTGCGCTGAAGGTGAAGCGGAAAGGTCTCCATTGAAACCGAGTTTGATATCTTGTGCGTACGAAACAACGGCAGCACTTAAAGTTGCTGCGATTGCTGTCCGCTTAAGGATTTTTGCAATGCTCATGAATGTCTCCTGACTTTAGTTAGTGGCCTTAGGCCGGGTTTTTCGCTTTGCGAAACTTGAGAAATTCTTTAATGTTTTATTGATTAAGCTAAGAATCCGCCATCTACAGCCAATGTGACACCTGTCACGTAACTGGCCATATCAGAGGCCAAAAAGATGACCGGACCAATCAACTCTTCTGCTTGACCAACGCGACCCATAGGTGTTCTTGCCATAAATTTTTCTAGACGTTCTGGCGCTTCACGCGTATAGCTGGTCATCGGCGTTTCTATAACGCCAGGTGCAATCGCATTCACACGAACACCATCCTTGGCAAGTTCAACAGCAAGCGCTTGTGTCAATTGCTTCACAGCTCCTTTGGAGGGCGAATAGCCAACAACATTGGGAATACCGATAGAAGATGCAATCGAAGCTAGATTGATGATTGATCCTTTTGTCGCACGCAAGGCGGCCAAAAATGCATGGGTGGGATTAAAAGTTCCCATCACATTTACATCCAGAGTTCGCGCTAGGTTTTCAGCAACTTTAGGGCTGTCGATACCTTCACGAACAATAATGCCGGCGTTGTTAATCAGGATATTGATATGTCCAATTTCCTTTGATACCGTCACCGCAAGAGCGCTGCATTGCTCTGCGGATGTGACATTTAAGCCATACGTTGCAGCCTGCCCTCCGGCTTTCACAATTTCCTCAGCGACAGCCTGTGCATTTTTTTCCACCAAATCTGTTACAACCACTTTCGCTCCAGCCTTTGCCAAACCAATGGCGATAGCTCGGCCATTCCCCTGACCCGCTCCGGTGACCAGGGCGATTTTTCCAGCAAGCACCTGTGGTGCCATGTTTTTGGTTATTTCCATTGAGGCCTCAATATTGTTTTTTCAATTTTCTAGATTAGCTATTGGCTAAGCTCTTACCTGCTACATAACCAAACGTTAATGCAGGGCCAAGCGTGATACCTGCACCTGGATAGTTGCCACCCATGACGCTTGCTGCATCGTTACCAATTGCATACAACCCTTTCACTGGCTGTTTTTCTTTAGATAAAACACGGCAAGATGCGTCTGTAGCAAGGCCAGCAAAGGTACCAATTTCACCCACCACAACCTTGATGGCATAGAAAGGGCCTTGTTGAATTGGAGCCATACAAGGATTGGGCTGAACGAGTGAGTCCCCTTGGTATCGGTTGTACGCTGTACTGCCCTTACCGAACTTGGTATCTACGCCAGTAATCGCATCTCGGTTGAATACGTCAACCTCTTCCTTCAATGCAGCTGCAGGAACGCCAATCACAGAAGCTAAATCTTCTAAGGTATCGCCTTTTTTCAGATAGCCACTCTTTAAGTGCTTCCCAATTGGAAGTGGGAAAGGTGCAACGGCACCCATTCCATACTCTCTCAGGTGCCCATGATCACAAACGATCCAACACGTCACTTCATTTGTACCTTTGCATGCTTGCACCAGATTTTGTACAAAATCATGGTACGAGAGCGCTTCATTGCCAAAGCGACGTCCGTTGCCTGTCACTGCGATCACCCCAGGCTTTGCGCGGTCAATGAAGTGAGGCATGACGCCTTGTGTTCCATCACTTCGCTTAGAAACTGAAGTTGGGCACCAGGCGGCTGCGTTTGGAATCGTGGGATCCACCCAGCCGCCAACCGACTCACCCAATCGCAGTCCATCGCCTGTATTCAATTCAGGAGAGGGTGTGAAGTGCTCCCGGCCTGTGGGTGCATGTGGAAACAGTTGTTTGCGTCGCTCAATATCAAAGGGAAAACCACCACAAGCAAGCACTACACCGCGTTTGACACGAATGTCAACAGTCGCACCATCTTGAATCACTGTTACACCCACAACGCGATCGCTATCCACAATCAATTTCTTGACTGGAGAGGACAACCAAACGGGAATATTCAAATCCATTGCCGCTTTGGCCAAGCGTCCCGCAAGTGCATTTCCGTTCGTCAATGTCATGCCACGACCATGAACAACAACATCCATGAAATGAGCAGCAAATCGCTTGGCCACATACCAAAATGATTCGAATGATTTGAAGGCACGCAAGAAATGCCATAGCTCTTTGCCTGATCCAAGCATCATTCCAAATACGGTCAACTCCGGAACGGGTGGTGCTAGCTGTTTGACGCGCTCCCCCAATTCGCGCGCATCAAATGGACGTGTCACCATGGAGCGACCACCAGGCAGCCCCCCCGGGGCTTCAGCGTGGTAATCAGGGAACACAGGAGGCATGTCGAACTGCACACAGGTTTTACTTGTGAAGAAATCGATCGCTTTAGGACCGTTTTCAATAAATGCATCCACACGGTCAGCATCAAAGTGAGTGGCGGCCTCGTGCTTTAAGTAATCTCTGGCTGAGCCTTGTGGCTCATAAATTCCTTGTTCTGTCGCGAGTTTGGTACCCGGAATCCAGAGCCAACCGCCTGAACGTGCCGTTGTCCCACCGTAAACAGGTGCTTTTTCAACAACCAATACTTTGAGGCCCTCGTATGCAGCCGTGACTGCGGCCGACATACCTGATGCGCCCGTACCAACAACTACAACGTCGTATTCCACCTCTTTATTTGCCATTGCCATCTCCACTTGTGGGGTTCATGAAACTCTATTGTTAGTTTATGGCGAACATATATGCTTTATGCTAATGGTTATCCCGTAGGAGATGCGTGCATCATTCGCTAACAATTTATGCAGGTTGAATGAGCTTGCTAGAATTTAACGGTGGAGGCAACTATGGCAAACGACTCAGACTTAGATTCTGGCGACTCAAGTAGCGAAAAAGAACGCCGAGGTATTCAATCCATTGAGGTGGGTGGACAACTGCTATTAGCCCTTGGTAACCATGGACGGCCCATGCCATTAAGGGACTTGGCCAAAGCAGCGAACATGCTTCCGGGGAGAGCGCACCCCTACTTGGTGAGCTACTCCAAATTAGGCCTTGTGACCCAGGAGCCTTCCACAGGGTTTTACTGGCTTGGCCCCACCGCCATCCAGTTGGGCTTAGTTAGCTTAAGGATGCTCAATCCGGTGAGAGAAGCCACGCCGTTTGCGGAGGACTTGGCACGCGAAACAGGCCACAGCGTTGCACTTTCGGTATGGGGTACTCAAGGGCCTACGATCGTGTATCTGTTCGATGCAATCTACCCACTGCACACGAACATCAGGACTGGCACTTTGATGTCGTTAGCAGGAACCGCTACTGGCAGACTGTTTGCTGCGTATTTGCCATCGAAGCTGATTGAAGAATTCATGCTCGAAGACCATCGACGGCTTGGACCTGACATTGCAAATCCAGTCACACCGGAGAGTGTTCAAGAGTTGTTGATGGAGGTCCGCAAACAAGGCGTATCGAGAGCACTCAATAATCCAACGCCCGGTGTATGTTCATTTGCCGCTCCAGTATTTGATTACTCTGGAAACATCGTGCTGGGACTCACTCTCATGGGTCGATCAGGCTCGTTTGATTTCAATTGGGATGGGCCTCAAGCACAGGCGGTCAAGCGATCTGCCATTGAAGTGTCTAAACGTCTCGGACACACATCGTCAAAGCTTGCTTAATTCATCCGCCTGCTTTTTTCAGCGGGTACTCTTTAAGTCGTTTCCCGTTAAGCCAACGCCGTGCGCATCTGGTCAATCACCGCCTTGTAGTCAGGCTTGCCAAAAATCGCACTGCCCGCCACAAAGGTGTCGGCCCCGGCGTCGGCCACTTGGCGGATGTTGTCGGGCTTGATGCCGCCGTCCACTTCGAGGCGAATGTCTTTGCCACTGCGCTCAATCCATTGGCGCGCCAACTCAATCTTGCGCAAGGCAGAGTCAATAAAGCTCTGACCACCAAAACCGGGGTTGACGCTCATGATCAAAATCAGGTCAATCTCGTCAATCGTCCACTCCAGCACATCCAGTGGCTCGGCCGGGTTGAACACCAAACCGGCTTTGACGCCCTTGCTCTTGATGG
>JACCDU011011872.1_pt1 | contig 13007 bp, 11 predicted proteins | sample 7446081 | NCBI WGS metagenome assembly JACCDU01 (sample SAMN15323447, study PRJNA562643) | freshwater metagenome | isolation source: river surface water | place: USA:Blue River Watershed | collected 2017-08-17 | reverse complement strand
GGTCGGCCGTGTAGCGGTTGATCATGGAGTCCATGTTCCCGCTGGTCACGCCCCAGAACAGGTTGGGCTTGCCCAGTGCCTTGAAGGGGTCGGCGCTTTGCCAGTTGGGCTGGGCAATGATGCCGACGCGAAAACCCTGGTTTTCCAACATGCGGCCGATCACCGACATGCCGAAGCTGGGGTGGTCGACGTAGGCGTCGCCGGACACCAGGATGATGTCGCAGCTGTCCCAGCCCAGTTGCGTCATTTCTTCGCGGCTCATCGGCAAGAACGGGGCCGTGCCGAAGCGGTGCGCCCAGAACTTGCGGTAGCTGGTCAGCGGCTTGGCGTTGCGCGGGAAGAAGGAAACGTCGGCAAAGGCGTTCATGGACAGGGTTTGGGGGATAACCCTGTAGTGTAGGCGCTTACCGTTGGGGGCGTGGGTTGAAGGGCTTTGGCACGCGCAGGGCCGTTGTCATTGGCTCATGCGCGAGGTGTAACGGCACACCGCCGGATCAAACCAAGTTTGCGAAAACTCGGCCAACACATTGCCCGCCGTCCAGGACAGCCGTTCAATGAAGCCCGCACAGGCCCCTGGCTGCAGGCCACACGGCTTGACGCTCCAGTCGGGCGCCGGCGCTGCCGCCAGCCGGTCTTCCACGCGCGCGATCCAGACCCCGAAACGCTGCTGGTAGAACAGGTACATGGAATCACCCAGTTCTTCAGGCTCCAAGTGCGGGCACAGGGCCCCGTCGAACCAGATTTCCTCCAGAGCCACGGGAACCTGGCTCAAAAAGCGCAGCCGCCGGACACACCAGACCGCCTGGTCCGCCCCCGCTCCCAGTGGCGGCACGTGTTCAGGGCGCGCCTGCCGGCTCACACCCAGGATGTGGGCGGTGGGCAGGCCGGGGCCACTGGTCAGCTCCAGACGGAACAGCTCATAGATCCGCTGCGAGCCGTCGCTGTTCTTGACGTAGGTGCCCGAGCCCTGCACGCGCTCGAGCACACCCTGCTCCGCCAGCAAGGCCAGCGATTTGCGCAGGGTGCCGACGGCCACATTCAGGCGCTCGGCCAACTCCGCTTCGGTCGGAAGGCGTTCGCCTTCCCGCCAGTACCCGGCCTTGATCTGGCGGGCCAGCAACTCCGCGATCTGCAGGTAGACAGGCAAGGCTTTGGCGGCAACGGCGTTGGACATGGATTCGAGTATGTCAAAACCGGCGCGGATCAGGGTAAACCCACGCCCTAGATTCGATCAATTCATATACCATTCATTCATTCCAGCAAGGAGCAGCAACATGAGCATTGTCCCCATCCGAGGCGCAGACATCCAGGGCGCCGAAGTGTCCTGGTTCGCACCCTTGTGCTCGGACGACTTCCGCTACCTGGGAGTGCCCGATGGCGATTTGCGCAGCAACTGGGCCAACACCAGCCGCATTGCCCAGCGCGCAGAAGAGCTGGGTTTCCGGAACATGCTCTGCCCGTCTTCCTACCAAGTGGGGCAGGACACGCTGACCTTCGTGTCCGCCATGGCGGCGCGCACAAGCCGCATGAACTTGCTGGCCGCCATCCGCTGCGGCGAACTGCACCCCGCCATGCTGGCGCGCACGGTGGCCACCATTGACCACATCATGGAGGGGCGCCTCACGCTCAATGTGATTTCGTCGGACTTTCCCGGCGAACAGGCCGACAGTGCCTACCGCTATCGCCGCTCCTGGGAAGTCGTGGAAATTCTCAAGCAAGCCTGGACCCAGGACGAGATCAACTACGACGGTGAGATTTACAAGCTCAAGGGCTTGTCCACCGACCCGGTGCGCCCCTACCAGATCAACGGCGGCCCCCTGCTGTATTTCGGTGGCTACAGCCCCGATGCGCTGGCACTGTGCGGTGCGCACTGCGACACCTACCTGATGTGGCCCGAACCCAAGGACATGCTGGCACAACGCATGCGGGACGTTCATGCCGAAGCGGTCAAGCACGGACGCCTGCTGGACTACGGGCTGAGGGTGCACATGATCGTGCGCGACACCGAGTCCGAAGCGCGTGAATACGCGCGGGAACTGGTGTCCAAACTGGACGACCACAAGGGTTCTGAAATCCGCAACCGGGCGCTGGACGCCAAGAGCCTGGGTGTTTCCTTGCAAAGTGCCAACCGGGATCGCTCGGACGACGAGGGCTATGTCGAGCCCCACCTCTGGACGGGTGTGGGTCGCGCACGCAGCGGCTGCGGCGCGGCGCTGGTGGGCAGCGTGGACCATGTGCTGTCAGAGATCCACGACTACATGAAGATGGGCATGCGTGCTTTCATCTTCTCGGGCTACCCCCACCTGCAGGAATGCGAGATTTTTGGCACCAAGGTGCTGCCGCACTTGCAAACCGTCTCGCTGCCACATGCCTACGGTCGCGTGCCGGCATCCACGCCGCCCACCCCGCTGGGTGTCGGCGTGCGCAAATGATCTTTCAATACGAACGGAAACCCCATGAAACGCGTGACTTTGCCCAACGGGCAATCCCTCAGTCAGATGGCCTACGGCGTCTGGCGCCTTTCCGAAGCCTCGGACACGTCGGTGGATGCCAATCTGGCGCGCATTGACGCCTGCCTGGCCCAAGGCATCACCACCTTTGACCATGCGGACATCTATGGCGACTACCGCTGCGAAACCCTGTTCGGCGATGCCATTCGCGCGCGCCCTGCCCTGCGCGATCAGATCGAGGTGGTCACCAAAACCGACATCATGCTGCTGTCCAGCCAATGGCCTGACACGCGCGTCAAGCACTACGACACCAGCCCTGAACACGTGCGCGCCAGTGTGGAGCGTTCGCTGCAGCGCATCGGCGTGGAAGTGATCGACCTGTTGCTGATCCACCGCCCCGACCCGCTGGTGGACGCCTCGGCCCTGGGCGCCTGCCTGGACGATCTGATCAACAGCGGCAAAGTCAAGGGGGTGGGGGTCTCCAACTTCATGCCCTGGGACGTGGACCTGCTGCAGTCGCGCATGAAGCACAGACTGCAAACCAACCAGCTTGAACTGGGCCTGCTGCACACAGCACCGTTCACCAATGGCCAACTGGCCCATGCCCAGCAGCACCGCATGCCCGTCATGGCCTGGTCCCCCCTGGGCGGTGGCCGCCTGCACACCCAGGCCAATCAGGCGGGCTGCGCGGCGGCAAGACTGGCCCCCCGCCTGGCCGAATTGGCACAGGCCAGCGGCACCGACACCACGGCCGTGGCCATCGCCTGGTTGATGCACCACCCTGTGCAGGTGCTGCCGGTGATGGGCAGCAACCAGATCGAGCGGATCCAGACCTTCGCGCAGGCCTGCCAGGTGCCGATGGACCGGCAGACCTGGTTTGAGCTGTACGAACTGGCCAACGGGCACGACGTTCCCTGAGCCACCACCCCACCCGCCAGGAGAACCGCACCATGCGCCAACTGCCCGACGACATGCCCGCCCGAACCACCGCCAACGAAGGGGCGCAATACCGCCAGGCGCTGTCCTGCTTCGCCACAGGCGTCACGGTGGTCACCACCCGCTGGCAAGACCAGGATTGGGGCATGACCTGCAACTCATTTGCTTCTGTCTCGCTCGAGCCACGGTTGGTGTTGTGGAGCATCCGCAAAGCGGCCAGCAGCCTGGAGGCGTTCACCCATTCCGGCGGGTTCAGTGTGAGCGTGCTGTCGCATGCACAGGAAAAGCTGGCCCGGCAGTTTGCCGGCTCGGACATGGCCACGCGTTTCGCCAATGTGGACCTGCAGCGCCAGGCCAGCGGCCGTGTGCGCCTGGACCATGCGGTGGCCTGGTTCGACTGCCGATTGCACCAACAGGTGGATGCAGGCGATCACCACATCCTGATTGGCGAGGTCATTGACTTCGGGTCCCAGGATGCCGCCGCGCTGGGTTTCTGGCGCAGCCAGTTTCAAACCTTGGGAAGTGTGGACGCATGATGCCCCTGTGGCTGCTGTTTGTCCTGGTGGGGGCCGCAGGCGGATTCACGGCGGGCCTGTTCGGCGTCGGCGGCGGGCTGGTGATTGTGCCCACCCTGTATTTCCTGTGGAACCATGACCCGGAACTGGGGCCCCATGTGATGCATTTCGCCGTGGCCACCTCCTTGGCCTGCATCGTCGTGACGTCTGTCACCAGCTCGTTGACGCACTGGCGCGCCCGAAGACTCCAGTTCGACCGCCTGCCTTGGCTGGCGATCGCGGTGAGTGTGGGCTCGGTTTCAGCCGTGACGCTGGCCAATTGGACGTCTTCGGAGTGGCTCAAACTGGGGTTTGGACTGTTTGCCCTGGCCTCGTGCGTCAGCATGTTGCGCAAGCGGGTCAGCACCGACGCCAAGCCCGTTCCGGCCACGCGTGAATTGCTGGGCGCAGGCGCCCTGATTGGGCACGTTTCCACCTTGCTGGGCGTCAGCGGTGGCGCCATGACGGTGCCCTACCTGGTGCTGCGCGGGGTGGACATGCGCCAGGCCGTGGTCATCAGTTCCGCCATCGCCATTCCCATTTCGCTCATCGGTGCCATGGGCATGGGGCTATCCGGGCCCAGCACCCCGCAGACCTGGGGCTATGTCCACGTTCAGGCGTTTTTCGGCATCAGTGCCGTCAGCATGCTGTTCGCCAACTGGGGGGCACGGGTGTCACAAGCCATGGACAAACGCCGCCTTCAGATGGCCTTTGCGGTGTTCCTGTCGATGGTGGCCCTGCACATGCTGCTGTTCTGAGCTGCGGGGGTGGTCAGCCCTGTCCGGGACTGACCACGCCGCCCACAGGTCAAAACGCCAGGATGTCGCTGACCGGGTCGTCGTGACGCGCGGTCTGGCCGGCGCGGGCTGCCGCCACAGGAATGCGGGCGCCCGCGCGCACAAACAAGGGCAAGTGCGACAGCGGTGCCGCCACCGTGTGCGTGCGGCCCGCCTCGTAGGCCTGACGGGTGTAAAAGTCGAACCACTTTTGTCCGTTTGGCAAACTCGGCAAATACACCTCGCGCTGCACAGCCCCAGCCTCAACCACCGGAGCCACCAGCACATCCGCACCCAGCATGAAATCGTCGCTGTCGTACAGGCAAGACGTGTCGTCCGGGAAATTGAAGAACGTTGGCCGAATGATGGGCAAATGGGCCGCACTGGCTTGCTCAAAACACTGCCACAGGTAAGGCAGCAAGCGGTAGCGCAGTTCAATGGCCTGCCGCACGGCCTGGGCCACCGCGGCATGCATCCAGGGCAGGTTGCTCACGCCGCCTTCTTTCCAGGAGTTCATCACCATGCGCGGGTTGAGGCTGCAGGCCTGAACCCAACGCAGGAAAAGCTCCGGATCGGGCACGGGCCCATAGAAGCCGCCGACATCGTGGCCCGTGTTAAACATGCCCGACAGGCTCATTTGCAAGCCGGTGCGGATGTTCCACTTCAGCGTGGCCCAGCTGGTGGTGTTGTCGCCTGACCATGTCTGTGCGTAGCGCTGCAAACCGGGCGGGCCCGCACGGGTCACGGTGAACACCGGCTCCGGATCGGCGCGGCGTGCCGCGTGTTCTTGCTGCGCTTCAAAAGTCGCTCGCGTCATCAGCAGCGCATGCAGGGGACGAGAGCGGTGCATGGGCATGGCTTGGCCCCAGCCCGCGCTGAACGCGTCTTCGGCCTGAATGGCGTACTCGTTGTTGTCGTTCCAGCCCACGTCGATGCCTTTGTCGAGAATCTGGGCTTGCAGTTGCGACTTCCACCAATCCACAGCCTCCTGGCGGCTGAAGTCCAGGTGCGAACCCTGCCCGTCCCAGTAGGGCTCGACCACGGGCAGGCCCGTGCCCTCGTGTTCAATGAACGCGTGTTGTGCAGCGAGCGTGTTGTAGGCTGGATGATCGTCCAGCAGACAGGGCTTGATGTTGGCCACCAGCCGCATGCCAGCGGCCTGGAATTTGGCGTTGACCGTTACCGGGTCTGGAAACTTGCTGTGGTTCCAGGTGAAGACATAACGCTGCTTGCCCCGGCTGGAATAGCCGGATCCGTAATGGAATGCGGAAATCGGCACTTGCCGACTCACACACTCGTCGATGAAGCGGTCCAGTTGCTGCTGTGCATCCGGTGCATCGGCCAGGCCCATGGCGGTTTGGGCAAACCCCAGCGTCCAGCGGGGCGGCAGGTGCGTGCCCCCGACCAGCGACACAAACTGCGCCACCACCTCTGCGGGCGTGCGGCCCACCATCAGGTAGTAGTCCAGATCGCCATCATCGATTTCGGTCGTTCTGAAAAAGCCGTGGTAATTGTCGTGCTCGCAGCCCAGATCAAACGTGCAGGCCGAAAGGGTGTCGTAGTAAATGCCTGTCCACAGGCCCTCTGCCGTGCGCGTGATGAGGAAGGGCCAATGCTTGTAGAGCGGGTCACCGCTTTGGGGGTCGTAGCCCAGGGAGTCCTGTCCCATGCAGCGCAGGCGACGGCCGTGCAGGTTCAGGGGGCCGGTCTTGTCGCCCAAGCCGTAGTAGTGCTCGCTCGGCTCACGCACCACACAATGGCGCACCAGCCCCGTGCGACGCTCGCTCAAATACGCACTGGTCACGCGGTCCGACTGGTAGACACGCCCCGAATCGGGGGCGAACCACTCCAGCCTCACCCCTTGCTGGCTGCCCTTGCCCAGCAGGCGCACCGCCAGGTCCGAGGTCTGCAGGACGCCTTTGTCTGCATCCGTCTGCACCGCAGGGCGCACAAAACCTTCCAGGCTCTGGCGCGGCCGGCCGGTCAGAGGCACGTCGCTGGAAGCATCGGGGCACACCGCCCAGGTGCGCGGCTCCTTGAAGCCCGTGGCCGGTCGCCAGGTCACCCGCGCCATGCTTGGCGACAAAAAGCTTACCTGCAACTCACCGCCGTCCGTCAGCGTTGCCGTCGCGTTCGGCCCTTCAGAGCCATCCGCACAGTGCCATCCTGGGGTGGTGATCGGGGTCATGCCGCAGTCCTTTCCAGGCGTTGTTCTTGTGCATCGAAAGCATGGATATGGTGCGGCTGTGCACGCATGTGCAGCACGTGGCCGTTGATCAGCAGGCCTTCGCCATCGAGCAGCAGTTCGACCTTGGTGCCATCGTGCAGGCCGGCGTGGACCAGGCGCTGCGCGCCCAGGTACTCGCTGCCTTTGACCGTCAGGGCCACGCCCTCGCCCTCGGCGCAGCGCACCCAGTGTTCAGGACGGATGCCGACCTGTACGGTCCCTTGCGGGCATTCGCCGGCCAATGCCGGCACGCTCTGCAGCGGCATGAAGTTCATGCGGGGACTGCCAATGAAGCCCGCCACAAAGGTATTGCAGGGTTTTTCGTACAGGGTCTGGGGCGATCCCACCTGCTCCACGCGGCCGGCGCGCAGCACCACGATCTTGTCGGCCATGGTCATGGCCTCGACCTGGTCATGGGTCACGTACACCATGGTGGCCCCCAGGCGCTGGTGCAGCTCACGCAGCTCGCTGCGCATGGACACGCGCAGCTCGGCATCCAGATTCGACAAGGGTTCGTCAAACAGGAAGATTTTGGGGTTGCGCACAATGGCGCGGCCGATCGCCACACGCTGGCGCTGGCCGCCTGACAGCTGTGTCGGCCGCCTTTGCAGCAAGGCGTCCAGTCGCAGCAACCTGGCGGCCTCGTTGACCTTGCGCTCGATCTCCTCGCGCGGCACCTTGGCGTTTTCCAGACCAAACGCCATGTTGGCGTAGACCGTCATGTGCGGGTACAGGGCGTAGGACTGGAACACCATGGCACAGCCACGGTCGGCAGCGCCCACGTCGTTGACACGCTGGCCATCGATGAGCAAATCGCCCCCCGTGGGCGAATCCAGACCGGCAATCATGCGCAGCAAGGTGGATTTGCCGCAGCCCGAGGGGCCGACAAACACCACAAACTCGCCATGCGCGACCTGCAGGTCAACACCATGGATGACTTGCGTCTGGTCAAAGGTTTTTTCTATCGAACGAAGTTCAAGGGTAGACACAATGATGGCCCTGAAAATGGATGAACAAGCCAACGCTCACTTGACACCGGCACTGGCAATGCCCGTGGTGATGTAGCGTTGCAAAAAGGCGAACACCAGCGTGACGGGCAACAAGGTGATGACCGTCATGGCCAGCAGGTAATGCCACTGCGTGTTGAGTTCGCCCTGGAAGGAGTTGAGTGCCAGCTGCAAGGTGAAAAACTCGTTGCGGGACAGCACGATCAAGGGCAGCAGGAAATCGTTCCAGCGCCACATGACGGAGAAGATGGCCAGCACCGCCAGCGCGGGTGCCGACAGCGGCAGGACGATGCGCCAGTAAATGCGCCATTCACTGGCGTGGTCCATGCGCGCTGCCTCCAGCAACTCGTCCGGAATGGTCAGCATGTATTGGCGCAGCAGGAAAACGCCGGTCGGCGTGGCCACGGCCGGCAGGATCACGCCCCAGAGGTTGTTGAGCAAGCCGACCTGATTGATCACCAGAAACACCGGCACGAGGATGATCGTCGGTGGAATCATGAGCGTGGCAATGATCAGGAAAAACACCGCTTTCTGTCCGGTGAAACGGTATTTGGACAGGGCAAATGCCGCCATGGAGTTGAACAGCAGCGTCAACGCCGTGGCCACCACCGTGATGAACACGCTGTTCCAAAGGTATTTGCCAAAGGTGAATTTGCCAAACAGATCGCTGTAGTTGTTCCAGGCAAAGCGAAGTTCGTTGACGGGCTGGCGCTGCTGGATATTGACCTGCAGGGTTTGCTGCGGCTGCGCCGGATCGACCATGGTGGCCATGATGCCGATGCGGCTGACCTGGGCCATGGGCCGGGTGCTGCCATCGTCCTGCTTTACCAGGAACAGCGGCAAGGCTTGCGCGTGGCCTTCGACCACCACGCTCTTTTGGGCATAGGGCAGGAATGTCGGCGGGAATTGCCCCATCGCGGCCTCGCTCTTGAATGAGGACATGAGCAACCACAGCACAGGCGCAAACATGGTCACCAGCCCCAGCACCAGGTAGCCATAGGTCAGCACATCGGTCCAATGCAGACGCCCTCGTCCCCGGGTTCGCAACAGAAAATCAAGTGCACGCATCTCAACGTCCTTTCTTGCCCAGCTCATTGGCACGCGTCAGGCGCAACTGAACCAAGGTCAACAGCACCAGGAACGCTGCCAGTGCCAGCGATGCGGCAGCCGCCAGACCGTACAAATGGATTTGTTCTGCAAACCCGGTTTGGTAAATGAACTGGACGATGAAGGTGGTGGCAGATCCCGGGCCACCGCCCGTCAGAACAAAGACCTCGTCGAACACCTGCACAGCACGGATCGCGGCCAACACCAGCACCACCACCAGGTTGGGCATGAGCAGCGGCAGCGTGATGCGGGTCAGCGTGCGCCAAGGGCTGGCGCGGTCCATTTCGGCGGCTTCGTACAGGTCACGCGGAATGGCTTGCAGACCGGCCAGCAGGATCAGGGTGTAGAAACCCATGTGGGACCAGATCGATACAAAGACGGCCCAGAAGAATGCCCAACCGGCATCGGTGAGCCATTCAATGGTCGGCCATTGCATGGCCGCCAAGCCGGCATTGAACACCCCCTGGCTCTGCAGCAGCCACTTCCAGATCAGCGCCACCACCACGGGCGACAGCAGCACAGGGTAGAAAAACACCCCTCGCCAGAAGCCCCGGCCAATGATCTTGCGGTTGAGCACCAAAGCCGTGGCCAAGGCAAACAGCACCATCAGTGACACCTGCAACACGCTGAATTTCAGGGTGTTGAAGATGGCTCGCCAGAACACATCCTTGCGGCAGGTCGACAGGTCCAGGTAATTGCCGCACTCAAAAAGAATCTGGAAATTCTCTGCCCCCGTGTACGGCCGGTTCAAGGGCATGAGCTGCACGCCACCGGTACCCGCATAGATGAAATTGATGGCAATGGGCAAAAAGCAGAACAGGCCAAACACCAGCATGTTGGGGGCCACAAACAACCAGCCCAGGCGCGACAGGCCCAGACAGCGTTGGCCCCACCGGAACAGAGGTTCCAGCAAATCAAAAAACAAAGAAAGGATTTTCATCAACCGCCCTCAACCCGTTCCCGTGTCGCTCGACACAGAAACGGGCTTCTCCTCCAGAGGCTGCGCAAAGTGCCGCAGCCAGCACACAGGCCCTCAGGCCGGGATCACTTCTGCGCTTGCTTGACCGCGTCTTGCATGTCGGTGTTGATCTTGCCGATGGCTTCGTCCACGCCCATCTCGCCCACGATGGCCTGGGTCACGCGGGCCACCGTCGGCAGCATGATGGCGCGGTTGTACTTGTAGCCCTGGAACTGGTAGGCCAGAGGCGACAGGCTGCCCACACCGCTGCTGAAGACCCCCAGTGCGGCCCGTGCTGCAGGCTGTGCGCTCGGGTAGGCCACGCCTTTCTTGGCCAAACCGGCGTGTGCGGGAATGTTGTTGGTTTTGCCCGTGAACTCGGCATAGGCTTGCTCGGAAGCCATGAAGTCCAGGAACGCCGCCACGTCCTTGGGCGACTTGCTGGTTTTGAGCGCCACCCAGGCCGCGCCACCGGGAATGCCCGAGCAGGCCGCAGAACCACAGGGGTTGGGTGCCGCAACCCAGTCGAATTTACCGCCGATGTCGCGCTGCAGGCGGTTGATCTGCCAGCTGCCCGAGAGCACCATCACCACGTTGCCGTTGATGAATTCGCCAATGGAGTCGGCGTAGGTCGATCCGCCCGCCCCTGCCCACACTTCGCGCAGCATGGCGCCGTCCTTGTGCCACGCGACAAACTTGTTGACGGTGGTTTTGTAGCCCTCGTCGATCGCAGGGTTGCCTTGGGCATCGAAAATCTTGGCCCCGTTGCTGATGGCCGGACCGGCAAAACGGTGGCCGGAACGGTCCCATGCCATGGCCGCTTTGGTTTGCGTGGCACGGGCCACCTTGCGCGATGCGTCCACCCACTCGTCCCAGGTCGCCTTGGGACCGGGCAAGGCCACCTTGGCCTGTTCAAACAGGGTCTTGTTCACATAAGGGCCGGTCATCGTGAGCTGCGACATGAAGCCGTAGATGCCCTTGTCGCCGGGCGTTGGGCGCAGCCAGGGTGCGGTGGCGCCAAAATTGGCGTCCCAGTACTTGCGGTCCTTGATGTGCGCGGACACGTCCATGTAGTACTTGGACAAACCGCCCAGATCGGTCACCCGTGCGATGTCGGGCCCTTGGCCGGCCGCCAGCTGGACGGGCAGCTGTTCCACGATGGTCTTGTAGGGCACGGTGTCGACGATGACCTTGGTGCCCGCGTTCTGCGACTCAAAGCGTTTGGCGAGTTCGGCGGTGACATCGCATTCAGCGCCATCCTGGTAACACATGACCCGGATCTCGCTGGCCTGCGCCAGGCCTGCAGACAAGGCCAGGGCTGTGGCCCACAGGGTGGTTCGCTTGACAGTGAATTTCATGGTTGCTCCTCGGTTCTTGGTGGATAAATCGAATTTTTCTTGTGACTTTTGGGCGGTGTTCAACTCACCTGATTGGGGTTGAAGGCCTGATTGTCAGCGGTAATGCGGGCGCTTGCCCTGAGCCAAGCCCGGTGTGCGACAGCAGCGCTGCCACCGCTCCTGCGCGGGGGCGCAGATCAAAGGCCTGTGAGCGCATAGTCCCCCCGGGTCAAATCGATCGCCTGGCCCGTGCGTGCGGACTCCTGGGCCGCCAGTCCCATGAGCACCGCAGACAAGCCGTCGCGCAGACTGACTTCGACCTGGCCCTGCTGGCGCACCACCGCGTTGAAGCGCTGGTGCTGGTAGAACGTGGAGCCGTTGTGGTCACCGGCGGCCAGCGCCACGGCATCCACCGGGACATCCACTTCGTGCGGGCCCTTGGGGTCGCGCGGGCTGATGACGACCTTGGGCACCGGCGGCGCGCCCAGATGGGTCGGCCAGAAGCGGCCTGGGCCGGGCACAAAACACTCCGCTTTCGCTTTGGGCCCCACCACCGAAATCTCTTCCTGGTAGCGAGCCCCTTCTGCGAACATGCACAGCTCCAGCATGGCACGCTGGCCACTGGCGAAGTCCACCAGCACGTAGGCGTTGTCCAGGATGTCCGGTGTGCCGTCTGGATAACGCTCGTCCAGGTGGTTGTGCGCGGCGGAGGCCGACGCATAGATGCGCACCGGTTCGCTGCGCGTCATGTGGCGCATCAAGTCAAAGAAATGGCAGCATTTCTCGACCAAGGTGCCGCCGGTGTACCGGTTGAAACGGTTCCAGTCCCCGACCTTGACCAGGAACGGGAAACGGTGCTCGCGGATCGAGAGCATGGTGACGGGGCCCGTGTGGGCCTGGCTGTGCACCTCTTCGGTCAAACGCGCGACCGGGGGCATGTAGCGGTACTCCATGGCCACCCAGATGGGTGCGGGGTACTGGCGCCCCAACTGCGCCAGCACACGCACGTCCTGCAACGATGTGCACGCCGGTTTTTCAAGCAACACCGGCAAGGGACGCAACTGCGCAATTTCCTGCAGTTGTTCAGCATGGCGGAAGTTCGGGCTGGCGATCAGGAGGCAATCGACGTCTGCGGCCATGACCACCTCACGCACACTGGCCGCACGCTGTGCACCAGGCGCCAAGGCCAGACTGCCCTGGGCCATGGCATCGTCGGGTTCATAAATGCGGGTGACACGGGCGTCAGGCAGCAAGGCGATGTTGCGCAGGTGTTCCTGGCCCATCATGCCGCAGCCGATGATGCCGTAACGGACCTGGCTCAACGGGGATTCACTCACAGACATCTCCATTCAATCGTTTGTATTTTCCAGCGGCAGCTGGTACTGGCGGCACAGGGCCAGAAACGGCTCCAGCGCGGCATCCCTGCCGGTTTCCTGCTCCAGCAAGCTGGCCACGCGCGGGGCAAGCCCTTGTGCCAGGCGTGCGTCCAGAAACAGCATGCGCCAGCGGCGCGCAAGCATATCCTCAACCGTGACCGCCCATTCATGGCGCGCGCAATAACGGACCATGGCCTCGGTCAAGCCCAGGCCGAGCACCACGTCGTGCCCCGGCAAGTCGCGCAGTTGCGCCGCCTGTGTGCCCAGCAGATGGGCGCC
>JACCDU010956224.1_pt1 | contig 13009 bp, 16 predicted proteins | sample 7446081 | NCBI WGS metagenome assembly JACCDU01 (sample SAMN15323447, study PRJNA562643) | freshwater metagenome | isolation source: river surface water | place: USA:Blue River Watershed | collected 2017-08-17 | reverse complement strand
TTAATGCTTTGGGTGTAATACTAGAACCAAGAAAAAAGGGGCAAAATCGATTTAAAAATTTTTTTGCTAAAAATCTGAAAATTGAAGACCTAGTCCGAAAGAGCACAGCTGGATGATATGGTGCTGTTAATCTTTGGCTTCATAATATTTATGACGGATCTCAGATACAGATCCATTTCTACTTAAAGAGTACTCATATAAATGATAGTTGTCTCCAGTAATATTTAATAAACCATCGGCAGCTTCATCCAATTCTTTGATACTTCTATAACTACTAGAAAGAGGGTAATATAGCCCACTTCTACAAACAACAAATATTAGATTTGCATCTTTAAGATTGGTGACAATATTCCATCCATTTTTCCTGATAATAGATTTACCTTCTACACGTGTAGATATACTATGAGCAATAAAGTACACATTTAAACCTCGCTGACTAAAGCTGTTTATGCTAATAGATAAAAACAAAAGAAGAAGAATATTTTTCATAATATTTCTTTAAAGATTCGATAACGAATCATATAGCTTGAAAAATTTGTTTATACTCTCAAAATTAGTTCCATTGAAATTTGCATCAACTATAGTTGGTAAACCTTCTGGTCTAATTGTTACTTCATTATATAAATTCTTGTTATTCAACAGCCAAACCGGTACTGAAATATTAGATTTAAGTTCCAATAAGGCTTTTTCACACTTACTAGAATTGTTGTAGTATGAGTCCAAACTAACCTTATAAGTTTCTATTGATTGCTGAATCTCATTTTCTAATGAATCTTCCTCTTCAAAAATTTTAACCAAATCATTTCGGTCATAGCTTAACACTCTACAAGTAGATCTTGTCTTGCCATTGAAGAATTGATTATTGTGATCTGTAACAATAATACCCCAAAATGGTACGTGGGTAATTTTTGAAGCAACATCTTTAGGGATAAAGATTTCCCATTCAAGATGATGGTCGCCATCCTGTTTATTTTCTTCCCTACAAAAATAATTACCATTACCAGTTTCGTAGAAATCAACAATTTTAGCAATGTATGGCGTTGGTTCCATTTACATATTATGTGTGTCCAAATATATTAAATAAAACTATTTGAATTGATGATCTAACCCTTTTTAAGAGTATTCCCCAAGAAACTATTTTTTGAATAAGGCATTGATAAGCAATCAAATTTATATTTCAGCTTCTGATATTCCTCAAATTCGTCTTGAAGAGATCTAGGTAGTTTTCTAACAAAATCAGCTTCTTTTTTTGTGATTCTGAATAGAATTTCTTGCTCACTCTTGATTCTATCTTCTATCATATCACCTCTGGGTATTTGGTTGTATAAAGCTCCCAAAGCGCCTCTCTAATAATTTGAGATTTAGACTTTGAAGTTTTGTTACATATTAACATCAACCTTGTGGAAGTTTGATCGTCCACTCGCATTGTTAGGATGCCATCTTTAAGTTGTTTAGCATAGTATTTTTTAAAACGTAATCTTGAGTTTTCCATATTGTATCTTTGTGTTTACAATAAATATACAATCATGGGGAAAAATTCAGGAGAACTAGAAATTTTAAATGAACGCCGGTTAGCGCTAAAAGCAAACTTGGAAGCATTTGAACATGAGCGCGATCGATTGAAGCGCAGACTTAACATAATACTAGATCACATAGACGCTGCTGAAAATGAATTAGGTGCTATTGATATTCAATTAACTGCTATAGCCCATAATGAAAACTTTGATGTAAAACTACACATAGTTCATGGGGAACATGACACAAATAATCCTAAGTTGATGGTAGAAATTAACTTAGAAAACCATCCACCCATTTTCAAGCTGTTAAGCCAGTATGACCTGGCTATTTTTTCGGAAAGTGATAATCCTACGGATAAATTGCTTCTGAAGTCAAGGCTAATTGAAATAGTGGAAGACTGGTTATCAAGCGATAGATCAATAACGAAACTATTCAGTGATGGTGACGAAAAATTAGATAACGCCCTTGAAAATTATGTTAATGACAGCTCATTTGAACGAAAAATCAGACGTGCAGCTGCATTTTTTCCAATTATACCTCAAGATTGACAAGAAGCATAATTTCATCAGTAATGACGTTGTTGAGACGAAGGATAAAAAAGTATCTTTTTTTATCCTTCTATCCATAATATTGGGGTCCAACTCTTCACACTACATATCTGGTTCATAGCGACAAAATCGGTACTTAAAGTGCGGTATTAATCAAGCCTTTGATAAGTCTCGTTATAGATATCCCTCAGTTTTCTACCGTTGTATCTCCAATATGGCCCAGGTGCAACATGATAAGCGTAACCTTCGCCAAGTGCAAGTCTAGTGGCGTTTGTTAAACTGGTTTCTTCATCCCTAAATCTTACCGATTTTTCGCTAACAACAGTAGCAATTTCACCATTATTATTAAAAACTAATTCTGAACCAACAGGAATACCCATCTCAATAAAATTCATTTTGGGTCTCTTTTGAGCATATGCTTTACCTGCATCAATCTCTGCTTCATCTATTATATTAGCTTCTTGTTCAACCAGAGGGCTAACATTTTCTAACTCAAGTAATTTAATTATTGTAATTGCTTGATTTGCTTCAATTTCAAAAAATTCACGCTTGGGATTTAGTCTATCGGGGCTAAAAGCGGTGTGTAATGCTCGCTCAACCTCATCTATGTTATTGACTTTAGCTGCATACTCACATTCAAATGGCAGTGGCACACCAGTAGAGTATAATTGAGCCATGCGCAGTTTAACATCTTCTTGCGTTGTTTTTCCAATCTTAATAATCCCTGGCATTATAGGGTTAGTTAGTATGTATATTATTCCTTGCATGGACTCTAGTACTTTAATTATTAATTAATATGTTTATCAAAGTCATTTCTAGAAATTACGGTGTCGAACAATCCTATATTTTCACCTTCGTGTTTATTAATACCAGTGTATTCAAGACTAGCATCCTCATAACGCTTAAATTTATAAACTGCATCGTTAATTAGAACTGAATTAAAAACACCAAGGGTGACTAAAAGCTCGAAGTCTCTTACTGTTAAACCTGTTACTTTTTTGAATAATCCTGGTTCTAATTGAGTGATGACATCTTTTAAACTATGCTCGCGGAAATCAGTAAGATACATGAAAACTGGTACTCTAGTAGCAAATTTGATGAGCTTATCTTGTATCTGCTTGCGAAGACTTTTAAATTCTTTTTCTTGTTCTGTCAATTCCTTTTTTTCTTTTTTAGACAAATCTCTATCGTTTGCCTCTTTTTTTGTTTTCTTTACGGATTCAGATTTATTTATAATTGTTTCAATGTCTTGGTTAAGATTTCTAAAACCCTCTATATTCATAAGTGCATTCATGGCTTCTTGATTACTCATGAGCCGTCCCAAGGTAGAATTATCTACGTTTACCAGTAGTGCACTTTCCCATCGTCTAGCTAAAAGTGTAGCAGTGGTACCACTCATAGCGATATCTAAGATACCGGCTGCATCTATCTGCTTCATTGAGCTTCCGTCATAGGCTAATACTGGCAGAAAGTTTATAAAATCTTCTACGTTTTTTTCAGGGTTTGCCTCGTTTACATTCAAACGACAAGCGTAGTCGGAGATTTGTCTTAACGCGCGGTTAGGTGCAAAATCAAATACATAACACTCTTCTTTAAGAATCTCAATCTTATTAGGAGATTTGCTATCAGGATTATTAATCACCCATGGTGTTTGAACTCTAAATGCAGCCTGGAAGTATGTTTCAGGACTTGATGAATTTCTAAGCATGAAAATTCCTGTCCACGGTTTTACAGATATTCCAGTTGTTAGCTTTCCACATGTAAGTGTAATGGTTTTAGATTCTAGCGGATTATCGGTCATAGCATCCAAAACAGGTGCCAATGCATGAACACCTATACCTGCATCTGTACCTGCTGCAACTACAACAGTATACTGTTGATAAAAGATATTATTTCTATTTTTTATCAAATTTGCCATAGCATGACATGCTGCAACAGTTGGTAAAAACCAAATAGTGTGATTAAGTACCTTCAATAGAGGTGCATGGGAAAATGGCAGTGGAGGTTTTTTTGAACCTAATTTTAAGTTGTCAACCACACTATCACTAAATGAACCTCGGATTAGATCTAACCATTTTTGAACTTCATTTTCGTATTTGAATCGTGCATGAGATCCTATTCCTTCAGCTTTAAAAAAAATGTTCAAATCAAAACCATCAAATTCACCTTGATTTGCAATTTGAGCTATTTCATCTGGAAGTTGGTAGGTAAGCATTACCATGCGTGGTAATGAAGCGTATGGATTTGGTTCTTTGGCATTCCAATTTTCTTTCGCTCTTTGTTCATCACTATAAGTCCAATTGAAAATTTGTTCTTCAATGAACTCTCCAGAGTTAATTGCTCTAAATGGTGTTCCAGATAAATAAAGAAAATGATTGGCAGTAATCGGTAAAATCTTTTCTAAATGCTCGACTTTATCTTCTTCAGCGAAACCCTCTTTTTCTATTTTTTTAAAATCAATTAATTCTTTTTCTGCTTCTAAATCCTTCCCAAATAAATCCTTAGCATTTTCACGCCACGCTCCAAAATGGTATTCGTCAAAAATAATAATATCCCAATTGGTAGCATGAACCCATTCATTTTTCACTTTAATTCCACCTGTATTTGTATTTTTCCCTAGAAAATCTTGGAATGAGCCAAAGCAAACCAATGGTTTTTTTAAATCGATATCAGCACTTGAAAGATCGTCCGCATTTTTGGATATAAACTGCCACCCTTTAAAATCAACATGAGATAATAAGTCTTCTTTCCATGCATCTTCTACAGCAGGTTTGAAGGTCAATACCAAAACCTTATTCCAATTCATTTTTTTTGCGAGTTGGTAGCTGGCAAAAGTTTTACCGAAACGCATTTTTGCATTCCATAAAAAATGTGGTGTCTTTTCTGGGTTTTCTTTTTTATAACTTTTAAAATAAGTAATTGTCTTGTCTACTGCTACATCTTGTTCGGGCCTCATCCCAAAAGTTAAAACTCTGTTGTCCTCAGTTCTCTCTCCGGTCTTAATTTCCAAGACAGCTTTTTCTATATCTTTAAGATTACACTTGAACCATTCACCCTCCGGATTAGTTATACCTGATTTTCGCAAATGACGATGGACATCATGATCTGTAAAAGCACTGCCGTCTCGCTTCATTGCTGATTGTTCGAAAACAATATTATATTTTATTGCAGCAGTACCAAGTTGTTCCTTGATTCGCTTTTGTGCATCACGATCTGTATATCCAACTTTAAGTAAACCCTTGTGCGTTGAAACACCTACCAATTCATATGCATAAATGGTAGGTTTAGTTTCCGGACGCGGTGGGAAGAATTCTTTGTTAACCATTATCGTCTCCGTTTATGCTTAAATCCATTGGTTTCATAATTCCATCAATATATTCACATTCATCTTTACTAAAATTATAATAGTCAAATAAGTGTTTATCAGTATAGCTTTTGTCCCAATCTAATTTTGGAACAAACATAAAACTGTCTTTAGATATATTCATTGAAGTTAATGTCTGTTTAAGTAGAAATCTGGGTAGTTTCAGTGTCAAATAATTAGCAAAATTCTCAGCTGACTTTAAAGTTTCAAAAGATCCAAGTAACATATATGATTCGGTAAATATTTCACCTGGTGAGTATATTTTTGGGGTTGTAATAACTCTATATCCCATTTCTGGGGTTACATCAACCTCGCCATTACTTGGTACTACTTTACCAATTGTAACTTTAAACTTATCAATTGTATCATGATTTTTAGTTACATCTGTCTTGGATACATAGCCAATCCCGCCACTGCTTACTAATTTTAAAGACCCTTGAAAGGGTTTAATTTTTCCTCTTTCACTTGAAACAAAACCGTATGCATTTCTTGTAGAAACATCCTCTGACAAAAAAATATTAGATTTTTTCTTAATTTTTTTTATGATTTCTATTGCAATATTATTGCGAATAAAAATTGGATATTCATTTAGCGAGCGTGTTAATTCAGCTCTTTTTTCTCCAAATTGATTTATTACACTGCAGTCCCCATTGTGTTGGCTATCCCAAAGAAAGTAACATACACCACCAGCTATATTTACACCAGGAAAACAATCTTTACTGTTTGCGAAATCAACTATCTTCTTAATTTTTTTATCTTTAAGCATCTCATCGCGAAATTCATCCAAACCTTTCCCTCCTGCAAACCATCTAGCAGGAATTATCATCGTCAAATATTTTGGTTTTAATCTTTTTGCTTGTTTTACGAATTCATGATATAAAGGCTTTGCACTTATACCGGTACCGCTTCCTCCATCACTTAATTGATATGGAGGATTTCCTACAATAACATCAAATTTCATATTGAAAATTTTTTCAGGTTCATTAGTGTGTATAAAATTATAAGCATATGTTTCTAATATGTCTTCACGTTGGTAAACCTCTTGACTGGCACCACAAAAGGAACATTTACCTCCTTGCCAATTGTGATTCATACTTTGGAATTTTATATTTCCCTGATCGTCATCAGCACCTTGATAAATTGAATATTTCCCATTAGCAGCTTTTGAACAATAAACACTTCTTCGAGACAAGAGTGCTGTTAGGTCGGTAATTGCTATTCCATACAATTGTTGTCCGAAAATGTGATTAATGCGTTTTTGTTTATCAGGAATTTGTTTTTCCAATCCATTCATGAGTCGCTTTGCCATTTCTCGTAAGAAAACACCACTCTTGGATACAGGGTCTAAAAATTTTGTACTCGAATCACTCCATAATTCAGAAGGTAATAAATCTAAAATATCATTTACCAAACTTGGCGGAGTAAAAACCTCGTCATTGCTTAAATTAGCCAGGCATGAGAGTACGTCTGGGTTATAGTTAGTTTGTTTCATCTGCTCCTAGTTTTAAAAAATGGATTAGAGGATAATCTTTTATGGGCTCGTCAATTGAGCCAACATTCCCTTCATCATTAAACATTGAAAATTGGTGAGTCTTTTCAACAAGAAACTTAAAAATATAATCTCTTCTTTTTAACATAGATCCATTAACAGCGCTCCACTCGGAAAATATGATTGGTTTTTTGGTTTCAGGGTTAGTAAAATCAAGAGCATCTCCCCACAAGATGTTTCGTTCTAAAATAAACTGAACACTTCTTTTACAATCATTTCCACATTTTTCTTTGAAATGAAGAGTATAACGGCTCTCAAAGATATTATACATCCTTTTTCTGCACTCAATAGCATTATCCTCTAAGATATCAACACCATAAATGCTTGAAATAGCTATAACCGCATAGCGCTCCCATTCATATTGAACAAATTTATATTTTTCCTCCACAGTATTAAGCTTGCGTTCTAATACCTCAGCTAAAAAATTACCATCTCCCATAGCAGGTTCTAAAAATCTTGACTCTATTCTCTCAGACTCGATCTTAACAAGATCAAGCATAGCATTGACTTCGCGTTCATTGGTGAAGACTTCACCATGATCAGCAACCCTTTGCTTTGATTTGACTTGTTTTTTGGTTTCAGTGTTAGTCATTTATTACTTTTCAAATTTCTTTAATGGGGAGTCTGTTCTATATAAGACTTTGCCACATGGTACAACCTTGCTTGAACCTTCCAGATGAATTGTTTGGTCATCAAAGAAAATATGTGCTCCAAGAGCTTTCAGAGTTTTTTCTTTAGCTAAACCTCCTAGAAAATATATTTCATCAACATAAACGTTCCAATACCTAAGTGTTTTAAGTACACGCATGTGGCTCGGTGCGTTTCTGGCTGTAACAATTGATATTCTTAATGGCGAAAATTCTATATCTTCTGGAAAATGCTCCTGAATTTTGGACAACTTTTTTATCAATTCAGCAAATGGGCCTTCTTTTAAAGGTGTATCTTCATTTTTTTCTTCATGCTTATGAAAATCTTCTAAAGTACCATTCTTATAAATCAATTCTGATTCTTCATGAAAAATAACTGCATCAGCATCAAAAGCGAATTTTACTCTGTCTAATTCGGGAATAAAATCTTTAGGTGGGTCATAAACTAACGCGGTGGCGCAATTTGAAGTGTCTATGATCTTTTGAACATCTGATTCATCTTTAGAAAGAAATAAATCTATATCAAATGACTCTATATAGGGAGCCAATGGTTCCCCACCAGAAAATGCCAATCGTGTAATTGGTAAACCATAGTGTTTAATTGAATTAACTATTCTAAACCCTGTTTCTGGACTATTCCTTGACATTACAACAACTTCTACAATCTGTTTAGTAGCATGTTCATTTAATTTGAGTAAACTTTGAATCAAAGGAAATGCGGTACCTTCTCCTAAAATTTCATCCTCATGATCTAATTGGTACTTTCTATATGCTTTAATATTTTGCTTATTGAAAATCTCATTTTCTTTTTCAAGGTCGAATAATGCCCTAGATGAGACACCAACTACTAATATTTCTGATAAATCAACAGGCATTAATTTCTAAGTTTAATTTGTACTAGTTCTTCAATTTTAACATCTAAAATTTGACAAATCCGCACAACAGTTTCTAAAGAAGGTTGGCTTTTACCTGTTGACCAATTACTTAAGGAGACTGTACTTACCCCTAACTTTTTGGCTAATTCAGATTGTTTAACACCACGTTCTTCAAGAATTTTTTTCAATCTTAGCATATATGCAAATTAAAGAATTAGTTTAATAAAATCCTATTGCAAATTGGATTACTTATTAACAATAATAAAATAGATTCTTTTTATTCACACAAATATTTTTTTGTAATAACTTATTGATATTAAGCTACTTAAATAAAATATTTTTTCTCGTTTACTTGACTTTTTTGAATTTTTTCGGTATTGTAGGTTAAAGGGTATTTAACAATAAACAACTTTAAAAATTCAATTATGAAAAAAAGTAAAATTACGGTGCTTGGTAACCGTGTAACAAATAAGCCAAGAAACAATTATGAGTACGGGAAAATTAAAAATGGTTTATGGGAACAAAAATCATGTACAATTGATGAGATTATTAAAATTCATTGTGTTGATAAGCATCCAATTTCGCCAGGAGTTTTTGATGGGATCATGAATAATAATAATTGGGTTTCCACTCAGTTAATAATGTTAGATTTTGATGGTGGTGTAACCATAGAAAAAGTTAGGTCAAAATTTAAGGAATTTGGCATTGATATCACTTTTACTTATTCAACACTATCAAGTTCTAATGATAAATTAAGATTCCGTGTTGGTATATTCCTTGATGAACAAGTTAACAATAAAGAATTAGCTAGTTTCTTAATCAAGGGTTTACATAAAGTTTTCAGCGAAGCAGATCAAAATTGTAAGGATTTAGCTAGATTTTTTCTACCAGGAACAATTGTTGGTGATGTGAATTATAATAACGTACCATTATCACTATTAATTGAATTTATATTAGTTAATCTTGTTTCCCTTGATGGTAATCAAACTAGAAAATTTGCAGAAAATCGACAACTTCTATTAAATTATATAAGAAGTGGTGGAAATTCTGCATTATCTATTTTATTCCCAGATACAACGCGGAAAGATATTGATTGTAATCAGCAGAATCTGATTAAAAATTTCAATTATGACTTATGTCGAGAAAGAGTAAAGATATTCAATGATTTTTGCTCAGGAGAGTGGTTGTATTATAACCAACTTAAAGGTATAGCAACAAATTTGCTGCTGGTTAGTGGTGGATTAAAATTCATGAAAATAACTATGGATAAATTTAACAAAGAAGGAAAAACAAAGTATGGAGATAATCAATATAATCTATTAAAAATGGTAAACTTTTATGATTATAAACCTATGAACCTAGCAAATTTCAGTCAATACAAAGAGGATTATGAATATTCAAACCTTATCAGCGCGGAAAGAAACAAACGTGGTTTTGTAGATGTTCTAGAACCTCGTGAACTGATTTCAATAGAGGATTTTGACTTCTTATTTGATTTAAAATTCAATGAAGTTGTAAATAAAAAAGACAATAAAATATACATAATTGAAAGCCCAACGGGCTCTGGTAAAACAGAAAAAATTATTAAAAGAATAACCAATTCTGTTATAGCTGCACCATTTCACGATTTGTTAGACGAATTGGAAGATAGATTGGATAATGACAACTACACAAGGGTTCCAAGTATTCCAAAATTTTCTACAGAATCTATTAACAAACGGATTAAAAACTTTTTTGACATTGGCTTAAACTCACATGCAAGAACATTAATTAAAGAAATAGCTGCTAATAAAAATGGCGAATATAATGATGGTGATTCATGTAAAGCAACTCAGTTTTTATCAAGCCTAAAAAGCGCTAGATCATCTAATAGCCAGATTTTAACAACACACACCGATGCGTTCATGCATGAATACCCTCATGATACTTTGGTGTTTGACGAAGACCCATTCTTTGAAATTATAAAGCAGAGAAAGGTTAAAATATCAGATATTAACTACTTGCTCACCAAAGATGACGCAAAACGTCATTTAGAACGTGTTTATAATATGTTAAATACCGCTTTGCCAGGCAAGCACTGTCTCTCAAATTTTAATCTAATTGAAAAGTCAACCATAATTGGCTTGGTGGACAAATACGGTTCAAGTAGTAATTTGATAGACTTTTTTAATTCTGATGGCTTCATAAAAGATAAAATTAACCCGAACATTATTCATTTCTATCAAAAGAAAAAACTACCCGAAGACAAGAAGATTATGATTTTGTCTGCAAGTCCTCAAAAGTTCATTTATGAAAAATTGTATGGAGATAGAGTTGAAGTTATATCATTTCCTGAAGTAAAAAACTCCGGTTATATTCACCAACATACCAATAAGTCTTATAGCAGAAAATCATTGAAATCATCTAATACTAAAGAGCTAAAAGACTTATTAAAATCTGATAACTTCATAACTTTCAAAGATGAAAAAGATCGCTTTGGTGATGTGACTTATGAAATTCATTATGGAATGACTACCGGTGTGGATAAACTCAAAGGGAAAGATCTTACTGTAATTGGTACACCGCATTTTCATCCAATGTGTTATGAATTAATTGCATATGCTATTGGTCATGATATTAAAGATGGTGGTAACGAGATTTCTAACCAAAGGGTTGTAAGAAAAGGGATGAGATATATGTTCCCAACTTTTCAAGACGAAGTGCTTCGTGAAATTCAAATATCTCTTATTGAGTCCGAATTGATACAAGCTGTTGGACGAGCTAGAACTCTAAGAACAAACGCAACGGTTCATTTATATTCTAATTTGCCTATAACATTGGCTGATAAAATTGAGTACTAAAATTTTGAAATATACATACAATCAGTTATATTAATAAAAAGACAAAATATGAAAGTAATTAAAAACAGCTTAGGCGAAAATGAGTATAACTACTCAAATGAATTTGAATCAATGATGCAGTATATCGTTAACTCATTGCTTATAATGAAACAAATTGTTGATAAACTGGAATATACTGACGAAATCCACAATAGGCTACAAAGTTGCTCACCCAAGATGGTTCTGGTGGATATGTTTAATATTATCTCCAGTTCACATGACATAAGCATTGATAGCCAATCATACTTTGAAGATTGCTGTGATTATGTAATGAATACTAATGAAGATTGTTTTATTTAATAGTTACCCAATATAAAATAGGTAAACTTTAAATAATTGATTACCTTTGCAAAATGATAGTCTGTTCGGGGTTAGTAATAAAGTCATCAATACTGCTGTGCAATGCAGTCCAAGCCTTTTTTTTCTTCTTTGGTGTTCCTGTACCAGAAGACAATTTAAAGGTTTGGATTGATGACGATGGTTTTAAGAATTCATCTAAAGCAGATAAATCTAAAGCATACCTATTTGACGAGCTGATGCTAGCAAAAAAAGAATTTATTGATTTTTTAGATTCCAATGATAAGATGGCAGAAGTTACTTCAAATATGGGTGGAGCAAGGCTAGTTAATCAATATATCCAAGCATATATCATAAGAATTAAGAAGGTACGAATGATGATTGATTTTAAGGTTTATCTCAATACTTCAAAAAATGCATATGGTACGAAATACCTTATAGCAAAATCTTGTTGGATATCTAACTCAAATGGCAAAGTAATCAAAAAGTTCTCACGTATTATTGGTCAAGATGATATTGTTAGAGTTAAAGGCAAAGTACCTTCCAAATTGCTTGATGATACAGAAAAAGAACTAGAAAAAGCAATGTGGGATGAATATTACACAGAATACTATTCCTTCATTAATTTAAAATAAAACTATTTCATTATGGTAACAGATATGATCTTCGAGTACCTTAAAGCACGTGCTGAATTTCTTAATGAAGAATTTGATATAGACCAGATTAACGATTTAGAAGTACCATTTGTTGCTGGCTTCAGGTCGCTTCATGGAATTCAGGTCAATGAGAAATGCTTTCCTTTATGGGATGAAAGGGAGCCAAAAGAACAAAGAGGTCTTCTAAATGCATTTATAAATTATTATGTATCTAAAAACTATGTTCTCATAGAACAATAAATCATTAATAAAATAAAAGTAATCATATGACTAAAACCTATTATGATAATGAGTTTGTGACCATTCATTCTGTAATAAAAATCGAATTTGTTGGGAACAAAATAGTAATGGAGCACCAAATTGACGCAACAGATTTTGACGATGACGATTCATCAATGTTTCTTTGTTTTAATCCCAAAGAGTCTAGGAATCTTTTCCAATACTACAAAACCGATAGTGTTGAAGATCTAATCGATCACATCCACGATCACTTCATCACCTATAACTCTTTGAGACGCTATCAAGACTTTCTTGAGAAGAGAGATATACACAGCACCATATCATCCAGCTGTGCTCTTTCGGACTAGGTCTTCAATTTTCAGATTTTTAGCAAAAAAATTTTTAAATCGATTTTGCCCCTTTTTTCTTGGTTCTAGTATTACACCCAAAGCATTAA
>JACCDU011339839.1_pt1 | contig 13019 bp, 11 predicted proteins | sample 7446081 | NCBI WGS metagenome assembly JACCDU01 (sample SAMN15323447, study PRJNA562643) | freshwater metagenome | isolation source: river surface water | place: USA:Blue River Watershed | collected 2017-08-17 | reverse complement strand
TCCCCTGAAAGGCTGGGGAAGGAGCAGCACTTGTGACCGCCAGAGCACGCATCTTGCCGCTTGCCAGCAAAGGTGACACGGCCGCAGCAGTACCAAAAATCATATCGACCTGTCCCCCAAGTACATCCGTCATGGCGGGGCCGGGCCCGCGATAAGGGATATGTGTCATCTCGACTTTTGCAAGATTGTTGAACATTTCGCCAGCCAGATGGGCCGAGGTTCCATTACCTTGTGAGGCATAGGTCAGCACGCCAGGTTGCGCTTTGGCTGCGGCGATGACATCAGCCACACTTTTGAAGGGACTGCCAGCGCGAACAACCAGCACATTCGGACCGCGTCCGATCAGTGCGACTGGAGCAAAGGAGTGGTCATTTGAGTAGGGGAGTTTTGCTTGCAGGCTTGGATTCACCGCATGCGCGAACGTTGCCATCACAAGCGAGTAGCCATCCGGCGCCGCTTTGGCAACGGTATCCATGCCGATGATCGTACCCGCGCCAGGCTTATTTTCAATTACAACAGGTTGACCAAGTTGCTGGGCCAGTCCCGCACCTAACGCGCGGGATATCTGATCGGTTCCGCCACCTGGGGCGAAAGGAACAATCAGGCGCAGAGGTTTTTCAGGGTAGGCCGCTAAGGTCACCTGATTGCCAATCAGAATGCCCAGTGTGAACAGTGTGCTTGCCAGCCCTTGAATCAGTCGGTTGAAAGACATGCGGTGACTCCAATTCAGAATGTGTTCAAGCATAAAGGTTTGCGAGTCTGTTGTTGAGCTATCTATTCCATCTGATGGAATTGACGAAAGAGCAGATAGGTTTTAATGTTCGGCAATCATGCTGAATCCCGACTCAAGTTCTCTAGGTATCAAGCTTGGCATTTCTCCTGCTAATCGCTCGCTCGAGCGAGGTATCGAGATTTTGCGGGCGTTCAGACCAGGCTCTGATTTGCTTGGGAACGGCGATATCGCTGAACGGACCGGCTTGTCCAAATCAACCGTCAGTCGTTTGACGCAGACACTCGTCGGAGTAGGGATGCTGCAACACGATACGCGACACCGAGCTTATCGATTAGCGCCCGCCGTCTTGAGTTTTGCGCATGCGATGCGAACAGGTTCGGGCGTGCTTGCCCTTGCCGCACCGAAGATGCGTGCTTTAGCAGAAAAGCATGCAATCAACGTCGGTTTGGCCGCACCCGATCGGGACGAAATGGTTTATTTGGAGTCGATTCGTTACAAGAGACGCGTGGCTTTCCGTAACGTCGTGTCCGGACAGCGCATCCCGATGGAGCTGACTTCGCTGGGGCGTGCCTACTTGGCAACGCTCTCAATGCATCAGTGCAAGCCTTTGCTGACGCTATTCAAAAATAAGCGTGGTGCTTCTTGGTCCGATCTGAGCAAAGAAATCGATGAGGCGAGGCGCGATATCGAGCGGGTCGGTTTTTGTTTTGCTTCGTGGCAACCAGGCGTCGTTGCTGTTGCGGTCCCACTTCAGGTTGACGGCAGTGTTTATGTACTGAATGTCAGTACTTCAGTGGATGAGCCAATCGCGGCGTTAGTTAAACGATTGGCTCAACCTCTGCTGCAGCTGCGCGATGAGATTGTGCAGGCGTTACAGGACGATTACATCTAATGAATGCATACTGCCCCGGATGATCGGGACTGATTCTGTTACCAGGACAAGGTTCGCGTGCCTTCCTTGAACAACAGTTCGCCTGTTACTTGCGGGCCACCCATTTTGATCCCCGGAATCAAATCCGCTTCGGTTTTTCCGAGATGCTTCATGCAAGGGGGGCACGCCACGACAACACCTCCCTTAGCCATGATCGCGTTCAACATGTTTTGTTGTTCACCGAACTGGTCTTTCGAGGTCTTCAGGCCAACAAGAACACCTTTGTCACTTAGAAAAATCGTGATCGGGCGTCCACCCTCTGAGTGATGTTGCGCCATGCTCAGTGCCATGCTGACTCTGGCGGGTTCATTGGTCGTGAGGCTGATGAAAAGAGGATCAAGTTGTTTTGTGGGCGCTTGATGATGAAGCGCGCTGTGTTGGGCGTGCTGATGTTGCGTATGATGTTGAGCATGATCATGAGCGACAGGTGGAGTGGATTTTTCGCCTGCGTGTGCTGGATTATAGGCAGCGGGCTTTGCGACAAAATCGACTTTGATTGCGCCTGCTTTTTCAAATTTCAACGTGACAGGTATAACGCTGCCTTCCTTGAAAGGTTCTTTGATCTGCAAAAACATCACGTGATAGCCACCTGGCGCCATGCTGATGGTTTTTCCGGCTGGGATGTCGAGCCCTTGGATTTCGCGCATTTTTGCGACACCATTTTCGGTGATGACAGTATGCAATTCAACCGTCGTGGCCGCAGTGGAGGAGGCGGAAAGCAGGCGATCGGGGTCTGAACCTTTGTTCTGGATTTTGACGTAGCCTGCACCATTGACCTGCCCCGGGACAGAGGACCGTACCCAGGCATCGGAGAACGTGAGAGCTTGGGCCGTGACCTCCGCAGCCTGTAAAGAAGAAAACGTTAAGAGGCACAGTGCCATGCTTGCAAGCATGGACCTGAGTGTTTGCGTCAGTTTAGAGATGGATTGATTCATGTTGAGCCTACAGTTTTTGCTTTAGGAAAGGCAGGTGGGCGGTCGTGCTGAGCATCTCCGAGAATTCCACCTTTGGACGCACTAAGGAGTGCGCAGTTCATTTCAATGATTAGCAAAAAGCTCGCGGGGGCGCCCGTGAAGGCGGCAGGCGCATGACAGCAACGGCAAGCGCGACGCTGTGCGTTGCGAGTTCGCACGCTTGACGTGGCGCCGAGCGATCAAACTGGTGCCGTTCTTGGATATAACCGACGGAAAAGTGATTGAAGGAACAGTAGGGGCAGTCGTTTGCGTCGAGACGACTGTCTCCAGGAACTGACTCTGAGTCCAGGGATGCTGTCGGGATGAACTTCATCCCAGTGCTGGTACAGACAGCGGTCAGCGGCGTGTCGTCAGCCGCCTTGGCAAAAACCTGACCCACGCTCCCAGAAAGCGCAGCGAACAGAATAGCAATCGCTGCAATCCAGTTTATCAAGCGCTGAGAGGTGAGGCGTTTTTGCATAGCTTTAAATATAGCAAATATCGCTTGACGCATACCGAGGCACTTTTTTACTTCGGTATGCGTTTGGTTCATTTACCTAGAACCCAAGCTTGGATCCCGCGCCAAGAAGCGTCGCAATACCGAGTAGAGCAAAAATGCCCGCGGCAATCGAGTGCACCAGCTTCATCGGAATTTTGTTGGCAAGTTTGTCGCCGATAAACACCGCAGGTACGTCTGCGATCAACATGCCTAATGTTGTACCGATGACGACCATCAGGGGCGCGGCATAATGTGCAGCCATGGCGACAGTCGCGATCTGTGTCTTGTCGCCCATTTCAGCTAAAAAGAATGTAATCAGCGTTGCGCCAAACACACCAAAGCGTTTTGCGACCTGCGTTTCTTCCTCTTCGATTTTGTCCGGAATCATGGTCCAGATGGCCATGCCAATAAAGGACAGGCCTAACACCCAGCGCAGGATATCAGGACTGATGGCACTGGTAATCCATGCTCCCAAGGCACCTGCCAGGCCGTGATTCACGATCGTTGCAACCAGAATGCCCAGAATGATCGGGACGGGTTTTTTGAAGCGTGCGGCGAGGATGAAAGCCAAGAGCTGAGTTTTGTCGCCGATTTCAGCCAGGGCGACAACACCAGTGGAGACGAGAAGGGATTCCATGAAAGTTCCTAGGCCGGATACGGACGATTGACCACCACGCATCTCCGGCCAAGTCGGATACGTTGTGGTCAAAGGTCTTGCCAGGTATGAGAACTGCGTACGCCATGACTGTTAGGCCAAGTATGTTGACGTAAGCCTCTTAGAGATAAGAGCGGCTACTCCCCAATGACGATCAAAATATAACCGATTGGCGATCGTTTGTCTTGGCGGATTCATTCCGACCAAAATGGTGCAAACTAAAAAGCAATTGAATTTATTAAGTCGTTTACGGAGTGTATTCTTCATACTAAGACTTTTTCAACATCACGACTTCAATGACTTATCCATGCAAACCGCTCTCGCTTATTTGATTGCTGCAAGACGCTGCGAAATCGATGAGTTTAAAAAACTGGATCGCACTTGCGAACTCGTTCGCGCAATAAGTGAATGTGTTCAACACTTGCAACGTGAGCGCGGTGTTTCAAATATGTATCGAACGATGAAAGGTTTGCCTTTTTCCATTGATTTGGATGAATGCAGACGTCTGACCGATACATCCAGACAGAAAGTTTTGATTCTGCTGGAACAAATCGAGCCAAATAAGAGTATTGCTGGCGGTTCTCGCTTATTTACCCGAATTGCGTTTGTGTTGCATGCGATGGACGAACTTTTGGCTATTCGTCAGTCTGTGAGTGGTCAGTGCGATTTAGCCTTGACTGCGACTGAGCGATACAGTCGTCTGATCAAAACCATGCTCGCTTTAGTATTTGAAGTGGCGGATGTGGCGGTTGATCCAGAGATTTCCCGACTATTGATTGCCTTATTCAATTTGATGCAAGGCAAAGAATATGCGGGTCAGGAGCGAGCGCTGGTAGCTGGCGCATTTGCAAGCGGGACGTTGGGTACCGAGCAACTCAGTTTAATCAATGATTTAATTGATCAGCAGGAGCAAAGTTTCACACGGTTTGAAGCTTTTTGCGGTAGCTTGATTCAGGATCAGTGGCATGCATTACAAAGCACGATGCCTTTGGCTGAAATTGAGCGCATGCGCAGAAAATTGTTGATGCTTAAGTTGACGCCTGATCGAGAGCTGGCAAAGAGTTGGTTCCAGAGTTGCTCTCAGCGCATTGATGATCTGTTTCTGGTTGAAAGGCATGTTACGGCTGAATTGCAAAAAATTTGCCAGCTCAGGATTCAGGCGACGACCTCAGAACTAGATGATCAGCAAGCACTTCTCAACAAGCTTTCGAAGATGGAGGTGCCAGTGAGCAGTTCCGTTTTGCTTTCAGGTCGAACCGTATCGAGTGAGCCACAACAGTCTGTAGAGGTTCAAACAGTTCAGGCGCGGCTTGAACTCGATCTTTATGAGACTTTTCAAGAGCAATCAAGGCACTTGCAAGCGATCAGTGAGGAGCTTGCACAGGCAAGGGTCGCCTTGGATGAACGCAAGTCCATCGAACGAGCCAAAGGTCTGTTGATGTCGCATTTATCCTTAAGCGAAGAGGCCGCTTATCGCTATTTGCGCGATAAAGCGATGAGTCAAAATCGTCGGTTGGTCGATATTGCCGATTCCGTTCTTTCCATGTCAGATGTTTTTTCAAAAAAGAAATAAATCTTGACGTGCAGCACCAAGTTGGTGCGATTGGTTCGATAGAACGCACTAAGGCAAGGCGTTCATGCACTTTCAAGCCTTGATCAAGATATAAGTTAACTCACTCGGTGATCTTGATTTTCCCCTCGCGAGCAACGCACATACATTCACTAGCTGGCACGATAATTGCGTCATCGCTAGATCAGTAGACCAATGAAGGTTTGCTTGTTGCGATGTAAGCACATTTACTCGCTCGATAAAAGGACAACGGCGTCCATTGATGAACCAATTTTGTGGATATCCATCATGGCTCCTATTCCTTTTGCACAGCTACATCAGACTACCTCAATGAATCGAGGTTCTGTCACCCTAGTCGGAGCGGGCCCGGGCGACCCGGAATTACTGACACTCAAAGCCGTCAAGGCAATCTCCCGCGCGACTGTTTTACTGGTTGATGATCTGGTATCTGAGGACATTCTTGAACATGCAGACCCTCAGGCTTGCATCATTCATGTCGGAAAGCGTGGAGGCTGCCAGTCAACTCCTCAAAGCTTGATCGAAAAAATGATGATCCACGAGGCCAGAAAGGGAGAAACAGTTGTTCGCCTTAAAGGGGGAGACCCCTTTATCTTTGGTCGAGGTGGAGAAGAAGTTGAGCATCTCAGGGCGGCCGGTCTACAGGTAGCGGTCATTAACGGCATTACCTCGGGTCTGGCAGCGGCAGGATCTTTAAATATGCCTTTGACGCACCGAGATTTGGCTCATGGTGTTGTGTTTATCACGGGACACAATAAGCCTGGATGCGAGGAAAATAATTGGTCTAGCCTTGCCGCATGTGCCTATCAGTGCAAATTAACGCTCGTCATCTATATGGGGGTCGCAAGTTCGGAATCCATTCAGGCCGGGTTACTGCAAGGGCTGCCCGCTCACACTCCCGTGGCGATTGTGCAGAGCGCAAGCTTACCCGAGCAGAGGCAAGTGGGCTGTGCCTTGCATGATCTAGTATTCACGCTGAAGGAGCACAACCTGAAAAGTCCTTCTGTCATGATTGTGGGCGATGTTGCATCGGCGCTGGCTGCTCTGCAAAACAATGAAAGGTATGAGGAAGAATACAAATCTGTCGCCTGTGCTTAATTGATGCGTTGAGCAAAAACTGAGGCGAATAAGCTGGCATAAATATTGCTTGTGGATGTATAGAAGTCTGAAGCAAAGATGCTTCAAACAATAACCGACCGATCTCGATGATCGGAACGTGCGGACAACGACGTCCGTCATGACCAGAAATATTTCTGGCGTGGCGGGCGTTTTTTTTTTGGATACGCGAGGGTGCATTGATCATGAAAAAACAGAAATTAGTGCTGATCGGTAATGGTATGGCGGGAATCCGCGCGATCGAAGAGCTTCTCAAGTTGGCTCCCGATCTCTATGACATCACTGTTTTCGGTGCAGAACCGCATGGTAATTACAACCGAATCCTGCTTTCACCTGTTCTGGCGGGGGAAATGACTTTACCGGAAATCATGTTGAATGACTTTGACTGGTATCGGGACAACGGCATCACGTTGCACGTTGGAAAAAGAGTAGAGCAAATTGATCGAGTCCGTCGTCGTGTGATCGCAGAGGATGGCACGACTGCCGACTATGACAGGTTGTTGATCGCAACCGGCTCGACCCCCTTCATGCCACCAATCCCAGGTAATGATCTGAAGGGCGTTCTTGCGTATAGAGATATCGCGGATACGCAGGCAATGATTGAAGCATCTGAGAAGTACAAGCATGCTGTTGTCATCGGAGCAGGATTGCTGGGGCTGGAAGCTGCGAATGGTTTGATGCTGCGCGGTATGAATGTCACTGTCATTCACTTGTCAGAGTGGATCATGGAGCGACAGCTCGATCGTGTCGCCGCGGAAATGCTTCAAGCCTCTCTTGAGACCCGCGGAATGAAGTTCCTGCTCGGACGTCACACTGAAGCATTGCTTGAAGGCGAAAAGGGGCAAGTTGGCGCCGTTCGCTTGAAGGATGGAATGCAGATTCCAGCAGACTTGGTCGTTGTGGCGGCAGGTATTCGTCCAAACTATGCTCTGGCAGAGGCCGCTGGCCTTTATTGCGGTAGTGGAAGAGTGCGCGGTATTCATGTCTCGGATACCTTGCAGACCATGACTGATCCAAGCATCTATGCGTTGGGTGAGTGTGCCGTCCATCGAGGGATCGCTTACGGACTGGTTGCTCCATTATTTGAGCAAGGAAAAGTATGTGCGAATCATCTGGCACATTTCGGTATCGCTCAATACAAAGGTTCAGTCACCTCCACCAAGCTCAAAGTGACTGGAATTGATGTCTTTTCCGCTGGAGATTTCACAGGTGGATCGGACACCGAAGATATTCTTTTGCACGACAAGTTAGGCGGCATGTACAAGCGCATTGTGATCAAAAATGATCGCGTCGTGGGTGCGGTGCTATATGGTGATACTGCCGATGGTGGTTGGCACTTCCAGTTGATGAAAGATGGCCAGAATATACGAGAGATTCGTAGCCAGCTTTTATTTGGCCAGTCGTTTAATCATATTGGCGATACGGGTCACAAAGGTCAAAGTATCGCAGCATCGATGCCTGACACTGCAGAAGTGTGTGGTTGTAATGGTGTTTGCAAAGGCACGATCGTGACGGCGATCAAGGAAAAGGGTCTGTTTTCTCTTGATGAGGTCAGAAAACATACCAAAGCGTCCTCCTCATGCGGCTCCTGTACGGGGTTGGTCGAACAAATACTCGCCTCCACGGTTGGCGGTGCGTATACCCCGGCGTCAGGGGAGACCAAGCCCGTCTGTGCCTGTACAGACCACTCGCATAAAAGTGTTCGAGAAACGATCCGTGAACAGCATCTCCTTAATAAAGAGGCCGTGTTTAAGGTGCTGCAGTGGAAAACGCCCAATGGCTGCGACAAGTGTCGTCCCGCAATAAATTATTACTTACTGTCGACGTTTCCGCATGAAACAAAAGATGATCCTCAGTCACGTCTGATTAATGAAAGAGCGCATGCCAATATCCAAAAGGACGGGACTTACTCTGTTGTGCCGAGAATGTGGGGTGGCTTGACTACGCCAGCTGAACTCAGAGCAATCGCGGATGCCGCAGAAAAATATCAGGTCAAAACAGTCAAGGTCACTGGCGGACAGCGTATTGATTTGCTTGGAATTAAAAAACAGGATCTACCCGCCATCTGGTCAGATTTGAATTCTGCAGGGATGGTTTCAGGTCACGCCTACGGAAAATCTATACGGACGGTGAAAACCTGTGTGGGCGCAGAGCATTGTCGGTTTGGTACCCAACACTCGATGGACACGGGTATCAAACTTGAAAAAATGCTGTTTGATATGTATGCCCCTCATAAAGTGAAACTGGCCGTTTCCGGATGTCCGCGTAATTGTGCTGAAGCAGGGATTAAAGATGTTGGTGTCATCGGTGTCGATTCAGGTTTTGAAATTTATGTTGGCGGCAATGGTGGAATCAAAACTGAAGTTGCACAATTTTTCTGCAAAGTGACCACCAATGAAGAAGTCATGGAATATACCGGCGCATTTTTGCAACTCTATCGTGAAGAGGGGTGGTATCTCGAGCGCACTGCGCACTATCTTGAGCGAGTGGGTTTGAGTCACGTCAAGAATAAAGTTCTGGAAGACAGTGAGGGGCGTAAAGCCTTGTTCGATCGCTTGATCGATTCACTCAAAAATGCCCGCGATCCTTGGGAGACGTCCCGTGAAGAACAGCCGATTAAGCAATTCATTCCACTCATGGTTGAAGCTTGATTCTCTTTGAAAATTGACTAAATAGGAAATCGTGATGTCGACATGGAATCAGATTTGTCCCCTGGAAGATATTCCAGTTTTGGGCTCAAGGGTTGTTCAGCGTCAGATTGGCGGTGATATTGCGATTTTTCGCACCGAACAGAACGAAGTTTTCGCCTTGCATGATCAATGCCCGCATAAAAAGGGACCTTTGTCTCAGGGCTTGGTACACGGTCGCCAAGTGACCTGCCCCTTGCATGGCTGGAATATTGATCTGGTAGAGGGGGTGGTTATCGCTCCCGATGTCGGCTCTTGCTCCAAATTCAAAGTAAAGATCGAAGACGGTCAGGTGTATTTGTCTCTCTGAAGTACGACCGCAGATCGAATCAATTCGTTTGTTGAATTTCATATTTAGCACCCCTTAAGGAGTACAGCATGTCTTACTTATTACCTTCAGAATTTGTCACCAAAATGGTGGACGCGGGCGAATCTAAAATCTATATGGCAACCAAGGATGCGTTAATCCGCTCCTATATGGCGGGCGCCATTCTTGCCTTAGCCGCCGTGTTTGCCGTGACCGCGGCTGTTCAGACGGGCTCACCTCTGATTGGGGCGATCTTATTCCCAGTCGGATTCTGTATGCTTTATTTGCTTGGTTTTGATTTATTGACCGGTGTCTTTGTTTTAACTCCGCTTGCCTGGCTCGATAGGCGGCCAGGCGTCACCGTCAAAGCGATTCTTAAAAACTGGGGCGTGGTCTTTACAGGTAATTTTCTGGGGGCTTTAACGGTTGCATTCATGATGTCGTTTGTCTTTACATATGGATTTACAACAACGCCCAACGAAATTGGTTTAAAACTTGGTGGTATTGGTGAAGCGCGAACACTGGGCTATGCAAAGTACGGGTTGATGGGTTGGTTCACAATTTTCTTTCGTGGAATGCTTTGTAACTGGATGGTCTCACTTGGGGTTGTCGGTGCCATGATTTCAACGACCGTGAGTGGCAAAGTCATCGCCATGTGGATGCCGATTATGTTGTTTTTTGCCATGACGTTTGAACACTCTGTTGTCAATATGTTCTTGTTTCCCTCTGGACTCATGATGGGCGGGCATTTTTCGATCATGGATTACTTTATCTGGAACGAGATTCCAGTTGTGTTGGGTAACTTAGTGGGTGGCTTGGCTTTCACTGGATTGACCCTATACAGCACACATATCAAAACAGGCCCCAAACGAAGCTTCAAGTAAATAAATTGATTCACTTTCCGGGAGCATCGGCTTCCGGATTTTATGAGTTTTTATGGCCAAGCAACTTCTCGTCACGATTGGACAATATTCTGATAAGGGCCGTAAGGAGGCTAATCAGGATTTTCATGGAGCCTGTATTCCACGCGAGCCTCAGTTAAGCGCCAAAGGTATTGCCCTTGCGTTGGCGGATGGCATTAGTAGTAGCGAAGTCAGTCATATTGCAAGCGAATCCGCGGTGTCTAGCTTTTTGGAGGATTACTATTCGACATCTGAGACTTGGTCGGTCAAAACTTCGGCTGAAAAAGTCATCTCCGCAACAAATTCCTGGCTTTTCTCTCAGACGCAACAGGGGCAGCATCGTTACGATACGGACCGCGGATATGTTTGCACGTTCACTGCAGCAATTATTAAGTCCACTGCCGCGCATATTTTTCATATTGGAGACTCGCGCGTTTGTCGACTGAGTCATGGTCAGCTGGAGCAGTTGACCGAGGACCATCGTGTCTGGGTTTCTTCGGATAAAAGTTATCTGGCGCGTGCACTTGGGATAGATAGCAAGCTCAATATTGATTATCGAATGGTCGAGCTCGATGTTCAAGACTATCTGATACTGGCAACTGATGGTGTGTACGAGTATGTGGACTCAAGCTTTATTGACGCAACACTTGCCACTTGTCAGGATCTTGACGATGCTGCGAAACAGATCGCCGAGGAAGCCTTCGCTCGAGGCAGCAATGATAATCTGACCATTCAGTTGGTCCGAATCGATCAACTGCCCGATCCGGAGTCCAGCGAGATATACCGACAGATTTCTAGCCTTTCCTTACCTCCAAAGCTTGAAGCCCGTATGGTTTTTGACGGCTATACCATTGTTCGAGAGGTGCGGATTAGTAGTCGTAGTTATCTCTATCTGGCCGTTGATAATGAGTCGGGTGAACAAGTTATGCTGAAAACTCCCTCAATCGGGATGCGTGATGATCCGGCTTATCTTGAGCGCTTTTTGATGGAAGAGTGGATTGCCAGGCGCATTAATAATGCGCATGTGCTTAAACCATGCTCAATCCATAGAAAGCGTAATTATATTTATGTCGCGACCGAATACATTGAAGGTCAGACGCTTGCTCAATGGATGATCGATCATCCTAAACCGGATTTGGACTCGGTCCGAAATATCATTGAGCAGATCGCGAAGGGGTTGCGTGCCTTGCATCGTTTGGAGATGCTGCATCAGGACCTCAAGCCCGAAAATATCATGATCGACAAAAGTGGTACGGTCAAAATCATTGATTTTGGTGCGACGCGCGTTGCCGGAATGACAGAGATCTCCACGCCGATTGAACAGCATAATTTATTGGGTTCGGCGCAATATGCCGCGCCAGAGTACTTTTTAGGCGAAAGCGGGACGACTCAGTCGGATTTGTATTCGTTAGGTGTCATTGCGTATCAGATGCTTTCTGCTCGCTTGCCTTATGGCGTCGAGGTGCCTAAATGCAATACACGCAAAGCGCAGAAAAAACTGAAATACGACTCTTTGCTACTTCATCACAAAGGCATTCCTGTTTGGATCGATGGTGCAATTCGTCAAGCGTTACAGACGAATCCTTCTGAACGTTATCAAGAAATTTCGGAATTTATTTATGATCTTCATAATCCCAATCCCTTATTTCTTGAAACACAATTTCGTCCTCTCATAGAAAAAGACCCACTGATCTTCTGGAAATCAGTCAGTCTTTTTTTGTTGATCATCGTATTGGTACTAGCAGGCGTACTGGCTCAGTCCAAGGTCTTTTGAAGATTTACTGAAACACGTTTCTCAGTACGTCTGCAACGATCGCAGTTCCGATTCCGATGAGGATCAGATCCGCGCCGGCGATCTGCCATTCATAGCCTGGGTGATAGGGAAGTTGACCCAGCATAGAGGCAGGCACTGCCTTTTTTGCGATTCCGGGTGGAAGCGGTTTTCCCCGCGCCAAGTTTTTAGCAATACCCGGAGGTAAAGGCGCGTACCCCACTGAGCCAACATTTAAGGCCAAGTTTCTGGCCGTTAAAGCTGAAATACCTGCCAAAGCGAGACCGACGGAAAGGTCGGTTGTTCCTTGAGAATTGCCTTGGCCTTGCCCGCTATTTCCCTGGTTGCTATTGCCTTGATTCGATTTGTTTGGATTCCCTTTACCTGGTGGCGGATCTGCCATTACAGGCTGATTCAGGACTAATCCTGCAAGTACCAGCAAGCTGGTTGCGAATCGATGAGCATATTTCATTTGAGTCACCTGTCCATGATTCTGATTTCGGATGCATTAAGAGTAACGTCCGATCAGGTCAGAGTACAGTATTTGGGACTCAGCGCTCATTAGAAACTGCTTCAATCTGTTTCTTTATTGTGCACCCTTCGCATACCAATTGCTTGAATTGTTAACGATATAAACAACTAGCAGCATGACGGGGACTTCAATTAGCACACCTACGACAGTAGCCAGTGCGGCTCCGGACTGAAAGCCAAACAAACTGATTGCCGCCGCGACTGCCAGTTCAAAGAAGTTGGACGCACCAATCAGTGCTGAAGGACATGCGATATTGTGTTTTTCACCCAGCACTCTGTTTAGCCAGTAGGCCAGTGCGGAATTAAAAAACACCTGAATCAAGATCGGGACGGCAAGCAGGGCGAT
>JACCDU010126358.1_pt1 | contig 13021 bp, 8 predicted proteins | sample 7446081 | NCBI WGS metagenome assembly JACCDU01 (sample SAMN15323447, study PRJNA562643) | freshwater metagenome | isolation source: river surface water | place: USA:Blue River Watershed | collected 2017-08-17 | reverse complement strand
GAAGGCCAGAACATGCGTCCTGCCCACAGGTGCCGACGGTGTCGGCGTTGAGACCCTGTCCCCGATCAATTCAGGTGGGGGAGTTTGAAGTGGCCATAAGTGGGGGAATTTGGGTGGCCATCAGGGGATGGCTGCATAGTCATCGTTGAAATCAGACAAGCTGGATGAAAAGACGTAGCCATTGGGGCCAAATTCTTTCGCTGCATTCATTGCCGCATCCACGCCTGCTTTGTCGTTGTCTGCGAAAAACCAAACGTCTTGTTTGTCGCTCGCAAAGTTTTTGGCAGCACTCAGATTTGAGGCTCCAAAGGTCACAAGTACCGGCAATCCAGAAAGGGCTATGTGTATGGAGACGCCAGTTGCCCACCCTTCCGCGACACATAAGATTGGACTTGCATCTGCGTCGCCAATGATCAGCCCATTTCCTGATTTCTTAGTTCCATCGACACAGAACTTGTTGTTTTGTCGGTCGATATACTCGAAACCTTCCAACTCGTAATCCTTGTTATGAAGCGGAATCACAAGGTTCTTTAGGATCGGTTCGTACAGTGCGCAAAGCGGAAGGATTCCTTTTTGTACAACGTACGGGTGAAGTGGTGGCACCTCTACACATTTTGACAACACCCTTAGGATCTCAGTCCGGTCCGCCGCTTCCTTTGTGTCAGTTGTAGCTGACACAAAGTCCGTCGGGATATTGACCCGTTTGTAATGAGCTGCGTAACCGAAAAGATTTTTCCGAAGCCAACGAGCAGCTTCTACAAAATTTGATGCATGACCCATGCCGATCACCAAATCTATCATTGAACCTCCGCGTGGCGAGCAAGTGCAAATAAAGCGCTCGCTTTTCTGGTCGACACGAAATGACGGATGGCGATCGTCGTGGTCCGGCAAGGGGCAGTGAACGTGTGTGTAACGCGCACGTTGATCGATGCCAAGCAAATCCAAAATTTCTGCTGAACGACCATCGATGTCTTTGAAGATGTCGAAATTCTTCATCTCACACCCCCCTCTTTGAGGTGATGTGATGAATCGTGTAGCTGAGAACTTTGCCCCTTCGTAATAGAGGGAGGATGGTGCTTACTTCTAAATCCCAGAAGTTTTTAGATGTCTCTAATGTTTGGTGACACTCGGGCTTGTCAAAGCGACCATATTCAGCTGCGAATTGGTTGTCTTCCAGTGGAACGACATCCACATAATAAAAACTATTATTGTGATTCCGTGATGTGAAGATGCGTCTTGTTAGCTCATCTTTCGCGGGCAACAAAGCATCAGCTAAATGCTTAAACTCGTCTTCGGCAAAAAAGTTTGCAAAATCTTCTGGATATTCAACCTCGCTGTCGCGAGTGTGACGTTTGAAATCCCAGTCGTTCAAGTACCAGCGAATCGCATCCTCTGCAATTTTATTGAATGGCACATTGGTGCCTTTGCCAACTTGCCAGTGGCACTCTTGATCATTCCACGTCACTTGATCTCGAATAACTTCATCAATTCGGTTGCTGATTTCGGTCTCAAGCTCCCATGGGTGCCTAAGCACCCCAACTTTTTTGAGCAGAATAAAAATTTCTTGAAGAGCAAACGCAGGAGAGCGTGGATTTGGTTTATGAGGATAAAGTGCAGCCATCAGCGCATGGTTTTCTAAGGTTCTGCCGAAAGCGTAGTTCACCGATTTTGTTGTCATTTAAGACTCCTTTTTTAAGGCCAAGCCGCACAGCACGGTTGGTCCTATAAGAGGTAATCGCTGGCCTTTTTGCTTTTTTAAGAGGGGAGTCGAAAATATTTTTAAAAGGTCAAAAAAGGCAATTTTTTCTGTTTTGCATAGACACCGAGAGCAGCCACAACAACACACTTATTTATAAGTGTGTTGTTGTGGCTGCTCGCCAGTAGGGGTCTTCAGAAAGGAAACCCGTCTGGATAAGGCGAAGGCTATTTGCACGGCTACCAGTTGACCAAGAGCATGTCTGAGGCGGAGCTGGACGCCACGAGGCAAGTTGGCTAGCTATTCTTTGAACGAAACATGCACGGGTCAAAGTCAGCGCATTTATAGTGTCTGGGACTGTGTGCAAAATGTAGGTGGGCGTGTGGTTCGTCTATGAGTCACGGCACCCAAGCCCACGTAGTGGCACTGTTCCAGTATCGGCTGGGCTATCGCTATCCCGGCAACTGGATTGACCGTGACAGCAGCAACATTGACCAGCCTCTGTTGGAGTTTGGGTTGAAAGCTCGTGGCGTACCCGCTCAATGGGCGGGTAGGTGTGCAGTCGTTGGACATTCACCCTTTTTAAGGGGGTAAGTTAGTTTTTTTCTCACATGGCCAGCGAGAGCTATCACCGCAATCAAAATTTTGCGTTTTTTCGAAACTACCCCTATCCTGTAATTAACGGGGGAGGATGGGAGTGCTAAAAATGAATTTTGACGAGATGAAAAGAAAAGAGTTGGCGACAGCTAAGCTCAAGAAGCTATCGCTTGATGCTGTTCACGCTCACAAGTTGTTTGATGCTAAAAATCTGAGCAATCTGAATTTTGGGTTGAATGAAGAAACGCGTAGTCAGCTTCTTCGACTCGATGAGAGTGGTCCACTAAGACGCTTGATGATTGTTCCGAACGATTACTTGGCAAGATGTCGAGAACTCGAAATTCGTTTTCCCAATTTCGCTGGGTACATCAACGAATTCTTGTTGCCAGCTTTGGCACTTTCGCATATTCGAAAAGCAAGCCTTCAGCTCCCGCCAACAGTGTTTCTTGGAAGTCCCGGTGTCGGAAAAACTTTGTTTGTGAGTAGCCTTGCTGATGTATTTCATATGGATTTCGAGCGCATGAATCTCGAAACATCGCAGGCCTCCATGGAACTGGTTGGGACGGCGCGGGGGTGGGCAAATGCTCAACCCGGCCTCTTGTTCCGATGGCTCGTTAGTTCTGCCTTCGCAAACGGAATTTTCATAATGGAAGAGCTTGATAAGACAGACGATAAGAATTCTCGGTATCCAATTGTCAATGCTCTTTTACAGTTGCTCGAGCCAACTACGTCTAAGTGCTTTGGCGATCTTTCGCTACCCGAACTGAAACTGGATTTGTCTAAGATCAACTTCTTGTTTACTGCTAATACGCTGGATGGCATCCCCGCTCCAGTCCTGAGCAGAGTTATCGTCTTTGATGTGCCAGATCTGACACCTTCTCAAGCTAAGAATGTTGCGATCGCACAGTATGAGGAGATGCTTAAAGATTTGAAGTTGCCTATTGGTGCGCCTGAGTTAACGCAAGAAGGACTGACGCTCTTGGCTAGCGAATCTCCACGGCGTCAAAAATTGCTACTCCAGCTGGCAATTGGAAGTGCTGTTTATAAACAATCGAAAGAGCTGGTAATCCAAAAAGTCAACAAGCCCAAAAAAGGCATCGGTTTTGTCTTTTGAAAGTGACGATCTAGGATGCAACCAGAGAGGCCGTCGAAGGGTCATAGACCAGCTCGGTGATGGTCCCATCGGTGATGTGTTTGACAGCTTGGTCAATAACGTGAAGGGGGACTAGGAACCATTCGCGTGGTTTGACGGGATTGCCAAATCGGTCGTCAATGGTGATGTCAATCTGGGCGTTGCTGAAAATCTTGTGAAAGAGGTTTTCCATTCGCACACGATTGATGTTGTGCAGTTTGTAGGTGGCAACCACTTCAACACCTGCCAACAGGTAAGTTGCTTCCTTGTCGGCGTTTGAGATTCGTGTTTCAACCTTGCCACCCGTCACACCAATCTTGTGAATGAGTTCACGGTGCTTGGCCACATAGGGGTGACTGGACTGACTGCGCAGGACATAAATGGTGCCAGTCTCAATGTCATTTTGTTCTTGACTGTCTGCAAACAGGGGACCCATGTCAGTGGCTGTGAGCCTGCGACCTGTTTCGTCTTTCCAGAGTGCTTTGGAGAGTGAGCGCAAAAGCAAGTTGCTTTCTGTCCCGTTGCTAAAAATCAACCGCAAGCGGGCATCGTTATGGCCGGACTCCATCTTGATGGTTTCACCGACCTCGGCAACATACACAAATTGGCCTTCAAGAATAAAGAAGTCGTGCAACTGAATGCTGGCATCGCGCCCAAAGCGCAAGGCAGTGCGGTCGCCTGACTTCAACTCGCGCTCTGCCTGCTCAAACAGCGGTTTGAAGTCCTTGAAGTCCTTGCAAGGCGTCCTGTTGGCAATCTCTTCGGCTTCTCGACGTTCAGCCGTAGAGCGAACATGGCGCAAGACGGTGATGTCGTCCTCATTGGAACTGGCTTCAATTTCTACACCCAACTCAGCCAGCAGCGCATCTTCGCTCAGGCTGTCAATGTTGGTGGCAGCAGAACTTGCTTTGAGCAAGCCGTGTGTGTCGTGAGGTGCGAGCACGGCCAATGCCTCTGGCAACTTACGCAGTTGCTCAAGCCTCACGGCATACAGCCGTTCAAAGATGTCTAGGCCTTCTGCATTGCGAGGCAAGCGCTTGTACACTTCAAAAAAGCGCTGGATGTCTTCAAACCCAGCAACCACCCGTTCCTCAAATGGAGTGAGCGATGAGGTTTTGACGGGTGTGACTTCCACACCCAATGCGTCAAGCAGTTCGTCTGCGGATAGGTCAGCCATTGCTTTCCTTTGCTTTTGCGGCGGCACGGTAGTTGGCCAGTGCTTTGACGCCCAATGCCATGCGCTTCTCCCAAGGGTCGGCAGACTCCACATCGGGTAATCGGCCCCGTTCTGTTTTGAACTGCAAGGCACGCTTGGCCAAGTCAAGCGCCTCTTCTTCCGAGATGGTGGCTTTCTTCGCCTCAATCGCTGTTTGAACTTGGCGCAACAACTTCTCGTCCATAGACTTCGCCAGCACCGAGTACGCGGCTTCAAACGGGTTGATTTGGTCAATCAGTTCAATGTCAAGGTCACGGACATTGACGAACTTGCGCACACCGTCCAGCAGGGCCGTGTTGGCTTGAGCCGTTTCGTCATCTCCCGTGGCGTCTTTGGACAGTTCCAGCTTCGCCTGCTGTGTCAGGTTCATCGCCGCAATTGCGTGTTGGCGGATGGCCTCTTGGTCTTGTTCGCTCAGATCGGGATAGCGCTCCCGCACAATCTTGCCCATCCGCACCTGTGTCAGGTCTTGGGCAACGATGTTTTCCTTGTCAAACAGTCCTTGCTCTAGGGTGGTCTTGTCTTGCAAGAAGTCGGTCACCACCTCGTTCAGGTCCTCTTTGCAGATTCGGCTTGCTTCTGGGCTTTGTGGCGTGACCAGTCCATTGATTTCCACATGGTACTGGCCTGTTTCTTCGTTCACCCCCAAGTTGGTCTTGCCTACTTGATAGCCCTCGGGGCCATAGTCAAAGCCATCTTTGGGGCCAGCGTCTTTCGGTGTGAATTCGTAGCGAGGTGCCAGCACCTGCTCCATCAGCAAACTGGCTGAAATCGCTTTGAGCATGTCGTTGACAGCTTCAGTGACCAGTTCTTGGGTGGCCGCAGGTTCGGCAATCAGATTGGTGAATCGCGCCGTTGACTTGCCTTGTGCGTCTCGTGTGGCTCGTCCAATGATTTGGACAATTTCGGTCAGACTGCTTCGGTAGCCCACAGTCAATGCGTGTTCACACCATATCCAGTCAAAGCCTTCCTTGGCCATACCCAGTGCGATGATGATGTCCACATGGTCCCGGTTGTTCTTCTGCGCTGGGTCCTTTAATGCCGTCAGCACTTTGGTCCGCCTTGCGGGGTCGCTGTCATCCACCAAGTCCGCCACTTTCAGGATGCGGCCCTCAGGGGTTTTGATGAGGTGGAAGCCTGTGCTGTCGTCCACACGGTCCCACTCACCAAGACCGTTAAGGATTTCATCAACCTCTCGTTGCTTGTCTTTCAGGCTCTCACGGGCATTCACATTGGGAATATGGACGATAGTTTTGAGGGCAGGGTTGAGCACCTTGTGAATGGCTTCCACATAGGGGCCGGTGTAGAAGAAGTAGCCAATGTCCAGTGACTTCAACCATGTGTAGCCGTTCAGTTGCTCGTAGTAGGTGTATGTCACCGTCTCAAACTTGGCTTCGTCAGCGGGTGACAAAACGGCTTCACTGTCGCCCCTGAAATAGGACCCAGTCATGGCCACCACGTGCACCTTGTCCCTCGCAATCAGCGCGGTGAGTTGCGTCCCCAAAATACTGTCGGGGTTGCTGGACACATGATGGAACTCGTCAATGGCAATCAGCCTGTCGTCAAACGACTGAATGCCCAGTTCTTCAACCGCAAACCGAAAGGTCGCGTGGGTGCAGACCAAAACCTTGTCGTCAGAGGCTAGAAACTTCTTGACCGACTCCACTTTGGACTTGGCCACCTTGGGTTCGTCAACACCTGGTGCGTTGCACAGGTTCCACTGAGGGGCGACTTGCCAGTCCCAGTAGAAACCAAATTTTGTGAGTGGCTCGTCAGCGAAACTGCTCCCAATGGAGCGCTCAGGCACCACGATGATGGCTTGCTTGATGCCTTGGTTGTTCAATTTGTCCAGCGCCACAAACATCAGCGCGCGTGACTTACCCGAGGCTGGTGGTGACTTGATGAGCAGGTATTGCTCACCTCGCTTGGCATACGCGCGCTCCTGCATCGTGCGCATACCCAGGGCATTGGCTTTGTTGGTCGCGCCGGTGTGTGCTGTCTTGATGGATACGGAAGGGACCGTGTAGGCGTTCAAAGGACTGCCAGTCTGTGCGTTCATGCTTTCTTGCCTTTCTTCTTGACGCCCGTGTCAGCAGTCATCTTGGTGTACATCTCAAAGAGTTTTTCCAGTCGCTCGGTATCGTTCTTGAAGCGGCGACCAATGTAGATGCGCTCAATCACCTCATCATTGCGCTCGTGAGCCATGCGAAGATTTTCTGGCATGGTCTCAGGGTCATACAGGTCAGCAATCGTGGCAGGGAAATGTGCCTCACGAGCCAGCAGGATAGCTTCAGCGCAAGCCGTCAAGTCAGCTTTGTTCTGGTCTGTCAGCGTGGGCACCGGGAACGTGTTCCAGCCTATGGTGTTGGAATAGCGAAGACGCGTTTCAAGCTGTCCACACACTGTGCTAATCCAAACAAGATGGAGTTTTGAGGCTATCAACGCCATGTTCCAAAGCGGTGCGTCGTAAAGGGCAAACGCAAGATTACTTACGATGGTGCCTCTCTCTGCAAATCCGACGGGCAGGTATGCTCGTGACTCCGATGAGACACTTGGCACGATGATGACCGTCTCCGTCCCTTTTTGGCGAATCTCTCCAAATTTGTGTGGTGTGCTTGCGGATTGAACAGTGGCTTCCTTTGGGCTTGCCAAACGCATGCGACGAACATCGTCAACTCTTTTGGCGATCGCCTGGTTTTCTAGTGCGTCCTCAAGTTGCTCGCTTTCTATCCAAAGGCAGTAGCGTTCCAATCCACGTATGAACTCAGCCGAGCCATAAATACGACGAATGAGTTTGACCTCTTGTGACGCGCTCAGGTGAAGCGCATCCACCTCATCTCTTGTCAGAAGTAGGTGTCCTCCATCGGTTGGCTGGTTGCCTTTGGTCATTTCAAACTGTCCACCAAGAGGACGTGCCACCTTCTCAACTACTACGTTAGGTGCAGGGACCAAATATGCATTGATGTGGCTGACGTCTTTAGCCACGAGCACGTCTTCATCAGTGATAGAAAAAAGCCTGCGTGTTTTTTGAGCGGACTTTGCTATCCCGATGATCGCTACCGTCACCCCAGCGTTGTGACTGGCAAGGTTTGTCCACTTGAACGAAGTATGCGCAAAGGTTATCTCGTGACCACCGGCAAAGATGATTGGCCAGAGAATTGGGACTTGCTGACCTTGGCAGATGGAGTTGGTTGATACGAACGCCGCTACACACGGAGTTTTTGCACCATAGTCCGCCGCCTTCATGAACCAGCCGGCGACATAGTCTAATGACTTCCAGGTTTTACAGCGGTGGTCAAAGATGACGCGCAGGTCATCTTTTTGCTCTGCAGACTGCCAAGTGCTGCCTAGATAGGGCGGGTTTCCGCAAATGTAGGTCTCGCCACCTTCGTTCTCAAAGTCAATTTCCTTCTGGTCCAAGGGCGTGTTGAAAAGGTCATCGCTGACAACTTTCACCCCTGTGCCAGTTGGTGGGCAAATGCTCAGCCAGTCCAAGCGCAGCGCGTTGCCACTGACAATCCAGTTTTCGGTGTTCAGGGGCAAGAACTCAGCCAGTGCATCTTGCTGTCCACGGTAGAGCACATCGCATTGGAACTCGGCAATGATGAGTGCCAGTCGTGCGATTTCAGCCGGAAAATCGCGCAACTCAATGCCCCTGAAATTGGTCAGTGGGATTTCACTGCGCAGGTGCTCTTCACCTCTGCGGCGGTTGATTTCAGCCTCAATCTCACGCATTTGCTTGTAAGCAATGACGAGGAAATTGCCAGAGCCACAAGCCGGGTCAAACACCCGAATGCGTGCCATTCGTTTGCGCAGGTTGAGCAACTTGACTTTGTTGTCGCCAATGCTTTCTAGTTGTGCCCGCAAGTCATCAAGGAAAAGAGGGTTGAGGACCTTCAAGATGTTGGGAACGCTGGTGTAGTGCATCCCCAATTCGCCCCGTTCCTCGTCATCGGCAACGGCTTGAATCATGCTGCCGAAGATGTCGGGGTTGATTTCTTTCCAGTTCAGGTTGCTGGCGTGTGTGAGATAGGTTCGAGCAATCCGTGTGAACTTCGGCACCTCTGTGCTTCCAGAGAACAGGCCACCGTTTACATAGGGGAAGACATTAGCCCAGTTGGGCAATCTTGGTTCAGCAGTGTCTCGCGCATTGGCTTTGATGTTCATTGCCCTGAAGACGGTTTCCAGCACCTCGTGGGTGTTGGAGCCGTCTCGCTCACTCATCTGCTCAACGGTTTTGCTGAAAAGCCCATTGCTGTTGAAGATGCCGGTGTCTTCTGCAAAGAAACAGAATATGAGCCGCGCCATGAAGTGGTTCATGTCAGCCCGGCGCTGGTCCTTGGCCCAGTCTGGGTTTTCACGAAGCAACTCCACATAGAGCTTGTTCAGCCGCCCCGTGGCCCTGATGTCAATCGGGTTGTCCTTGATCTCCTTGATGGTGGAGATGCCCGCAAGTGGCAGAAAAAAGCCGAAGTGGTTGGGGAAGTCCACAAAGTCTGTGGAGATGGTTTCCCCGGTGATGAGTTCTTCGGCTTCTAGTGACTGGCCGTCAGTGCTCAATATGAACTTGGCTTTGGCCTTGGTGGTGGCAGCGCTGGCTTTGAGTGCTTGGAGCGTCGCACCTACAGCACCTGATTCACATGTGGCCAAGTGAATGTTGTTGCGAAGCAGCACACCACTGGGTAGGTCTGAGGTGTTGCTGTGGCCAGTGCGAAGTTTTTTGAGTGCAACCTCTTTGTTTCCAAAGGCGGCCAGAAACTGATACGGAAACTCGGCGGCGTCAAACTCTTCAAGGGCTAGGTCCGAGAGTGCGGCTTCAATTTCTACTGCGTTCATGGGCCTTTAACCTGTGTAGCACGACTTGGCGCTAATGGGTTCCAAATGGTTGTTGTCAATAGCCTCCATTCTCGCAGGGTTGACCCGTGTTTTTCAGGGGCTATTGCGCGGTCAAATTTCTGCTTGGGGCTTGGGGCTTGGGGGTTTTCTGCCCCCGTCCGTTGGCAATGTGGTGCTAATTTTTCAAACCAGCTTCTGAATTTTGAGGCAGTTCGGTTGTGGGGCAGCGTATTGATAACATTCAGCTGATGTCATACTTGATCTCAGTCGGTCGATTGTTATCGGTGATCAGGGAGTTCTGAAAATGACAGCGTCAAAAGCGATCCAAGCTATTCCACAAGCCGTTTTGGATGCAGCCCTAGCTCTTCACCAACAAAAAAATACGAACCTGACCTACAGTCCATTCAGTACCTCAGAATTGGCCAAAGTCGAAGGTAATCCGCTTTGGCATTGTGTTGAAGATGGAATCGAATTCACCAACCTAGAAGCCCGCAATCGCTGCGCTGCATTGGCAACTTTTCAGCAAGTGATGCCCTTGAGCGGTACCGATGCGTTGTTTGATGCCGCATACGGATTGTGGCGAAACGAAATTGGGCACCCTGATTCGGCATCTGGTCGCTTGTTGGGTTTGGCCGACCAGAACATGAGTGTGCTTTTAGGCGCCGCAAAGGCCATCGGCGATAAAAGTCGGCGTGTCTTTGACATACTTCATCTGCTGGAAAAAGCACTGCCGCACTTGCCAAACATCTGCGCAGATGACATCGTGGCAGTCATTGATGCTCAGTATGAGTCCACAAAGCGTGACATGGCTGGAGGGATGATCTTTAATGCTGTCGAGCGCCGCTTACAGTCAGAATCGCAGATCGCTTGGGAAATCTGGCACATTACCAGAACGAATATGTCGGAGTCTATGCAAGGCTTGTACAGCATAGCCTTGCAAGCACTAATGCATACCGACCAGCAATCTCTTGCGCTGGAAAAAGCCAGACAGGATGCCGAAGACATTGATCCGCTTATCGCGGGGGCTGCGCTGTGGACCCTGGGCAGGGCGATACAGGCGCACAAATTGAACGAATTTGATTTGGACGACTGCGTTGCAGTCCTGATTAACAAAACCAGCGGGACGTCCACCGAGATTCAACAGTCAGCGATTCATGCAGTGGCGCACGCGTCGTTGAAGGACGAACGGTTGATGTCAGAACTCGTTCGGCTGGCATCGGAGCATGGCGACAACACACTTGCAGTGATCGCTGATTTCTTGTTCATGAATCAGCAGGATTTGCCAGTGTCTTCCCCCCATTTCAAACCCTTGCTGCAATCACTGGTCTGGCTTTCGCCATTGCAGAAAAACGCAATCGATAACTTTGATTGGGTTCTGCATCAGCTCTATGCAACACCCGAACATCGACCGTTGGTGCTGGATTGCTTCAGCCAATGGGTCATCCAACATGGCGGCACAAGCTTGAATGACAAATCCTTGATTGAGATGTTTGACCAGACCATCATGCAAATTGTCAATGACCAGTCGGGCCTCCAGGCTGTCATCACGCGCTGGCTGGTTGCGCCCGAGAAGCAACTTGCCGTGGCCTTCGGCGGACTCATCAGCTACTTGCACATCCGTGGAGTGAAGTCGCCAACGCTTTCGCCAGAAGTCCTCAACACATTCACCGCGCAAGACTTCAGGTTTCTGGCTCGTCGGCTGCTTGGCTATGTGATATCAGAGGGACCACTGTTGTCATTGACGTTTTCTTTGCTGGAAACAAACAACGCCTCCGACCGTAGTTTTGGTTGGGTGTACTCACTGCTGACAGACGAGGTGGGCAAGGACTACGCGCATGCCACGATGGAGGCTTTGAAAGTAAGGAAAGAAACGGCCCATTCGCCTGAAAAGGAGTTACTGGAGCAGATACATGCCGTCCTTCTCAGTCGAAATACCGCCATGGATGATCTGCCCAGGTTGCAGGAACTTCGCCCACCCATGAGGCTTCAACGAGCCATTGCCTTGAGTCGGGCACGGGAAATGGAACAGGCGATGGAAACGGCCAATGAAAAGTCCATCGTTCGTTTAATTTCTACGGTGATCCCAATGAAGGCGGGTAGGGGCTGGTTTTCTGTTTCAGATGACCAAGTTGGGCCAATACAAAATTTGCAAAGTTTTTCGCACTCGGTCAGCCTACCAAAACGTGCGCTCACAGACCCAGTGGGTTACGCCATTGCTGGACTCCACTACCGTATTGCAAAGCGAGAAGATGAATGAGACTGGTCCTTGTCATTGCAGAGTACTTGCGCACGCTCAAAGAGCGCAATGAGCTGGACAGGTTGCTGCCAGATTTACTGGTCGAAATGGGCCACGTGCCTATTGCCCGCCCACAAACCGGAAATCGGCAGTTTGGCGTCGATATTGCAACCCGTGGTATCAACCCAGATACCGGACAAGCTGAACTGCTTTTGCTGGTCATCAAACAAAAGGACATCGGGCGACCGGAGTGGGATGGCAGTGATCAAGCCATCAGGCCCAGTTTGAATGAGATTTTTGATACATATCTCAGGTCTCATGTGGAAGCTGAAGATATTGGCAAGCCTGTCCGTATTGCTGTGGTTACCAATGGCGAGCGTAAGCAGACCATTCTGGCCAACTGGAGTGGGTACGTCAATGATCACAAAGACCGAGCATTGATTGAGTTTTGGGGGCTTGATACGCTGTCCACACTGATTGAGCGCCATTTGCTGGATGAACACATCGTCCACGACGAGCACAGGCGTGATTTGCGCCGGGCATTGGCATTGGCTGGCGATGTCGAATACGACCAAAGAGACCTACACAGACTGATGCTGCGAACTCTTGGGCTTACACCTGAGGGCATGCCTGACGGTTCCAAAAAGTCAAGGAAGGATTTGCTGAAGGCTTTGCGGGTAGTCAACTTTGCGGCCCATGTATTCGCTTCGTGGGCACTTGGAGATGGCGATGGCCGCCAAGGATTGCGGGCTATGGAACGTGCCTTGCTGTGGTCATGGCACAGAGTGCGGGCATTTGAAGGGTGGGACTCAGATAGCGACATGACCCAAGCCCTTGGGTCAGTTTGGCAAGGGTATCTGACCGTTGGAAGGCACTATTTCGAGAAATTACAAGCGCATTGCTACGTTGAGGATGGCCTGCTGGGGTATGCATCCGACAGTGCGGAGTTGTCGCTGGTTGCATTTGAGCAAATCGGAATGCTGGCGTCCATTGGGTTGACCCATGTGTTGTCAGTTGCTGACGACGAGGAAGATCGAGTAGCGCAGTACAAAAATGCAGACACCGTGGCCGCTGCGCTTGCATCACTGATTTCCAGCAACAGCATTTGCAACTCGCCATGTTTTGATAGGCACAGCCAAGACATCGTTCTTGGGATGTTGTTGCTGGTGCTGACGGGACGCTCTGAATCGACCCGGATCTACTAGACACTTCCGAGCCGTTGGGATTGACGTTTTTCGAACTCTACCGGAGAAACGCCACCAGACGTGTTGTGGCGGCGCTTGGGGTTGTAGAACATCTCAATGTAAT
>JACCDU010986181.1_pt1 | contig 13022 bp, 10 predicted proteins | sample 7446081 | NCBI WGS metagenome assembly JACCDU01 (sample SAMN15323447, study PRJNA562643) | freshwater metagenome | isolation source: river surface water | place: USA:Blue River Watershed | collected 2017-08-17 | reverse complement strand
TAACCAGCCTTGAATAGTGTTGCGTTGTTATCTGTTGGTGAACCGTTCAAGTAAACGATACGTGCATTTGTCTTTCCTGCTGCATCAAGACATGCCTTGATACCTTCACCCTGTAGACGACCAACTGCTTCGTTATCGAATGAAACGTAGTATGAGGCTGAACCATTGAGTGTTAGACGGTCGTAGTCGATTGTCTTTACACCCTGCGCTGCAGCCTTGTCCTGAACAGCCTTAGCTGAATCTGAATCTAGGTTTACAAGGATGAGAACCTTTGCACCAGCTGTAAGCATCTGGTCTGCAATTGTTGCGAATTGTTCCTTGTCGCCGTTTGCGTTTTGAATATCAACCTTTACTCCTGCTGCGTCAAATGCTGCTTGCAAGAATCCGCGGTCAGCGGTTTCCCAACGGTTTGATGAAGCTGCATCAGGAAGGATTACACCGACGAAACCATCGCCAGCTGAATCTGATGAGCTTGAGCAACCTGTTAGTACGAGTGCGAATACAGCAACTAGTGCTGTGAGCGCATAACGAAGCTTCTTCATATATCGAACCTTTCAAAGGTGTCTTGCCCCTGGCCGAGCTATTTCGGTCAGATGTGGAGGGCACAACGTGAGTAAAAAGTAGTCCGATACCGGCAAAAGGTCACTAGATTTGCTCAGAAATCTCACCCCTTTATCTAACGATTCGATAACGCCTATGCGGGTGCGCGATAACCTTGCCCAATGTCCACACAGGTAGAACAGCTCGAAGCCGCCCTTAAGGCAGCGATCAGCCGTGCCGTGGACTCAGGCTCTCTCACAGGTGCAGCCCCGGCTGCAATCAAGCTAGAGCGTCCGAAGGATCGCTCACATGGTGACTATGCATCTTCTATTGCATTGCAGTTAGCCAAGCCGGCAGGCATGAACCCTCGCGAGGTTGCGCAGATAATTGCCGATCAATTACAAGGCGTAGCTGGAATTTCAAAAGTTGATATTGCTGGCCCTGGATTTATCAACATTACTTTGAACCGTGCGAGCCAAGCTGCACTTGTCGAAACGATTCTGAAGGCGACCAAGGATTATGGAAAAGGAAATGCGCTCGCAGGTGTAAAGATCAACCTTGAATTTATTAGTGCAAACCCAACAGGCCCTCTTCATCTTGGACATACTCGATGGGCTGCTGTTGGTGATGCCTTAGGACGGGTTCTAACAGCTGCAGGTGCTCAAGTGACACGTGAGTTTTATATTAATGACCGCGGAAACCAAATGGATTACTTCGGTCAATCCGTTGAAGCGGTTGCACTTGGAAACCCAGTTCCTGAAAATGGTTACCAAGGTGAGTACATCAAGGATTTAGCAACCGAGGTTGTGGCACAAAATACTGGAATCAAAGATTTACCTGAGGCAGAACGTGTCATCGCTTTTCGCGAGGCGGCTTATCAGTTGCAGCTAAAAGATCAACAACGTGTTCTCGATACCTTTAATACCCATTTTGATGTCTGGTTTTCAGAGCGATCGCTGCATGATCAAGGCGCAGTTGAACATGGCATGGAAAAGTTGCGTAAACAGGGTCATGTCTTTGAGGTAGATGGCGCGGTATGGCTACGAACCACTGATTTTGGTGATGATAAAGATCGCGTCATGATAAAAAGCGATGGCTCACTTACCTATTTCTCCTCAGATACCGCCTATTACATCAATAAGCGTGAACGTGGCTTTGATATATGTATCTATATGTTGGGCGCAGACCACCATGGCTACATTGGCCGCTTAAAAGCAACCGCTGCTTGCGCCGGAGATGATCCTGAATACAACATTCATGTATTGATCGGCCAACTTGTAAAAATTATGGAGGGTGGCGAGGAGATAAAACTTTCCAAGCGAGCCGGAACAATTATTACTCTTGAAGAGTTAGTTGAAAAAGTTGGAGTGGACGCTGCTCGTTACACATTGATTCGCTACCCAGTCGATACTCCTATGGTGATGGATCTCGATGTGTTGAAGCGCAATACCAATGAGAATCCTGTGTACTACGTTCAATACGCGCATGCACGAATTGCTGCGGTGTTACGTAACGCGCAGGAGCTTGGTGCTGCACTAGAACTTCAAGATTTTGACCCTTCTCAGTTAGCGCATGACCGTGAGAACGAGTTACTCGGTGCTTTGGCAGAGTTTCCACGAGTCGTTGCAAGTGCAGCTGAATTCCGGGAACCGCATCGCATCGCCCGTTATCTTGAAGAGTTAGCCGGTACCTATCACGGCTTCTACAACGATTGTCGCGTGTTACCAATGGGTGACGAGAAATTATCTGCGCTACACACTGCGCGTCTATTACTGTGTATGGCAACTAAGCAAGTGATTAGTAATGGACTTGACCTATTGGGTGTAAATGCACCGGAGAGGATGTAACCATGTGGTCCTCCTCTGTTCAAACCGGTAGCGAACTCTCAATCGCTGGAATTACTGCCAAACAATTAGCTAAGGATTTTGGCACACCAGCCTTCTTTATTGATGAAGCAGATTTTTATGCACGAGCTGCCGCATGGAATACAGCACTTCAACAATCTTTTGGCCCTCATGCTGGAACTGTGTATTACGCTGCTAAAGCCTTTATTTGCACCGAAGTTGCCCGCTGGATTAAGGATGTCGGAATCGGCATCGATGTGTGTACAGGTGGCGAACTCTCCGTTGCATTAGCTGGTGGCATTGATCCAGCAAAGATCGAACTACATGGAAACAACAAATCTGTTGCTGAGATCGAAAAAGCAGTTGCGAGTGGTGTTGGAACAATTGTGATTGATTCACTGTATGAAATCCAAAGAGTTGCCACCGCTGCAGCTACAGCAAACAAGGTTCAACGAGTCTTATTGCGACTAACACCCGGAATTGAAGCGCACACTCACGAATCAATCGCCACCGCACATGAAGATGTGAAGTTTGGTTTTTCAATTGCAAGTGGTGCGGCTTGGGATGCGATCGCAGCAGTTAGTGCTCACTCATCATTAGAGCTTCGAGGTTTTCACGCACATATCGGTTCGCAAATCTTTGGTTATGAATCATTTGAGCTCTCTGCACAACGATTAATTGGCTTGCTTGCACGTTATCGCGATGAGTTCAAAAAGGAGCTGCCTGAATTAGATCTTGGTGGGGGATATGGAATTGCTTATCTTCCGGGTGATGCTGCAGTTGTTCCAGCCGAAGCCATGCAAGCCTTGTCTGCGGCAGTTGAGAAAAACTGCAATACACACGGATTAGCGATCCCAACTATTTCCATTGAACCGGGTCGAGCAATTGCAGGACCAACCATGTTTACCCTGTATGAAGTTGGAACAGTTAAAGATGTAACCCTTGAAAATGGCTCACACCGACGTTACATATCTGTCGACGGTGGAATGAGTGACAACATTCGACCCTCTCTTTATGGTGCTGAATACACCACTGTTTTAGCTAATCGCACCAGCACCGCCCAAAATGTTTCCAGCCGTCTAGTAGGAAAGCATTGCGAAACTGGAGACATCGTCATTCGTGAAATAGATTTGCCAGATGACATCATTCCGGGGGATTTATTAGCTGTGCCGGCAACAGGTGCATATGGAAGAAGTATGGCGAGCAACTACAACCATGTTCCTCGCCCGCCAGTTGTTGCAGTAAAAGATGGAAAAGCTCGTGTAATTGTGCGCAGAGAGACCGAAGATGATCTTCGGATGCTCGATATTTAACGCCGATCAAAGCATCTGTGAAAGAATAGCCTCATGAACTCGGGCGCTAAACAACTCTCTATTGGCATGCTCGGCTGCGGTGTTGTGGGCAGTCAGGTTGCTCGCCTGTTGCAAGATGATGAGCAGGAACTTTCCGAGCGATCAGGTGCGGTACTAAAGCTCTCAAAGATTGGTATTCGATCAGCTGGGGTACGTGAAGGCATAGATCCATCGCTGCTCACAACTGATCTTCAATCAATTGTTTCTGATCCAAAGATCAATATCGTTATTGAGGTCATGGGTGGGATTGAACCAGCTAAATCTTTAATTCTTGAAGCAATTAAGAATGGCAAATCTGTTATCACTGCAAATAAGGCCTTGCTTGCAACTCATGGACATGAACTCTTTAATGCTGCAGATGCTGCCAAAGTAGATCTGTATTACGAAGCCGCCGTCGCTGGTGCGATCCCAATTATCCGCTCAATGCGTGAATCACTAGCGGGGGATCAAATTACTCGCGTTATGGGAATTGTTAACGGCACCACAAATTACATTCTTACAAAGATGCATGAAGAAGGTCGCGCCTTTGATGAGGTTTTAAAGGAAGCACAAGCGCTGGGTTATGCAGAAGCCGATCCGACCGCAGATGTTGAAGGCCATGATGCAGCGGCAAAGGCTGCTTTACTTGCCAGCCTTGCATTCCACAGCACTGTGGTTATCGACGAGGTTTACTGCGAAGGTATTTCAAAGATTTCATCAGATGATGTTGCGGCCGCAAAATCAATGAACAGTGTTATTAAGTTACTCGCAATCGCCGAACTTACTGTTAAGGATGAGATCTCAGTTCGAGTTCATCCAGTTATTTTGCCCGCTTCGCACCCTTTGGCATCTGTGCGTAACGCCTTTAACGCTGTTTACGTTGAAGCTGAGGCAGCGGGACAGTTGATGTTCTACGGTCGCGGAGCTGGCGGTGCTCCAACAGCATCTGCAATCCTTGGCGATCTCGTTGCCGTTGCCCGACATGCTGCTTATTCAACCGTTGGGTATGGCGAATCGGATTACGCCGATCTCGATATTGCTCCAATTGGTGCAGTGAAATCACAGTTCTTTGTCCGCCTACATGTGGCTGATAAATCAGGTGTTTTAGCATCCATTGCACAGACCTTTGCCAGTGAAAATGTATCTATCCAAACGGTTCGCCAAGCAGGTTTAGGTGAAGATGCTGAACTGGTTGTCGTAACTCACGCAGCATCTGAGGATGCACTTGATGCATGCATTGAGAAACTAAAGAAGATGGACATTGTGAGCAAGGTTGAAAGTGTTATTCGCGTCGAGGGGGCCCAGAACTAATGGCGTTGTTTCCAAAAAAGAAGGCAGTCGGCGCACATCAGTGGCGTGGAGTTATCGAGGAGTATCGCGATCGTCTTCCAGTAAGTGCCAAGACACCGATCGTTTCACTGCGCGAAGGTGGAACACCACTTATCTATGCATGCAACCTTTCCGAACTACTTGGCAACAATGTGTGGATTAAGTATGAAGGTCTGAACCCAACAGGTTCTTTCAAAGATCGCGGAATGACAATGGCGATTTCAAAGGCGGCTGAAGATGGCGCAAGAGCGGTTATCTGCGCGTCAACTGGAAATACATCAGCATCAGCGGCTGCCTATGCGGTTAAAGCTGGAATGCGTCCAGCGGTATTGATTCCTAAAGGCAAGATCGCAATGGGAAAGCTTGCCCAAGCTGTAATCCATGATTCAACAATTTTGCAGGTCAACGGAAACTTTGATGATTGTTTAACTCTTGCACGGGAACTTTCAGAAAATTACCCGGTTGCACTTGTTAACTCGGTAAACCCATTCCGTATCGAAGGACAAAAGACCGCAAGCTTCGAAGTTGTTGACATGTTGGGCGATGCTCCAGATATTCACGCACTTCCAGTTGGTAATGCAGGAAACATCACCGCTTACTGGAAGGGCTACAAGGAGTACAGCAAGGATGGACTCACAACAAAGCTACCAATGATGTACGGCTTCCAAGCAGCGGGTGCTGCGCCAATCGTTAAGGGCAAGGTTGTTAAGAATCCAGAGACCATCGCAACAGCTATTCGTATTGGAAATCCAGCATCGTGGCAGCAAGCCGTTGAAGCACGTGATACATCAGGTGGCGTTATTGATTCAGTTACAGACCGCGAAATTCTTGCTGCATACCGCTTAATTGCAGCTAAAGAAGGAATCTTTGTAGAGCCATCATCTGCTGCAGGTCTTGCAGGTTTGATCAAGTACAAGAAGGCGGGCAAGCTGCCAAAGGACAAAACAATTGTTATTACTGTGACAGGACATGGATTAAAGGACATTCCGTACGCACTTGAAGCGGCGAAGAAGCCTGTTGTGGTTCCAGTAAATGCAAAGATCGCAGCTAAAGCGTTGGGACTTGCCTAAAAATGAAGCCAACCTTTAAAGCTCAGCCAATGCAGGTGCAAGTACCTGCGACAAGTGCAAACTTGGGTCCTGGCTTTGACTGCCTTGGTTTAGCGTTAAATATGCATGATCGCTACATGGCTCAAGTAATGGATGAAGCCGGCGTTGATATTGATGTCACTGGCGAAGGTGCGGATGCAGTTCCAACGACAGATAAGAACTTAGTGATCAAAGCGATGTACAAGGGTTTTGATTTCTTAGGCGGACGTCCTCGTGGAATCGCATTACGACAACTCAATGTGATTCCACATGGCCGCGGACTTGGATCATCTGCCGCAGCAATTGTTGGTGGCTTAGCACTTGCTCGCGCACTAGTTCTTGGTGGCAATGAGCGTATGTCTCATGAAGATATGTTGAATATCGCCAATGAGATGGAAGGTCATCCCGACAATGTTTCTGCAGCTATTTATGGTGGTGCAAATGTTGCTTGGCAGGAGAGCCAACGCGGAAAAGTAATTGCGCAATCACTCAACATTGAAGTCGACCCACGTATTTCTGCGCTTGCCTTTGTTCCATCAACTGAATTATCCACCTCCAAGGCACGCAAGATGCTGCCTGAAACAATTCCTCATCAGGATGCGGTTCGAAACTCAATAAATACAGCGGTTTTAGTGCAAGCCTTACAACACCGCCCAGATCTATTGCTCAGCGCAACTGAGGATTACCTGCATCAGAGCTACCGCGGTGATGCGATGCCTCATAGCTTTGCTTTGATGACAAAGCTTCGCAAAGCAGGAGTTGCGGCATTTATTTCAGGTGCAGGTCCGACCGTTTTGGTTCTTCACACAGGCGCAGATGCGGAGGCGGCGGAGTTAGAACGGGCCGCAGGGGAGAAGTTCCAAATGATTCCTCTAGGCGTTTCACGCACAGGCGTTACCGTCGTCACAGCCTGATTTTGCAGATTCCCGCTCACCCCTGCTAACCTTTCCTCATCTGAACGGCTCATCTAGTAGCCAGTAACACATCAGGTAAATTCCAAAAATCCAGGCTTTTTAGGGTTCAACACTTAGTTTAAAAGCGAAGTTTAAAATCCAAAGCCAATAGCGAAAAGATATACATGACAACAGAAATTGAACCAGTTCGCTCAAATAGTCCAGAGCTTGCTGCAATGACCCTTCCCAAGTTGAAGACGGTAGCTACACAACTTGGTGTTGAAGGCGCAGCAAAGATGAAGAAGGATGCGTTAGTAGAGGCGATCGCTGATTTACAGGCGAAGAACCGCGAAGCTGCAAAGGCTGAACGCGAAGCACGTCGCGAAGCGCGCAATAACCGCAAGAAGGAGTCAAAGCCTTCAAATAACACTCAAGATTCAGATGATGATGGCGATGAAGATTCAGCGCCACAGTCAAACAACGATCGCAACGATCGAGGACATGATCGCAACGACCGCGGTGGTCGCTTTGATCGCAACGACCGTGGACGAGGCCGTGACCGCAATCGCGATCGCAACCGTGACCGCGGACACCGCGAAGAGCGCGAGCCAGTCATTAGCGAAGATGATGTTCTCGTCCCAGTTGGCGGATTGCTAGATATTCTCGAAAGCTATGCATTTATCCGCACAGGTGGATATCTGCCGGGTCCTAACGATGTTTACGTTTCATTGCAGCAGGTTCGTAAGAATGGTCTGCGTAAGGGAGATGTTGTTACAGGTCAGGTTCGTCAGCCACGCGAAGGTGAAACCAAGCAGAAATTCAACGCCTTGATCACTCTTGAGACAGTTAACGGAATGACCCCGGAAGAGGCACGTAACCGTGTTGAGTTTGGAAAGCTAACTCCGCTTTATCCTCAGGAGCGTTTGCGCCTTGAGACAGAGCCAAATGTGCTGACAACTCGTGTGATTGATTTGATCGCACCAATTGGTAAGGGTCAACGTGGTCTTATCGTTTCGCCTCCAAAGGCTGGTAAGACAATGGTTCTGCAATCAATTGCTAATGCGATCACAACAAACAACCCAGAGTGTCATTTAATGGTTGTGCTTGTTGATGAGCGTCCAGAAGAGGTTACAGATATGCAGCGCAGCGTTAAGGGTGAGGTTATTGCTTCAACCTTTGATCGCCCAGCTGACGACCACACAACAATCGCAGAGTTAGCTATTGAGCGTGCAAAGCGTTTAGTTGAACTAGGTCACGATGTAGTTGTTCTTCTTGACTCAATTACACGTCTTGGTCGCGCATATAACATCGCAGCACCTGCATCAGGCCGCATCCTTTCTGGTGGTGTTGATTCAGCTGCGCTATATCCACCAAAGAAGTTCTTTGGAGCAGCTCGTAACATTGAAGATGGCGGATCACTAACGATTCTTGCAACAGCACTTGTTGATACAGGTTCTCGCATGGATGAAGTTATCTTCGAAGAGTTCAAGGGAACTGGAAACATGGAGCTCATCCTTGATCGCAAGATGGCTGATAAGCGCATCTTCCCTGCGGTTAACGTTGTTGCTTCTGGAACTCGTAAGGAAGAAATCCTTATGGGTTCAGAGGAGCTTAATATTGTCTGGAAGCTACGTCGCGTACTTCACGCACTAGAGCCACAGGCAGCACTAGAACTACTCCTTGAGAAGATGAAGGGCACTAAGTCCAACGTCGAGTTCTTGATGCAGATTCAGAAGACAACTGCGGGTCCAGACGACTCAAAGTAAGCGTAAATTTCTCAATTGCGGGCTTATCGCCTACCCTTGAGCTCTGTTACCGATCCGTTTGGTTCACCTGATTCCTATTAACAGGAGCAGGACCCAAACACGAAGATAAGGAATAACCATGAAGCCAGAGATCCACCCAGAGTACAAAGAGACCCAAGTAACCTGTGGTTGCGGTGAGAAGTTTGTAACTCGCTCAACAGTTGCAAGCGGTTCAATCTATGTTGAAGTTTGTTCAGTCTGCCACCCGTTCTACACAGGTAAGCAGCGCATCCTTGATACTGGTGGTCGAGTGGCTAAGTTCGAAGAGCGCTTCGGTAATAACGCTAAGAAGCAGAACAAGACTTCGGCCAACTAGCTTTCTAAAGAAACCGCACTGCAGCCTTAACGGTTGCGGTAGCGGTTTTTTTATTTCCCCAATGTTTAACTAAGTATGAGTCTAAGGAAAATTTGAAATAGAAAGGAGCAGTCGATGAGCAATGATCGCTTTGCATCAGCACATGAAATGGTGCGTGAGTACGCCGAACTTGAAGCCAAGATGGCTGATCCATCTATTCATGAGGATCAAGCAAATGCTCGCAAGCTCGGAAGACGTTATGCCCAACTTGGTCCAGTAGTTGCAGGTTTCAAAGCGTGGAAATCTGCAGAGGATGATTTGTTAGCAGCTGCAGAGCTTGCATCAGTTGATCCTGAATTTGCTGCAGAGATTCCAGCACTTGAGGCGGCACGTGATGCTGCGGCTGAACGTCTGGAAGAGTTGCTACTGCCTCGTGATCCCAATGATGATCGTGATGTTATTTTAGAAGTTAAAGCCGGTGCCGGTGGAGATGAGTCGGCGTTGTTCGCTGGGGATCTTTTGCGTATGTACATGCGTTACGCGGAAAAGCACAACTGGAAAGTTGAAATCATTGATGCCACTGAAAGTGAAATGGGTGGATACAAAGACATTTCAGTAGCGGTTAAATCAAAGGGAACTGCAGCACCTGGAGAGTCTCCATATGCGCGTCTGAAGTTTGAGGGTGGAGTTCACCGCGTGCAACGTGTGCCAGAGACTGAAAGTCAGGGGCGTATTCACACCTCAGCGGCTGGTGTTTTAATCCTGCCTGAAGCAGAGGAAATCGATGTCGAATTGAACATGAATGATGTACGAGTTGATGTGTATCGCTCATCAGGTCCTGGTGGGCAGTCAGTCAACACGACAGATTCAGCTGTGCGTTTGACCCACGTGCCAACTGGAATCGTTGTTTCATGTCAGAACGAGAAGAGCCAGTTACAGAACAAGGAATCCGCCCTTCGTATTTTGCGTGCACGCCTTTTGGCAGATGCGCAAGAAAAGGCGGAGGCTGCTGCATCTGCAGAACGTAAGAGTCAGGTTCGTACAGTGGATCGTTCAGAGCGAATCCGCACATACAACTTCCCGGAAAATCGTATTAGCGATCACCGAGTTAACTACAAGGCCAATAACTTAGACGCGGTCTTAAATGGCGATTTAGATGACATGATCCAAACCTTGCTCGATGCTGATAAAGCAGCACGTTTGGCGAACGCAAACTAAAATGCTCATTAAAGAGATTTTGCGCGATGCAAAATCACAGTTAGCCGAATCTGGTATTGCAGAGGTTGATGCAGAACATTTACTGGCTCATGTACTAGGAATTTCGCGCATGGATCTTCACAACCCTGTTTTAGTCGAATCAACCTTGCTTGCCTTTGAAGATAAAGAAGTTTTAGAGGAACAGTTTTATGATTTATTGGATCGTCGCCTGAACTTTGAACCATTGCAGTACTTAACTGGTGTCGCAGGATTTAGATATTTAAACATTGAGGTTGGCCCCGGAGTCTTAGTGCCTCGTCCAGAGTCAGAGTTACTTGTGGAAGCGGTCTTGCAACATATTGAAAATCTTCCAGCTCCGGTAAGTGTGATTGATCTGGGTGCAGGTTCTGGTGCTTTGTCCCTTGCAATCGCAACAGAGGCACCAACAGCACGAGTAATTGCTGTGGAAAAGAGCCCAGAAGCCTTGGTCTGGCTTAAGAAAAATGTCTCTGTTATCGCTGAGAATGTTCGAGTTGTTGAAGGCGATGTGGCTGATGTTTTGCCCGGCATCAAGTGTGATGTAGTTATTGCAAATCCTCCATATGTTCCAGATTCACAAGAGCTACCCAGAGATGTTGCTGGCTTTGAGCCACATATTGCTTTATTTGGCGGACCAACCGGTATGGAGATCCCACAACAGTTCATCACCGCTGCAGCTCGTCTTTTAAAACCTGGGGGAGTTTTAGTAATTGAACACACAGAAAAACAAGGCTCAGCGATCGCTTCAGCGTTAGCAGTAGATTTTTCAGAGGTAGCCCTGCATGATGACCTAGTAGGTCGACCACGTTGGACAAGTGCGGTGAGGAGGTAGCCATGGCTAAAGAAATTGATTTAAAGAAGGGCGAACTTTCTCGTCATGTGACTAAGGCTGCAAAGGCAATCGCCGATGGTTTTATCATCGTTATTCCGATGGAGCACAGCTACGCATTTGCATGTGATGCATTCAGACAAGATGCAGTTCGTGCGATGCATGTTTTGCGTGGAGACCCATTGTTTACCGCGGCCCAAGTAATTGTTGGAAGTGTTAAGACAACAGATGGAATTGTTCGCGAAACAACTCCAGAGATCAAAGCGCTTATGAAAAAGTTTTGGCCAGGAATGGTGTCTTTGAATTTGCGCCCACAACTTGGATTGAGCTGGGATCTTGGAGATGGGAATCAACTAGATCGAGTGAGTGTAAGAATCCCGAAGGCAAAGTTTGCTAAAGCATTAGCCTCTCAAACCGGGCCGTTAGCTATTGCAAGTGCAGCACGCAAAGGTATGCCCGCGCCAAAATCTCTTGGTGATGTGTTAGTTCTTGAATCAGATGTGGCATTGAAGTTTGATAACGGAAATCTGCGCAAAGGCCCACTCTCAACGGTCATTGAGGCGGATGAAACCGGTGTGCGATACCTGCGCGAGGGCGCAATCTCACTGGAAGAGATTCAAGCCATCGTGCCCGGAGCAACAGGAATTTAACCTTCCCGCCCGATAGGGTTTAGCCATGTCCGAAACCTTCTATGGCCCAGATTTCAATCTTTTAACCTCACAGGATCCTGAGATCGCAGCGGTTCTTTTATCTGAACTCAAGCGTCAACAGACCAATCTGCAGTTAATTGCATCTGAAAACTTCACCTCGCGTGCAGTTCTGGCAGCTCTTGGTTCGACCTTGTCTAACAAGTACGCTGAAGGTTATCCAGGAAAGCGTTACTACGGTGGTTGCGAAGAGGTAGATAAGGCTGAATACCTTGCGATTGATCGTGCAAAATCTTTATTTGGTGCAGAGCATGCAAATGTTCAGCCACATTCCGGTGCGTCAGCAAATGTCGCGGTGTATCAAGCCTTCACAAAGCCTGGTGACACAGTTCTTGCCATGGATTTGGCACATGGTGGTCACTTAACCCATGGATCCCCAGTTAATTTTTCGGGAAAGTGGTTCAATATCGAGTCTTATGGTGTTCGCCAAGATAACGAATTAATTGATTACGACCAATTGCGTGAACAAGCGATTCGCACAAAGCCAAAGATGATTTGCTCAGGAGCAACGGCGTACCCATCACTTGTTGATTTCGCAAAGATCCGTGAAATTTGCGATGAGGTTGGCGCAATCATGTGGGTGGATGCTGCGCACTTCATCGGTCTTGTAGCTGGAAAAGCGATCCCATCGCCTGTTCCTTATGCAGATGTTGTTTCCTTTACAACCCACAAAGTTTTGCGTGGACCACGCGGTGGAATGATCTTGGCTAAGGCGCAACATGCTGCAGCGATTGATAAGGCGGTATTCCCTGGAATGCAGGGTGGTCCGATCATGTCCGCAGTTGCAGGAAAAGCAATTGCCCTTGCTGAGTGTGCAACACCTGCATATCAAAAATATGCAAAGGATGTCATTGTTAACGCAAAAGCACTTGCTGCGGCACTTGAAGCAGAGGGCATGCGAGCAGTATCTGGCGGTACTGAAACCCACCTAGCTCTCATGGATATTCGCAGCACTGGAGTAACTGGCAAAGTTGCTGATGAGCGTTGTGGCGCTGCAGGAATTGTTATGAACAAGAACTCAATTCCTTACGATCCAGAAAAGCCAGGAATCACGAGTGGTATTCGCGTAGGTTCTCCTGCGACAACTACCCAAGGAATGGGTGTTGAAGAGATGAAGCAGATCGC
>JACCDU010062856.1_pt1 | contig 13022 bp, 12 predicted proteins | sample 7446081 | NCBI WGS metagenome assembly JACCDU01 (sample SAMN15323447, study PRJNA562643) | freshwater metagenome | isolation source: river surface water | place: USA:Blue River Watershed | collected 2017-08-17 | reverse complement strand
TTCGACCTGAAAAAAGACGATGTGTTCTGGTGCACCGCCGACATCGGTTGGGTCACGGGCCACACCTACATCACCTATGGCCCCCTGGCCTTGGGTGGCACGGAAATCGTTTTTGAAGGCGTGCCCACCTATCCCGACGCTGGCCGTTTCTGGAAGATGATCGAACAGCACAAAGTGACCATCTTCTATACCGCGCCGACGGCCATTCGCTCGCTCATCAAGGCGGCCGAAGCCAACGACGCTGTGCATCCCAAGAGTTACAACCTTCAGAGCCTGCGCTTGCTGGGCTCGGTGGGCGAGCCCATCAACCCGGCCGCCTGGGAGTGGTACCACCAGCATGTGGGCGGCGGCCGTTGCCCCATCGTGGACACCTTCTGGCAAACCGAGACCGGCGGCCACATGATCACGCCTTTGCCCGGCGCCACCGTGTTGGTGCCCGGCTCTTGCACCTTGCCCTTCCCTGGCATCCAGGCCGCCATTGTGGACGAGACGGGCAAAGACGTGCCCAATGGCCAAGGCGGCATACTGGTGGTCAAGCGCCCCTGGCCGTCCATGATCCGCACCATCTGGGGTGACCCCGAGCGTTTCAAGAAGAGCTACTACCCCGACGACTTCAAGGGCAAGTACTACCTGGCCGGTGACGGCGCCATTCGCGACGAAAAAACCGGCTATTTCACCATCACCGGCCGCATTGACGACGTGCTGAACGTGTCGGGCCACCGCATGGGCACCATGGAGATCGAGTCGGCCCTGGTCAGCTGCACCGAGCTTGTGGCTGAAGCCGCCGTGGTGGGCCGTCCCGATGACACCACCGGCGAAGCCATTTGTGCCTTTGTGGTGTTGAAGCGCGCACGCCCCACGGGCGACGAGGCCAAGCAAATCGCCAAGATTTTGCGCGACCACATTGGCAAGGAAATTGGCCCCATCGCCAAGCCCAAAGACATTCGCTTTGGCGAGAACTTGCCCAAGACCCGCTCGGGCAAGATCATGCGCCGCCTGCTGCGCTCGATTGCCAAGGGCGAAGCCATCACGCAAGACACCTCGACTTTGGAAAACCCAGCCATTCTGGACCAATTGTCCGAAGTGAACTGAGGGTTCATGCCCCAAGAAAAAAGGACCCCGTGGGGTCCTTTTTTCTTGGGGGAAGAGCTTATTTCAGGCCCAGAACCCAAGCAGCCAATTTCTTGGCTTCGGCGTCGTTGACTTGGGGGTTGGCGGGCATGGGAACAGCGCCCCAAGCACCCGAGCCACCTTTTTGGATCTTGGTAGCCAGCTTGTCGGCAGCCGTTTTGTCGGCGGCATATTTTTTGGCCACTTCTTTGTAGGCGGGGCCCACAAGTTTCTTGTCAACGGCGTGGCAAGCCATGCAGTTCTTGGCAGCGGCCAAAGCCTGGTCAGCCAGGACGGGTGCGGAAAAAGCGGCGGTGGCCAGCAATGCGAATACAAAACGTTTCATGGTGAATCTCCAGAAGTTGAAAAAATGAAATAGTCCAATGATTTAACGGTTCACGCTGTCGTTAGTGTACAGGTCCAGCACAGCGCCTTTGCTGGCGCTGGAGGCGTTGAAGGCAAATTTGGCCTGTACGCCACGCAGGTATCGGGGGGCGGGCGCGACCCAGCCCTCCTTACGCTTGGCCAGTTCCGCATCCGAAATGTTCAGTTGCAGCAGCAGTTTGTGGGCATCGATGGTGATGCTGTCGCCTTCATGGACAAACGCGATGTTGCCGCCAGCAGCAGCTTCGGGCGCCACGTGGCCCACGACCATGCCCCAGGTGCCGCCTGAAAAGCGGCCATCGGTGATCAGGCCCACGCTTTCGCCCAGGCCGGCGCCAATCAGCGCGCCGGTGGGGGCCAGCATTTCAGGCATGCCCGGGCCGCCTTTGGGGCCGAGGTAGCGCAGCACCATCACGTCGCCGGCCTGGATCTTGCCATCCAGGATGGCTTTCAGGGCCGACTGCTCGTCGTCGAACACGCGGGCCGGGCCGGTGATGACCGGGTTCTTCAAGCCGGTGATCTTGGCCACAGCGCCCTCGGGGGAGAGGTTGCCCTTGAGGATGGCCAAATGGCCTTCGTCGTACATCGGATCGCTGATGGGGCGGATCACGTCTTGGTCGGCACGCGGTTGGTCCGGAATGTCTTTCAGCACTTCGGCAATCGTCTGACCGGTGATGGTCAGGCAGTCGCCATGCAGCAGGCCCGCATTGAGCAGGACCTTCATCACTTGTGGAATGCCGCCGGCGCGGTGCAGGTCAACTGCCAGGTACTTGCCGCTGGGCTTGAGGTCGCAAATGACCGGCACTTTTTTGCGCATGCGCTCGAAGTCATCGATGGACCACTCCACGCCTGCTGCATGGGCAATGGCCAGGAAGTGCAGCACGGCATTGGTCGAGCCGCCAGTGGCCATGATCACGGCCACGGCGTTTTCAATCGCCTTGCGGGTCACGATGTCGCGCGGCTTGAGGTCCTTCTTGATGGCCTCAATCAGCACGCGTGCCGATTCTTTGGCCGAGTTTTGCTTCTCATCATGGGGGTTGGCCATGGTAGAGGAGTAGGGCAGGGACATGCCCATGGCCTCAAAGGCGCTGGACATGGTGTTGGCGGTGTACATGCCACCGCACGAGCCGGTGCCGGGAATGGCCCGCTTTTCGATTTCTTTCAGGTCGAAATCGCTCATGTTGCCGGCGGCGTTTTGGCCCACGGCCTCAAACACGCTGACGATGTTCAGGTCTTGACCTTTGTAAGTGCCGGGCAGGATGGTGCCGCCATACACGTAAATGGCGGGCACATTGGCGCGCAGGATGCCCATCATGCCGCCGGGCATGTTTTTGTCGCAACCGCCCACCACCAGCACGCCGTCCATCCACTGGCCTTGCACGCAGGTTTCAATGCAATCAGAAATCACCTCTCGGCTCACCAGGCTGTACTTCATGCCTTCGGTACCCATGGCCATGCCGTCCGAAATGGTGGGGGTGCCAAACACCTGGGCGTTGCCACCCGCTTCTTCAATGCCGGCAATGGCGGCATCTGCCAGTTTTTGCAAGCCGCTGTTGCACGGCGTGATGGTGCTGTGGCCGTTGGCCACGCCCACCATGGGCTTGCCGAAATCGCCCTCTTCGTAGCCCATGGCGTAATACATGGAGCGGTTGGGTGCGCGCGACTTGCCCTCGGTGATGTTGGCCGAGCGACGGTTGATCTGAATTTTTTTGATGTCCATGGGGTTGGCGTGGGTCCAAAGCGTGGTGCGATAGTCGCAAGTTTAACTCCGTGAAAGCGGCGACAATGGTCGCCATGTTGATACACCCTCAATGGAATCCCATCGCCTTGCAGCTCGGGCCTTTGGCAGTGCATTGGTATGGCATTTCTTACCTGGCGGCTTTTGCCCTGTTCTTTGTTCTGGCGCTGCGCCGAAGCCGTCAACCGGACATGGCGCATCAGGGTTGGTCGCGCGAAATCATTGAAGATCTGCTCTTTTACGGTGTTTTAGGGGTGATTTTGGGGGGGCGGTTGGGCTATTGCTTGTTTTACAAGCCTGGCTATTACGCCCTGCATCCGTTGGAGGTGTTGGCCGTTTGGCAAGGCGGCATGAGTTTTCATGGCGGCATGCTGGGGGTGATTGCCGCCATGGCGTTTTGGGCATGGCGCCGGCAACGGCACTGGCTGCAGGTCACGGACTTCATTGCGCCTTGTGTCCCCATTGGCTTGGCGGCAGGTCGGGGAGGCAACTTCATCAATGGGGAGCTTTGGGGGCGTGCGGCCGAGGCCAGCTTGCCTTGGGCCATGGTGTTTCCCCAAAGTGGCACTTTTTTGCCCCGGCACCCTTCTCAGGTTTACCAATTTCTGTTGGAGGGCCTGCTGTTGTTTGCCCTGCTTTGGTGGTACGCCAAAAAGCCGCGTGCCACCGGGGCCGTGTCAGGCCTGTTCTTGGTAGGCTATGGTCTGTTACGCTTCGTGGCGGAGTATTTCCGTGAGCCGGATGCTTTTCTCGGCTTGTTGGCCTTGGGCATGAGCATGGGGCAATGGCTGTGCGTGCCCATGGTGTTGGCGGGCGCAGGCTTGTGGTTACGATCGCGAAAGGTTTCGTAGGCCGCAGTTTGCCAAAAGGGGAACCCAAGGCAAAATCTTGTCAAATAAGAGGAGACATCCATGAGCGATTTTCAAAGACGTGCCGTCCTGAAGTGGACTGCATTCGGAGTTGCAGCGCACGTGATGGGGGCGCAGGCTGAACCCGGGTGGCCTAACAAAGCGGTCAATTTGGTGGTTCCTTTCCCTGCCGGCGGTGGAACCGACGCGTTTGCCCGTCCGTTCTCGGCCCAATTCGCCAGAGTCACGGGCAAGCAACTGGTGATTGACAACCGGGGCGGCGCGGGCGGCAACCTGGGGGCGGGTGTCGCGGCCAAGGCCGCGCCCGATGGCTACAACTATTTCATGGGCGCGGTTCACCACTCCATTGCCCCGTCCATGTACGCCAAGCTGGACTACGACCTCGAAAAAGACTTCATCCCGTTGGCCCTCATGGCCACGGTACCCCAAGTCTTGGTGGTGAACCCCAAGAACTTGCCCGGCGACTTCAAAGCCTTTATGGAGACGGTTCGCCAAAAACCTGGCCGCTACAACTTTGGGTCTGCGGGCGGCGGGACCTCGCATCACCTGGCCGGTGAATTGTTCAAGCTGCAAACCAAGACTTTCATCACCCACATTCCCTACCGCGGCGCTGGGCCGGCCCTGCAAGACCTGATTGCCGGCAATGTGGACATGATGTTTGATGGCTTGGGTTCCTCTGCCCAGCATATCAAGGCAGGACGCATCAAAGCCTTGATGGTCTCGGGCAGCAAAAGAAACCCCTCGTTTCCGGACGTGCCCTGCGCTGCAGAATTGGGGTTGCCGGATTACACCGTCACCACTTGGTACGGCATGTGGGCCCCCCGCGGAACGTCCCAAGAAATTGTGGCGCGCATGCTGGAAGAAATCAAAAAGCTGTCGGCCACCGACGAGATCAAAGCCAGTTGGGCCAGCAACGGCGCAGAGTTCCCCAATGTCACCGGTCCGCAATTTGGTGCCTTTGTCAACAATGAAATCAAACGCTGGGCCGCGGTGGTCAAAGCCTCTGGTGCCAAGCTCGACTGATTTCCTTTTCTGACGTTTCATGCCTAACCACAACCTCTTTGCCGCCTTGCGCGCGGCCTTTCCCAAGGACCTGGACGCTGTTGCGGTCGAAACAGACGAAGGTTTGCGCTACAGCTGGCGCGACCTGGACCGTGCCAGTGCGATGGTGGCCAATCTGTTTGCCTCCTTGGATGTGCCGGCCCACTCGCGCATTGCCGTGCAAGTGGAAAAATCGGTGGAAGCGCTCATTTTGTACTTGGCGACCTTGCGTGCAGGGCATGTGTTCTTGCCGCTGAACACTGCCTACCAAAGTGCGGAAATCGAGTACTTCATTGGCAACGCAGAGCCTGCGGTGGTGGTGTGCTCTGGCAAGAACTTTGGCTGGGTCAGCAAAATAGCCTTCAAGGCAGGGACTCGCCATGTCTTCACATTGAACGAAGACCGAACTGGCTCCTTGCTCGAGCGCGCTTCGCATTGCGACGACCACCACACGCCGGCAGTGCGCCAAGCCGATGACATGGCCGCCATTCTTTACACCAGTGGCACCACAGGTCGCAGCAAAGGGGCCATGCTGACGCATGACAACTTGCTCAGCAATGCGGTGATGTTGAGAGACTACTGGGGCTGGCAACCGGGCGATGTGCTGATTCATGCTTTGCCCATCTTCCATGTTCATGGCTTGTTCGTGGCGATTCATGGCGCCCTGCTCAACGGCAGCAAGATGCTGTGGCATGCCAAGTTTGACCCGCAACGCGTGATTGCCGATTTGCCCCGCGCCACGGTGTTCATGGGCGTGCCCACCCTGTATGTGCGCATGTTGGCCGAGCCCGCCCTGACAAAGCAAGCCACAGAAAAGATGCGCTTGTTCATTGCCGGGTCGGCGCCTTTGCTGATTGAAACCTTTCAGGCTTGGCAGCAGCGCACGGGCCACACAATCCTGGAGCGCTATGGCATGAGCGAAACCGCCATGCTCACCTCCAACCCTTACCGCGCGGACAAGCGGTACAAAAACCAAAGCGAGCGCCGCGGGGGCACCGTGGGCTTCCCCTTGCCAGGCGTGAGTCTGCGCGTGCGCGACGACGCGGGCCAAGACCTCGGTATGGACGAGATCGGCAGCATCCAGGTTCAAGGCGCCAATGTGTTCAAAGGCTACTGGCGCATGCCAGAAAAAACCGCCGAAGAGTTCACCGCCGATGGCTACTTCAAGACCGGCGATGTCGGCAAGGTCGATGCGCGCGGCTATGTCACGATTGTGGGCCGCAGCAAAGACTTGATCATCAGTGGCGGCTACAACGTGTACCCCGCAGAAATTGAAGGCTTCATCAACGACATGCCCGGCGTGGCCGAGAGCGCGGTGGTGGGCGTCCCGCACCCCGATTTTGGCGAAGTGGGCGTAGCGGTGGTCATTGCCAAGCCAGGCGCCCAACTCAACCCCGACGCCATCATTGCCGACCTCAAGTCACGTTTGGCCAACTTCAAAATTCCCAAACGCTGCTATGTGGTGCCGGAGTTGCCGCGCAACACCATGGGCAAAGTGCAAAAGAATTTGCTGCGCGAGCAGCACAAAGCCCTCTTCGCCTAACACCCGTCATCGCAAGGGCAGTGATCCCTTCCTGAGCGTAGCCATACTTTTCACCCATTGAAAAGTATGGAAATACTGCTTGAAGCTTCTGCGGAAACTGGAGATCATCTTTGCATGGCTCCAACACCTTCGGTTTTCCATGCCCATCGACAGTGACACCCTCAAGTCGGTGAGCGCTTTGTTGTACGAACGGGCACTGAAAAAAATACCGGACGACACACGGGGTGTTCTGGCGCAGGCGCAACAGCGGGAAACAGATGCAACCGCCCGCCACACCATCATGATGATGGTTGAAAGTGCCGACCTGGCCCATGAACAAGGCAGCCTGGTCTGCAGCGATGTGGGCATTCCCACCTACAGCCTCAAGATCGGCACACGTGTCCAGTTTTCGGGACAGGTTCGTCAGGCCATCACGGATGGCTTTGCTGAGTTGGTGGCCAACATCCAGCCGCCCATCCTGAAAATGGTGACCCATCCGTTGACGCACGCAGCTACGCCGGCAAAGACATCCCGATTGTTTCCTGCGACTTGATCGACGATGCAGACTACATGGACATTGTCTGTTCCCCCAAGGCCATGGGCACGGGGCGGTGGGAGGCTGCCGAGACATTTGTCTATCCCACCATCGAGCAGGCTGAAAAATATGTGCTTGATGTGATTTTGCGCGCAGGCTCACAACCCTGTCTGCCCATCGTGGTGGGTGTGGGCATCGGCGGCACGCTGGACCATGCCACCAAAATGGCCAAGGAGGCCATGCTCAGACCGCACGGCCAAGCCCATCCCGACCCTCTGCTGGCGGGCATGGAGCGCAGATTGCTTGAAGCCATCAACCAAATGGGGCTGGGTGCCATGGGAACTTCAGGCGACTGCAGTGCGATGGCCGTGAATGTGGAGTATTCGGCAGGGCATGGCTTTGTGCCCATTGCGGTCAGCCTGAATTGCTGGATCAACCGACGTACCGCAGCGCGGATTCACCATGACGGACGGGTGGAAATGCTTTATGAATGAAGCGCTGATCACGGCTGTGCAAGAGTTGACGCTGCCTCTTGACGAGCATCGTGTGCGTGCTTTAAGCGTGGGTCAATTGGTGCGACTCAGCGGCAAGGTGACGGTCAGCATTGGCATTCCGACGCACCAACGCATGGCCGAGGCCGCTTTGCGAGGTCAGCCGCTGCCAGTGGACATTCGGGGCGGCGCTTTCTTGCATTTGAGCACCTATGTGCGGGAATCTGACGGTGTTTGTGAGCCGATCTACCTCAATCCCAGTACCAGCACCCGCTACAACGCCTGGATGCCTGCCATTGTGCAAGGCCTGGGGCCGCGCATCGTGGGCGGCAAGGGCGGCCTGAGCGATGAAAGCGTGGCGACCCTCCAAGAACATGGTTGTGTGTACCTCTCGTTTCTGGGGGGCGGCAGTCCTTTGCTGTCACGGGCCCTGCGTGGCGTGCACAGCATGCACTGGACCGAATACATTTCGCAATTTCGCTTGCTCACGCTGGATGTCCAATCCTTGGGCCCTGCGACCGTGGCCATTGATGCGAATGGGCAAAGCATTTATCAGTCGGTGGGTGAGCGCGCGAAAGCGCGCATGCCCGCCATCTTGGAGCAGATGGCCAAGGCGCGTGCCCTGGGCTGAGAGGTTGTGTTTTTTTTGAAAGCCTTGCTATGAAAAATTGTTTCCTTCGCCAAACATTGGCCATGGGGCTGATGGCTTTGAGCCTGCTAAGTGCTTGGCCGCTGCAGGCCTTGTCACAAAACACGCCATGGCCGAGCAAGCCGGTACGCATCGTGGTGCCCTTTCCCGCTGGCGGCAGCACCGATTTGGTGGCACGCTTCATTGCCCAAGGGCTCAGCGATAAATTGGGTCAGCAATTCATCGTGGACAACCGCGCAGGTGCAGGGGGGAACATCGGAACTGATGCGGTCGCCAAGTCTGCGCCTGATGGCTACACCCTTGGGCTGTCGACGTCCGGTCCCTTGGTGAACAACAAATTTCTCTACAAAAGCATGCCGTTCGATTCGGACAAGGACCTGTCCCCCATTGCCCTGGTGTGCGAAATCCCCTTGGTGATCACCAGCAACCCAGCGAAGGTCAGTGCTGTGAACCTCAAGGAGTTTCTGCGGCAGGCCAAAGACAACCCAAATTCGTTCACCGTGGGGCAACCCGGCAATGGCACGATTGGTCATTTGGCCTTGGAGCAATTGTCGATCGTCAGCAAGACGCCACTGACCCACATCCCCTTTCGTGGTGATACGCCAGCCATGACCGACCTTTTGGGGGGCAATATTCAGGCCTTGTCCGCCCCGATCACGGCGTTCATTCCCAATCTGAGCGCTGGCAAGTTGCGCGGCCTGGCCGTCACGTCTTCCTCTCGCTATCCCGGGCTGCCGGAGATTCCAACGGCCAAAGAGCAAGGCATTGATCTGGTGGCCACGGTCTGGTTTGGCATTGTGGGGCCGACAGGCTTGCCGGCCGACATTGTCAAAAAACTGAATGCCGAGATCAATGCCATAGTCGGCTCCACTTATGGCCGCGCAAAACTTCAAACGTATGGCGCTGTGGTCAATTTGGGCTCGCCTGAATTGCTGCGCCAGATGATCCAAGAAGATTCTTTGAAATGGCAAAAGGTCATCACCAGCGCCAAGGTCGTTGCCAACTGAACCCTTCCCCCAAATCCTATGAACGCATCCCCACGTCCCTTGCTTTTTGATGCCCATGCGCACCTGGTGGCCGATGACCAGCAGGCTTACCCTCGCAACCCCATGCAACGGGCGGCCAATGCACCTTACCGGGCGCCCGGCGTGATCGGCAAGCCCGGCGGGCATCATGGCCCCAATCCGATCAACGAAATTCCGGATGTCTCGCGCATGCTGACCTGGATGCAAGCGCAGAATGTCGATGGGGTGGTGGCGGTGCAAAAGCGGATGATCTACCGCTACGACAACAGTTACATCCTGGATTCCTCCGATCGCTATCCCGACATTTTTTCAGCCGTGGTGATTCTGGACGCCGAAGCCGCTGACACGCCCAATCTGGTCAGGCACTACATTGAGAAGAACCAGCTTGCGGGCGTGCGTTTGTTCGGGGGGCGGGAGCCCGATGGCAGCATGCCTTGGCTGAATTCGCCACAGGCCCTGAAAACCTGGGCTGTCGCCAACGAATACGGCTTGGTCATGGATTTGGAGGTCCTGGCCACGGGCGGTGGTGGCCCCTCCATTCCCACCTTGATTGAACTCTCCAAAGCGTTCCCGAAGGTGCGCATTGTGCTCGACCATCTTTTGGAGCCCGAAATGGAGGAGGGGGAGCATTTTGGTTTGGATGAGCGCTATGAAACGCTGGCGCCGATGGCCAACATGTCTTTCAAGTGGACTTCGATCAATTTGGACATCTGCCGCGAGGCGGGCATCCCCGCAGAAAAAGTGTTGCGACGTGCCACCGACATGTACGGTGCAGACCGCATCATGTGGGGATCGGACATCGGCACCTCGTCCGGCACCTACGCCGACATGGTGCAACGCGCCCTGGACTCTGCCGTCTTGCTCAGCGGTGCGGAAAAGCGAGCCTTGTTTCATGACACCGGACGCCGCGTGTTCGTCAAGGGTGGAACGCATCCCAAAGGCTGATAGGAAAGAAACCTGCCATGTCCGATACGAACTTCACCTCGTTGGATGCCACCACGATGGACACCGCCACAGCCTATCGCTTGTTGGTCGGGGCGGTGGTGCCTCGGCCTGTCGCCTGGATCACCACGCGCAGCAAGGGCGGCGTCGTCAATGTCGCGCCCTTCAGTTCTTTCAACTATGTGGCGCACAGCCCGCCCATGCTGGCCGTCAACATTGGCAACAGGGAGGGCGTGCTCAAGGACACGGCACGCAACATTTTGGAGACCGGCGAGTTTGTGGTGAATGTCTCTACCGTGGACAACATGGACCTGATGCACGCAACAAGTGCAGAGTACCCGCCGGAGGTCAGCGAGGTGGAGGCCTTGGGCATCGAACTGTTGCCGGGCCAAAATGTGGCGGTGCCGCGTGTGGCACGTTCTCCCATTCAGATGGAGTGCCGCCTGGAGCGCTCCATTCCGCTGGGGCGAGGCTTGAACACCCTGTACATCGGTGAAATTTTGACCTTTCACCTCGCCGCGTCTGTGTTTGATGGTCATTACATCGACAGCGTCAAGATGCGACCGATTGCCCGCTTGGGCGGCCCCTTGTATGCAGAGTTGGGCACCTTGCACACCCGTGCGCAACTTCAAAAACCGCCGAAATGACATTTTGAAAGCCTCCGCATGAGTTCTCAATCCCAAATCGGCACCTTCGTCAAAACCGCCTCGCCCCACGTGGTCGAGGTGCTGGGCACCACCGCGTTGAATTTTGTTTGCCTGGATGCCGAGCATGCCCCCTTGGATCGCGCCATGTTGGACTTGATGGTCATGGCCGGCCGTGCCAGTCATTTGAAGGTGTTCATCCGGATTGCCGAAATCAACCCCTCGGTGATCCTTTCTGCCTTGGACATCGGCGCGCATGGTTTGTTGGTGCCGCATGTGGACAGCGCTGCGCAGGCGCGCGAGGTTGTGGCCATGGCACGTTACCGCGGCGGCAACCGAGGTTATTCCGGCTCTCCACGATTTGCCGCCTATGGCAGCATGGGCATGAAAGACGCGTTGCGCGTCGGAGATGAAGCGCAGGTCATTTGCCAAATCGAATCCGCAGCGGCCGTGCAAGAGGCCCAAGCCATTGCGGCCGAACCTGGTGTGGCTGGATTGTTCGTGGGGCGTGCCGATCTGGCCCTTTCCATGGGCTTGGAGAACTCGCGAGACGACCGTGTGACCGAAGCCACGCAGCATGTGCTGGGCGTGGCCCATCGCGCCAACAAGATGGCCGGCATGCATGTGGCCGGCACGGCAGAGCGCACGCAATTTGAGCCCCTGGGAGCGAATTGGTTCATCGTCGCATCAGACCAAACCCTGTTGCGCCAGGCTGCACAAGCCATTGCCATTGCTCCCTGAAACCCTAGGAATTGTCATGACCTTGCTGCCGTCGCAACTGCCCACCTACGCCAGACACCATGCCACTGCGCCACGCCCCCTTGCGGGGGACACCTGCCCTGGCTGGGTCACACGCGGCGCCAACTTTGTGGTGGTGGTGTCGCAAGCCAAAGCAGGTGATGTGCTGTTGCGCGACAACCTGGATGAATATGTGCTGTTGGTGCCCGAGACCCCCGGTCTGTCCGTCAGCGTGCAAGCGGGTGGCGAAACAGTGCAGGCCGCGGCTGACAGCTTGACGATTGTTCCTCCTGGCAGCAGTCGACTGGCGGTGGCTACGGGTTCAGGCTTGATTGTGCGCATTTTCTCCAGCGATGTGACCGATGTGCTGGTGCTCGCCGATAACCATGCCACCTACCAAGCGACCAATCCCGATGTCAGCCCCTTGGTGGCCTGGCCCGAGCCCGTGGGTGGGTACCGTTTGCGCCACTACCCCTTGGCCAATTACGTGAGTGAGGGCAGCCAAATGCGCGTCTTTCGCACCCGCAAGTTGATGGTGAATCCCTTGATGAAGCGCAGTGTGCCGCGCGATGTGAAAAAGCTCAGTCCCCACAGCCACGCCGATTTTGAGCAAGGCTCATTGGCGCTGTCTGGCACCTACGTCCATCACCTGCGTTACCCCTGGGGACCCGACATGACCTTGTGGCGTGACGACGAGGCGCAGCAAATGGGCAGCCCCTCGCTGCTGATTGTGCCGCCCAAAGTGGTGCACACCAGTCGCAACACCGACGCGCCTGGGGTGCTGGTGGATATTTTTGCGCCGCCCCGCTGGGACTTCTCCAAAAAAGGCATGGTGTGCAACGCCGACGAGTATCCGATGCCACCGGAACCTGAAGGGCAGGCCTGAGTCCCCTCAGGCAGGGCTCAGAGCCGTTGAAGGCGTTCGCCGATGTCTTGTGTCAGCGCACGCAGCGGATCAAGGTAGCGCTCGATCGCTTGCTGGTCCGAGATGGCAGAAGTCATCCAGGTCATGCCGACCGTGGCCACCACGCGTGAGCCTTCCAGGATGGGCAGGGCCAGCGTGCCCGAGACCGGACGAATGCCGGGCGCGCGAAGCGCATAGCCTTGTTGGCGTGTTTTTTTGAGCATCGTTTGCAGCTGCGACGTGTTCTGCACCAATTGATCCTCTTCATGGGTGGACATGCGCAAAATGTCCAACATGGCTTTGCGCTCTTCACGGCTGCAAAAGGCCAGATAGGCGCGCCCCAGCGCGCGACCCACCAGCGACAGGCGCATGTTCAGTGTCGAGTGCAACAGTGCCAAAGGTGAATGGGGGATGGTGCTGTAGCGCACCA
>JACCDU011342508.1_pt1 | contig 13026 bp, 19 predicted proteins | sample 7446081 | NCBI WGS metagenome assembly JACCDU01 (sample SAMN15323447, study PRJNA562643) | freshwater metagenome | isolation source: river surface water | place: USA:Blue River Watershed | collected 2017-08-17 | reverse complement strand
TGCGCTACCTTCAGCCGCAAGCCCCTGGCGAATACCTCGCCGCCGAGCAAGTGGTTGCCAGCAACGGCATCTCGATGGGCTATCGCCGCCACTACAACACCGCCACCGGCAAGCACTACGCGAACTTCGAGTGCTTGTTCGGGTTCACCCCGGCTTTGACCCTTGGTCTTGCGCTGGTGACGGTCCCTGCCTGATAAACCTGATCCTCAAAGCCCCAGCGTCGCAACCCGACGCTGGGGTTTTTTGTTGCGATGCTACGGTGCCAAGACTAACCTGATCCCGACATGAAGATTTCACTGTCCATTATTACCGGCAACGCGGAGAAGTACATCGAGCGATTTCTCGACCATTTCCAGCATCTTGCCGATGAAATCGTTGTCGTTCGAGCGATTGGAAACCAGAAGCCAGACAACACCATTGAGATCGCCAAGGCGCGAGGCTGCATTGTTGGCGAGTACTTCAACGCGGCACAAAACGACTGGCCGCATGTGGACAACTTCGCGGCAGCGCGCAATCACTCTGCTTCGCTCGCGACCGGTGACTGGCTTATCTGGGCAGACACCGACGATGTGATCTCGCGCGAGTCGTGCGAAGCAATCCGCAAGATGATCGGGCAGCTTGAAGATGACATTGACGTTGTGCTGTGTCCATACGAGGTGCCGGATGACGGCATCACGCATTTCCGGGAACGTGCATGGCGTAAAGGGAAGGCAGAGTGGAAGAACGCAATCCACGAATGTCTGAAGATTGAAGAACATCAGAAGGCGGCTCGATTCGAGAATGTTGCAGTCGTGCACATGCCGATCGGTCCGCGCAAGAGCGAGAACGACGAGCGCAATCTGCGGATTCTTGAGACCGTGTCATTGGATGAGCGAACCGCTTCGCAACTGTTCTACACGATGCAGGCTCAACGATCCTGCGGTCGCATCGAAGACGCTATCGCATCTGCACAACGACTTGCCGTTGCGGATGATGCCGGTCTGCCAGAACGCTACGAGGCGTTCATTTTTCTCGGCCAGCTATCGCCTGATCCAGCAATGCGCGCTCAGCTTTACCTACAAGCGCTGGCTGTCGATCCATCTCGGCGCGAAGCATACGGCGAGCTGTGCCTGCTGTCGCTGGCATCGAACAAGTTCGACCAGGCCATCGCATGGTCTGACGCCATGTGGGGACTGCCGAGGCCGCGCGCATGGTACTGGAACAGCCGCAGGAAGTTCCACAGTTGGCTTGGCGTGCAGCTTCGCGGGATGGCCCTGCGTGGCTCTGGACGGCCCGAGGAGGCCGCTGCGCTTGAGCAGAATCACTTCGCCGAGCACGGGGCCAAGATCAGTCTTGTGCATGCTACGAGAGGAAGGCCGAAGCAGGCATGGATGGCACGGCAGAGTTGGCTCGACAAGGCCTATGATGCCGACGCGATCGAGCACATCTTTGGCATCGACTACGACGACGAGATGGCGGGTCCGTTCATCTGCTGCCGGCACGTCCAGAACAAAGGACAAGGACCTGTCGGCGCTTGGAATGCGGCTGCGGCAGCATCGACCGGCCAAGTCATCGTGCAGGTCAGCGACGACTTCGATCCGCCGATGTACTGGGACAAGCTGATCCTTGAGGCGATTGGCGACACGTCGAAGCCGAAGGTGCTTGCCGTATCCGATGGACATCGAAAGGACGACCTGATGTGCATGGCGATCCTGACGCGCGCACGATTGGTGCAGCAAGGCACGTTGTTCCATCCAGAGTTCTTTTCGATGTACTCTGACAACTGGTTCTCGCACTGCGCTTGGCGTGACGGAGTGGTCATTGATGCGCGAGAATCAATCACGTTCCGTCACAACCACCCGGCATTCGGTGCTGGTGAGATGGATGAAATTTACGCTCGCAGCAATTCCAGCGAGCACTACGAAAAAGGCAAACAACTGTTTGAATCACTCAAGGAAAAATGAAACCAATCCTTTCAATCCTCACGCCATCCGTGCCAAGCAGACGCTGGAGCGTCGAGAAGCTATCCGACGAGATCGCCTCGCAGATCTTCGACGCAGGCTTGATTGGCAAGGTCGAGCATCTTGTGCTGACTGACAACAAAACCCGGTCGATTGGCCTGAAACGTCAGTCACTTGTGGACATCGCGCGGGGCGAGTACATCGCATTCGTTGATGACGACGACAAGATCCTCGACCGCTACATCGCGAACATCGTGAACGCGGCGAAAGGCAAGCCAGATGTCGTCACGTTCAAGCAGCGTGCGATCTACAAGGGCGCCGAGTCGATTGTCGAATTTCATGTGGACAACATCGACGAGCCATTTCAACCAGGTGGCATCACCAAGCGCGCTCCTTGGCACATCTGCGCGTGGCGCCGAGACGCTGTGGCTGGATGCCTGTTCGGCAATAGCAACTATGGCGAGGATCTTGTCTGGTGCCAGCAGGCCCGCAGGCGGATTCAGACTAGCGTTCACCTTGATCGTGTGCTGCACGAATACATCCACGATGAAGCCACAACCGAGGCCCCGGAGGGTTGACACCTCGACCGAGTAGATGAGCGCCATCAACGATTTTTTGCTGTCCGGCAACGACGAAGTGGACAGCACGTTCGGCACCGTCACGATGGTCTGCAATGGTCAGACATTCCAAGTCGTGGAGAACGAAAGCCGCAAGAGCTACGAAGGCGCGCTCGGTGGCCTTGAGAGCGACATCAGTATGACCGTGACAGCACAGCCGGCAGATGTGACCAATCCGAAGACACTGCTACAAAAGCGATGCACGGTTGATGGCGTTGGGTTCCGAGTGGCCGAGGTCACTGTCGGCAAGATCGCCATCGTGTTCACACTCACCGATGCGAACGACAGCCGATGATCCGAGTTTCCATCGACCAGGCTTCGCTTCAGAATTTCCAGCACGGCCTTGAGCTTTACAAGGAGCAGGCAGGGAAAACGCAGCGAGATGCCACGATCGAGCTTGCAAGGGCCTGCGCGAAGGAGCTGGCAATCAAGATCCAGCCATTCGGTGTCAGCGCCAAGGCAGGCAAGCGCTTCGAGGCTTCGATCGCCAAGCAGGTCTGGCGTGCTGTGAAAAACTCTCAGGTCCAAGGATCAAATCAGACCATCAGGCAGGCGCACGAAAGTCGTCGAGATGACCGAGGACAAGTTCCGCGCGACATCCAAACTCGGGGGAAATATCGTCGCTCGCCATACGAGGCCGACAACGTACGCGAATACGCACTGAAGAAAGGCAAGAACGCTGGTTTGTTGAAAGGCGCATGGATCGCAGCGGGCGAGAAGCTCACGAACAAACCGATCACCGGAGTTGCGAAGTGGGTCAGACGCCATTCGAACAAGAACGGAGCAGCAAGAGTTGCTGCAAACGACTCGACCTCGACGGTCTACATCACGAACGAGCTTGACTACGTCAAGAAGGCGCAGCGTGACGCTTACATCCAGAACGCACTCAAGACAGCCTATCGTAAGCAATACGCGAGAATGCGAATTGAGGCCAACAAGAAGCTCTACAAAACCATCTGACCATGACCCTGAACGAACTCATCAAGGACCGTATCAAGGCCCGCGTCACGACCGTCTTGACTGGCGAGTCGGTCACAATCGTTGACGGCACTCAGACAGCGGAAATCAGCTTGCCGACTGTGGCAGTCGAAGTCGTGTCCAGCGAGGCCCATTCCGTGGCGATGGCGAAGGTCCTGCGCGTCGGCGTTGAGGTCACGCTGCGGACGCATCCTGGGGACACATCGTCAGCAACGTGGACTGACAAGCTCGAAACCGCGCTCAACAACCCGGCGAACATCACTGCGTTGACCAACGCGTCGGTCAAGATCGACCACTGGCTTTACGCTGGCTCGGATCAATCGTTCGACGAGTCTGTCGTCGAGACGCGATTTTCCGGTGAATGCTTGGCGTACCTGCTTTGACATTCCGTCAAGGTTGTTATGGCAACCGCCTTCGGCACCTCGTCCACCTTCGGCCTGACGACCGAAACCGGCATCATCACCGACTCGATTTCCTATTCGTACTCGCAGGAGAGCAAGGTCGTCCGCAACGGCACGGGTGACGTGACCGGCAAGACCTACTACGACGAGCGCGCCGAGGTCACGATTGCTGGATTCATCCCGACCAGCACTCCGTTTTCTGGCACTCTTGCTGCGACCATCTCGCTGGTGACTGCTGTCCCTGACTACTTCAAGGGATCGGTCGGAGGCTCGACCATCATCGAGTCTGTGACCCGCACGCATAGCAACGAGGACTACCAGCGCATCGAGATCACCGCGATGAATCATCCGGGAATCTCCTGATAAGATCAAAACCATGAAATGAAATCCATAATCCCGCGATTCGGGATCACGCCGATTGACAGCCTTGAGGGGCAGACCGCGTCGCCGAAACTTGCGGCTACGATCTACGCGTTCGACGTTCCGCTTCACCCGGTCAACCCGTACACGACGAGCGCTGGCGACGGCATCAATGGCGTGCGGGTCGTCTGGCATTTCCAGCAGTCGGACGCAGCCGGGAACTCGCCGGCGCGGATTATCCGCATGTGGAACGATGCCGAGTGGTTGGCACTGAATCCAAACAACCCGCTTGCGATCTGCCGCGAGGCGTTCGACCAGTACTTCAAACTCAAGGGAGAGATTGGGAATCTGACAGGTCGTCAGTACTTCGGGCCGGGTGTGCCGATCACGAACACGCGCAAAGCCGCAGTGCTGGCCGGACTAGGCCACCGCATCCTCGGCCACCGCAGGAATCCGCAGGTGACGACCTGGGTGTTCGATGAGGCAGCAGCGGCAGACGCGGCGCTTTACGACGACCCGAACCTATTCAAACGCCTGCCAGACGCTGCGATCTCGTATGCGAAGGGAGCGATCATCGGCCATGAGAACATGATTGCGGCGATGAAAGAGATCCAATATGCGCGGGTCGAGCACAAGGGTCGCGTCGCTCTGATTGGCCGCGACATCAGCAAGCAGAAACTGGAATCCATCGAGAAGCTACTCTACCGAAAATGAAGATCGAACTCAACGAAGCATGGACCGACGCGCCTCCGGTGCTGTCGACTGGCGAGCAGCTCGCCGTTTACTCGCAGCGTATTGCGACGCTGGTCAACCGGGCAATCAGCAAAGCAGGAGACGACTCTGATGCGATGGCAATCGCGTGCTATGTCGCGGTCTCGCGCGGAATGCTCAAGCCAAGCGTCGATGACCTCGAGGACATGGTGCTTGGCCTGTCTGATTCCGACTTCGATGCCGTGACTTCCTATCTCTCGCGCGTGATTGACCGTCGCAATCGAGCTGCCGTGGAGGTGGCCGAATCGCCGGGAAAGTAATGCCTTTGTCCTGCGATCCTGCGGATGAACTCGCGGGACTTGTGGACATGCTGGCATCCGAATACGGCTGGAGCGCAGACACCATCATCGGGATGCCGATCGACCAACCACCGCAACTGATCCACGCGATACTCATCCGCAAGGGCGTGCAGGTGTTCCGCAAGGTTCCTGATGGCGCATCAGATGCTTGCTTGTCTGACCGCATCAAATCAATTTTCTCGCAGGTTGACACCTTGGAATAATCGATGGCAGCAGGCTTGACAGTCAAGATTCGCGGCGACGCATCGCATTTCCAGAAGACGCTGACCGGCGTCAAGGGCGGGATCTCGTCGCTCGCTGGACCGATCGGCACCTTGACGACCGGCATGGCTGCGTTCGGCGCCGCTGCGCTTGGTGTTGCGGCTGCTGGCGTCGCGATTACGAAGTCATTCATCCAGTTTGGCGAGGAAGCGCGCAAGGAAGACGCCGTGCTCGGCAACGTGGTCAAGTCGATGGGTTTGTTTGGGTCCAAGGCTGGCGACGTGACGCAGCGAATGATTGACTACGCCGACGCCACCGAACTTGCGACCGGCATTGACGCTGGAATCATCAAGAGCACGCAGCAAAAACTCGCGACGTTCGAGGACGTGGCAAAGACAGCCGGGGAAACCGGCGGGGCTTTCGATCGCGCAACCAAGGCAGCGCTGGACATGGCGACCGTGTTTGGTGGCGATGCGTCGTCGTATGCGATCCAGCTTGGCAAGGCCCTACAAGATCCAGAAAAGGGTCTGACTGCTCTGAAGAAGACCGGCGCGCTGATGTCCCAAGACGTGGAGCGCATCGGAGAAGAGTTCAAGCGCACCGGCGACAAGGCCCGCACGTTCAACCAGATCCTGACCGCAGTCGAGCGCCAGGTCAAAGGATCGTCGGAGGCGTCGGCGACCGGCACGTCGAGGATCGCCGCTGCATTCCGCCAGATGCGCGATGAGATTGGCGTGCCGATCTCGAAGGAGTTCGACAAGTTCGCGGCTTCGATTGCGGCGCAGACACCACTGATTGTCGCTGCAATCCAAGACATGGGTCCGAAGATTGGCACCGCTGCAAATTCGATCTTTACTGCTTTGGCACTTGCAGCGTCTGGAAATACGCAGCAACTCATTCGAATTGGTGACTTCATCGCAGAGGCAATTGGCCAAGGATTGAAGATTGGAATGACTAGAATGGTGTTTGAGGCTACTCAATACACATTCAAGCTGATTGAGGACGTCAATCCTTTGAGGCAATTTTTTGGAGATCAAACTGGAAAGATTTCTGAATACATTGGAGCCAACAAGCAATCATTCTACCAAGACCAGATGGCAAGTGCTGCTGAAAAACTTGGACAGATGATGGTTCCCATGGAAACTATGCAAGGAGCTGGCGGCCAGCAATTCCGTGTTGCCGCGCCCGGCGAAACATCCTCCATCGTCGACGATCTTGGCCGTGCCATCATCCTCCTTGAGTCGATCAACCAGAACGTCAAGAAACCAGCTTTCGCCTCACCGTAATGCCAGCAACACTCCGAGGGATTTACAACTACAACATTTATCCGCAGCCTGATTTCTCGGCGGATCAGGATCAGAACGGTGGATGGGTTGCGCGGCAGTCGTACATCGTCACCAAGACAACGTGGGCCAGCAGCGAGTGGCGAAGCAAGTTCTCGCGCGGGACGCAGATCACCGTTGTGAATCCATCGCTGGAGGGGTTTTATTCCTTCCTGCGAATTGCGTCGTCTTCGTTCACCGACGAGGGTGGCGATATCATCACGGTCAATGTCGAGTATGCTGGCACGTCATGGTCTCAGTTTGATGATAAGGAGATCAGCACGGAGTCTGAACCAACCTATCGGCTTGAGGGACGCATCGGTGAGCGAAGCATTGCCGAACATCCGAAGTTCAAAGCGCTTGCAGCAGTCGAACAAAGTTCCCTGCAACGTCTGCTTAATGATGAGGTGATCTGGTTTTACGACGATGTATTCACAAATGCTTGGGGCCTTTACGAGATCATCGACGGCACGACCAAGCGCGCGTTGCCAGATGGCCAGCAACTCACATCCAAAAACGGCATCGCATTTGCAGAGATGATCGCAAAGGGATTGAAGAGCTACATGTTCCCAACCGTGACGTGGACAGAAACCACCAGCGGGACATCCTCCATGACGAGCCAGCAACTCAACAAGCTCGGCAAGATCTCAATCCCACGCGGAGATCCTCCAGAAGCTAACGGTACTCGCAACTGGATGCTGACCGGCGCAAGCCAAGAGCAACGAGGAGAGCTTTACCAGACGACGCTTGAGTGGACTCTGTCCGAAGAGGACGGCTGGGACAAATTGCTGTACGATTAAAATGGACATCCGAAACACCGGTACACCGATCCCGCTCCCAGCTATCATCGATGACCATCGATGGCTTGGTAGATTTTCTCGCGAAGTTCGCAAGTCGATTGCAGCGCTTCGAGATCGCGGTCAGATAGTCACCCGTGATCAGAAAATAAAATACCTGCACCCGTTCAAACTTTTCTCGGACGTCGATGGCACCAATCGCAAACTCTACGTTGCAGCCGGTCGAGTCTCGCTGATGCAGTGGAACGACACTGCATATCCTAAAGTTGCCGAATGCCTTGTATCATTCAACTCTGGCAAGCTGTTTGCCGACGAGTTCAGTCCGCTCTCGACGCTTGGATCGCAGACAATATCAACCAACACAACCTACGGTGTATGGATCGAGGTTGAGTTTTCCAAGTCGTCGTTCTCCAACATCGTGTCAGGGACGGCAGTGTTCACCGGTGCGGTGAATGACATCCAGACCATCTACAGCAACGCAGGCGGCGCCTTGGTGAGAGTGTCCACCACCTACACCGACTACGACGACGGGACTGCGTTCGCCAATTCAGAGTCCGCAAACTGCATGTTCTACCTCGGCAAGGTTGAGGTTGACGCGGAAGGCGTGGTGATAATTACCCAGTATCGCAAGAGCGACATCTGCGTTGGTCTCGCAACAGGCACCGATCCGTTGATTTCGTCCGACGAGGACAACGCCATCAGCAGCGGAACGGACGGAGGTCTGTGGGTAGATGCTACTCCTTGACACGCACTAAAAGTCGATGGACCTCACGCAAGTTCAGGGCTACTACGGACTGCGCGCGCTGGTCACGCCGACCAACACGCTGGCGACAAACGACATCCAGGTCGGAATTGGCAACAGCGCGCTGAATTTCTCAGGAAGTGATCAGGTCTACGCCTGCCGAGCGGTCTTCGCGGGAGGGTCGGTGTTCAACTTCGATGTCAGCAGTGGCACGACTTCATTGGCCACCACGTTTGTCGCTGGAAACGCCCAGCTCGAAACAGCAACCGCTATCGGAACGATCACCACGACCACCGCCAACATCGGCGTTGTGGTAACTGCCGCCGCTCTGACTGGATCGCCGAAGACGATCACCGTCGCTGTCGTCAAGGACGACACTGCCGAGACTTGGGCGGGCAAGGTTCGCACCGCTCTGAATGCGGATGCGGATGTGATCTCGGTCTTTGCGGTCGGTCCAACAAGTGGCACCACGGCAAATATCACGCTGACCCGCAAGCCGACGCAGACGCTTTACGCCGGCACGGTTGAGGTGCCAATTTATCCGGCAAACGACGCAACGCTGAATGTTGCGCTCAATGCTGGAACGTCTGGAGCAACCACTGCAAGCACCAGCTCGAATACGACATCTGGAATTGCAAGCTCTGGCGTGAAGGTCTACGACGCAGACGGCAAGGACATCGAGGGGAATTCAATCTCAACCATCTCGACCGTGCAGGGTATCCATCTGCAAGTCGATTCTGGCAAGGTCACGATGTCAGAGGACGGTGGCGACTACTCAAACCGAATCCTGACCGGCACATTTCTTGAGATGGCCGCAAGCGGCATTTCTGCGCTCGGAACGATCTCGCTCTCCGCAACCCTACCAGCTAACGTGACCGTGACGGTCGTCGGCTACGCGTAATATGTCAGCACCAGCATTCATCAACCTCCAGCCAGTCGTCTACAGGGACACTTGGGATGGGCTTTCGAACTGCTCGTTTACGAGCGACGGCACTGCGTTTGCATCGGCGTTGTCCACGGTGAGAATGCACTTCCGTGACGCTGACGGCAACATCGGCCTGCAACTCACGACGCCAGCCACCGGGATCACGATCACGAATGCGGCGAACTGGCAGTTTACTGTGCAGCCGATCGCATCGATTACGCTGACCGAAGGCCCCTGGTATTGGAGCATCGAGGCCACCGACACCTCAGCTCGGGTGAAGACCTACGTTTCCGGCATGCTGCCTGTCATCCTCGACGCGACCCAATGAGCAAAGCCATCGCAAACCTCACGCAGCTTGCCGAGACGATCACGTTCTCGGCCCAGGACAATGGCGAGTCGATCAACGTCACACTCAACGAGCTTGCGCGTGGTCCTGCCGGTCTCGGCGTGCCAGCAGGCGGCACCGAGGGCCAGATCCTCTCGAAGGCGACCGATACGAGCTACGACACCGAGTGGATCGACAACTTCGCCACGTCACTGTCGGCCACGGTTCGAAATGAGACTGGGGCCACTCTGACCAAGGGGACGGTGGTCTACATCTCCGGGTCGTCCAACGGCAAGCCGCTCGTCAGCAAGGCGTCGGCCAGCACGGAGGCGATGTCGTCGAAGACATTTGCGATCCTTGCCGAGGACATCGATCACAACAAAAACGGCCAAGCCATCTCCGCCGGTTTGTTGCGCAAGGTCAACACCAACGGGTTCACCCCTGGTGCGAACATCTGGCTTTCGACCACGCCGGGAGCATACACCGAGACCATGCCGGTGGCGCCGAACAACGCGGTGTTCTTGGGCAACATCCTGAGCGCCTCGACGACCCAAGGCGAGATCGAGGTCCGCATCCAGAACGGCTACGAACTCGGCGAGCTGCACAACGTCGTGGTGACTGGCGCGAGCGGTGGCGAGGTGCTGCGATACAACGGCACGACGACGCTCTGGGAGGATGTGTCTGCGACGGAGCTTCCGATCGTCAGCACAGTTGTCGCCCGTGACTCGCTCGGCGGATCTACGTTCACGTCGGTCACTTACAACTCTGTTGCTGACTCCGACTTCTCCGCAATCCTGCGAAGCAGCAACGACGGGTCGCTGGAGTCCACTCCGATCATCGAGTTGCCATTGGTGTCCGGCGGCCTGCTGGTCGATGCAAACAATCTTTCCGACCTCTCCGACTTCGCCACAGCCCGCACCAACCTTGGACTTGGCACCACGGACAGTCCGACGTTCAAGGATCTGACGATTGCGACTGGCACGATCACAACCTCTAATCCGGTTGAGGTCACCCAGACGTGGAACGCGGTTGGCGTGACGTTCACGGGGCTGAAGCTCAACGCGACCGACACTGCGTCTGCCAGTGGCTCGCTGCTGATGGATTTGCAGGTGGGGGGAAGCAGTAAGTTTAGAGTTGGAAAAAATGGATCTGCTACTTTCGAAAGTACCGTCACTTGTTCGACATCGTTTGTCGCTGGTCAAGGCATTTACGATTCTTCGTACAATTTCGAGCTAAACAATAACGGTTTGAAAGTAAGATCGTCCAGATTCATCGGTTTTACAAGTGGGGCGTCCTATGATACAACTGATACCTTGCTCTACCGCGACGCCGCCGCGAACCTCGCCCAACGCAACGGGACCAACGCGCAGACGTTTCGGGTGTATGACACCTACACCAGCGCCACCGATTACCACCGCATGGCGATTGCCACGGCGCGTGCCACGGCAACTGGGATGTCTGGCGCTACTGTTACGCTCACCAACCTCATCCCTGCTGGCGCTGTCGTCGTCGGCGTGACCGCAAAGGTCACCACCGCAATCACTGGAGCGACTGGAGTTGACATTGGCACTGTTGCCGATCCTGATCGCTTCGGCGCGAATCGACCTGTCGCTCTCGGAACCACCACCGACAATCGTGACTGGACTGCTGGCACGATTGAATGCTTTCCGTCAGCGACCAGCATCATCCTGACTGCTGTCGGATCAAACTTCACTGGAGGCGCGATGTACGTCTCCGTCCAATACCTTACCGGCCAAGCCGACTGATTCCATGCCGATTACACCTGACCAACCGATTGTCGTCCCTCCTACTCCCGAGCAGGATTTTCCGCTTCAGTGGGTATTCAACCTGCGCGTCATCGACTCGACCACCAGCAGCGGCGGAGTCTACATCGAGTTGCTCCCGTACAACCCGACCACGCAAGAGCTTGGTCCATGGAATCTAGTTGAGATCATCCAGACCGACAAACTCTGGGCCGCCACGCAAGAGGTGCCCGAGGTCGCCGCAGCCATGCAGGCCGTGATTGACTGCATCGTGCCGCTGCGCGATTGGATCAAGTCACAGCCCACCGACACGCCATGAATCACAACCACACCGTCATTAACGGCGCACTCGGCATGCTGGCCACGGCTGGATCGGTCGTAACGAGCTTTCAGACCCAGCTCGAGTGGTGGTTCCGCATGACATCGCTCACCGTCGGCATCGCTGTCGGCATCCTCACCCTCTACAAACTCATCAAGAAACCATGAGCAAAGAACAGACCATCGGCATCGTCCGCCACATCCTGACCTTCGGCGGCGGCCTGCTCGTCGCCAAGGGCACGGTTGACCCACAAATCGCCACCGAGCTGACCGGCGCGATCATCAGCATCCTCGGTGCTGTTTGGTCGATCCGGTCCAAGCGCAAGTGATCGACTCCGTCAACATCGGCGGCCTGCGGTTCGATGTCGTGATCCGCGACATCGACGAGTTCGGACGCATGATGTTCGATGACCGAAAGATCGTACTGTCGCGGGCCTGCTCGTCCGACAAACGACTCTTTGTCCAGACGCTTCGCCATGAGATGATGCACGCCGCATTGCATCTCGGCGGCGTGGCGTTCGCCGAGCGATACGACGACGAGGCTGTCGTCCGCTGCCTTGAGAACTTATTCTTTCCAGCCTGGGATGAACTACAAACGATTTGTCGTCGCCGCTGACAACCACGGCGGCCTGATCCATCAACCCACGGCTGACAAGCTACTGCGCTTTGTGGCCGAGTGGAAGCCGCATTACCGCATCCACCTCGGCGACCTGTGGGATTTCTCGCCGCTGCGTCGTGGTGCCAGCATCGAGGAGAAAGCCGACGGCATCTCCGCTGACTACGACGCGGGCCTTCGGTTCCTCGACGCGTTCCGACCACAGTTCCTGACGCTCGGGAACCACGACGACCGGATCTGGCAGTTCGCCCGCCACTGCGCTGACGGGATCATGCGCGAGTGCGCAGAGCAACTCGTCGCCCAGAGCGAGGCCGAGTTCCGCAAGCGGCGGATCAAGTTCATCGAGTACAACGTGGCGAAGTACCTTCAATTGCCCGAGGGAGGGCCGAAGCTCATCCACGGGTTCCGCTCGACGATGTACCCAGCAAAGGCGCACTTCGAACACTGGCGCGACTGCCTGCACGGGCACACCCACAAGCCGGACGAGCACATCGGGCGCGATGTCAACCAGGGCAAGGCCTACTCCGTCGCCTGCCTTGCCGACCTCGACAAGCTCACCTACTCTGACCGACAACCTGCGAAGCTCGGCCACCGCAACGGCTGGCTCTACGGCCTGATCAACGTCAAGACCGGCGCTTGGCACGCGTGGCA
>JACCDU010386491.1_pt1 | contig 13027 bp, 11 predicted proteins | sample 7446081 | NCBI WGS metagenome assembly JACCDU01 (sample SAMN15323447, study PRJNA562643) | freshwater metagenome | isolation source: river surface water | place: USA:Blue River Watershed | collected 2017-08-17 | reverse complement strand
CAGGCTTGCGCCCATTGTGCAATATTCCCCACTGCTGCCTCCCGTAGGAGTCTGGGCCGTGTCTCAGTCCCAGTGTGGCCGGTCACCCTCTCAGGCCGGCTACCCGTCGTCGCCTTGGTGAGCCATCACCTCACCAACTAGCTGATAGGCCGCGAGATCATCCTTGACCGAAATTCTTTCTTCCCCAGTGGATGCCCACCAGGGAAAATATCCGGTATTAGCTACAGTTTCCCGCAGTTATCCCAGAGTCAAGGGCAGATTTCTCACGTGTTACTCACCCGTTCGCCACTAATCCACCGGAGCAAGCTCCAGCTTCATCGTTCGACTTGCATGTGTTAAGCACGCCGCCAGCGTTCGTCCTGAGCCAGGATCAAACTCTCCGTAAAAAATGATTTGCCTGCAAGCAGGCAAGCCTTTACGAACACCCCGGAAAATTGGGGTGATCAATTTGATTTGGCTTTCGAACTGTCTACTGACAATTCTGTTTTTATCTTTATCCAAAAGGAATCTCTGCCGAAACCGAAGTTTCAGCCGAGGTTTTTGGCATCGACATTGTGCACGCTGTTGAGTTCTCAAAGATCGGATGCTTCTGACTTCATCTCTCGAATCAGCTTCAGAGCAACTTCTCAAGTCTACCTACTCAGTAACTTCTGTCAATCCCTGGTTTCCCAGTCATTTACTTCGGTTTTTGAGGTCGGAGACCTAAATCTTAGACACTAAAAACTAGAGCCACAAGGCCCAGTTTTCACTCTCTAGGATCTGTTGTACTTGAGCCGGCGATCTCATCGGATTCTGCCAAACTTTGGACAACTTGGAAGAGCTTAGTCACGTTTTGGTAAAGCTGTCAAATCGATTGCGATATTGGCGTGGCAACCGAGACACAGGCCTTATTTGCTGAGGAAAAGGCCCGCGAGATTCTTCTTGCCACGCGCTAGAACGGACATGCCGCCAACAAGAAAGTCACCAAGAACCGCGTCTTCGGATTCGATCTTTTGCTTGTTGACTGAGACCGCACCCTGAGCGATGGCCCTCCGTGCTGCACCATTTGACTCACACAGTCCTGTTGCCACCAATGCTGCAACGACACTCTCGCCTGATGCCACCGAGGCGCTAGGCAGCTCCGCAAGTGCCTGCCTGAGGGAGGCCTCACTAAGCGCAGCCAGATCTCCTGAACCAAAAAGTGCAAGTGAGGCATCTCTTGCCGCCTCGGCCTCAGCCTTTGAAAACACCAGCTCTGTCACCTCAAGCGCGAGGCGTCGTTGCGCCTCCCGCTTGAATGGCTCGTCTCGAACCATCGCCTCGTACTCTGCAATTTCACTTCGTGAGAGGAAGGTAAAGACCTTCAGTCGATCGATTACATCTGCATCGTCCGCGTTTAGCCAGAACTGGTACATCGCGTAAGGGCTTGTAAGTTCGGAATCCAACCAGATTGCATTGCCTTCGCTCTTGCCAAACTTCTTGCCATCTGAATTGGTAATCAACGGAGTGGCAATCAAATGCACACTCTTGCCCTCAACCTTGTGGATGAGGTCGCTTCCGGAAGTTAGATTGCCCCACTGGTCGCTGCCGCCGGTTTGCATGATGCAGCCGTGACGTCTAAACAGTTCAAGGAAGTCAAGCCCCTGGAGAATCTGATAACTGAACTCGGTATAGCTAATGCCAGAGTCCGAATTGAGTCGAGCGGAGACTGCATCCTTGGCAAGCATCTTGCCGACCCGATAGTGCTTCCCAATGTCTCGAAGAAAGTCAATAGCGCTGTAGTTGTTAGTCCAGTCCAGGTTATTCACTAGTCGAGCTGGGTTCTGACCCTGATAGTCCAAGAATCGACCAGTCTGGCTGGCGAGCTTTTCAACCCACTCAGACACCGTCTCCTTCGAATTCAAAGTTCGCTCGGCATTTGGCTTAGGGTCACCAATCAAACCGGTTGCCCCTCCAACCAGGGCAAGGGGATTGTGGCCTGCTAATTGGAGGCGGCGCATGGTCAGCAGTTGGACCAGGTTGCCTAGATGCAGGGAAGGAGCTGTTGGGTCAAACCCGCAGTAAAAAGTAATTGGCTCATCGAGGGCCTTTCGAAGAGCGTCTTCGTCGGTGGAAAGAGCAACCAGACCGCGCCATTGCAGCTCATCCAGAATGTGCGCAAAAGATGAGTCGTTGCGTTGAAGGTCCAGTGTTTCTTGACTTGCCATTTATGAGTCCCGCTTTGGTGAAAGCTGTCTGAGTGCCAAAAGCTGAATGTCTACCTGTGACAGCGCTGTTCCACCGGCACCAGACCTAGAGTCGATCGCGTTCGCAACCTTGGTAACGTTTCGGACTTCTGAACTAAGGTGCGAGGAGACACTTGCGAGCAGCTCGTCGGATGCTTCGTGTAACTCAACCCCTGCCGACTCGCAGGCTCTAACCAACTCACCCGTGATTTCATGAGCCTCTCTGAATACAACCCCCTGCTTCACAAGCCATTCAGCAACATCGGTTGCGAGGGAATAGCCCATAGGAGCAAGCTCCTGAAGTCGCTCCGTGTTGAACTTCAGGGTGCGAACCATGCCGGTGAATGCCGGCAACACCAGCAACAGACTGTCTACTGAGTCAAAAACCGGTTCTTTATCTTCTTGGAGATCACGGTTATAGCTCAGCGGCAAACCCTTGAGGGTAGTGAGAAGGCCAGTTAGGTTGCCGATTACACGGCCGGCCTTTCCTCTAGCCAGCTCAGCAATGTCTGGATTCTTTTTCTGAGGCATGATCGAGGAGCCCGTTGAAAATGCATCATCCAACTTCACATAGCCAAATTCGTATGTTGCCCAAGCAATGATTTCTTCGGCGAAGCGAGACAGATCAATCGAGATCATGGCTGCAATAAAAGCAAACTCTGCCACCACATCTCTGGATGCTGTCGCGTCCATGCTGTTCTCAGTAGTGGATTGAAAACCAAGCTCTTTGGCAACCAGCTTTGGATCTAAGCCCAAGGTGTTACCCGCCAAAGCTCCTGCTCCATAAGGCGACTTACGAGCCCTAGCCCGCCAAGACTCAAGTCGCTCGATGTTGCGAACCATCGGCCAGGCATGAGCCAGCAGATGATGACTCAATAAAACGGGCTGAGCATGTTGGAAGTGAGTCCTGCCCGGCATAGCAACACCGCGGTGCTGCTCGGCCTGAGTGCACAGTGAATCGATGTAGCTTTTGAGCTGGGCTTCAATTAGGTCGGCAGCATCCAGCAGGAACGACCTGATCAGGGTTGCGATTTGATCATTGCGGCTTCTACCCGCACGAATCTTTCCCGCCACCTCAGCGCCGGCAAGCTCAATGAGTCCCCGCTCCAATGCTGCATGCACATCTTCTTCGGATTCCTTCGGAAGGAATTCGCCAGTTTGAACCTTTGCGCTAAGGTCCGCGATAGCGCGCTGGAGTGTTTGAAATTCATCCGGACTGAGGTAGCCAGCAGCCTGCAGTGCAACTAGGTGGGCAGCGGTGCCCTTCAGGTCGTAAAGGGCAAGCCTCCAGTCAAAGTGAGTTGACTTACTGAGCGCAGCAAGGGCGTCATTGGGTCCGCTGGCAAATCTGCCGCCCCAAAGAGAGTCATTACTCTGTGACATCTTGCTCCTTCAAACACTGGCCAGTGTAACTACTGGCCGCTGTATTCGGGCCACTCCCTGCTTAGAGCCGCGAATCTCAGCATGGTCACATACTCTCCCTTGAGTTGCTCCACCTCCACCTCACGAGCCTCAAGTCGCATGCCGAGCCGCTCCACCACAGCAATGGAGGGAGTGTTTCGTTCGTCGATGTAGGCGGTTAGGCGACGAACCCCTAGTTGATTGAAAGCCAGCGAAATCAGAAGTCGCGAACCGACCGTCGCGAACCCGTGACCCACGAATTCTGGATTCAACACATAACCAAACTCAGCCCAGGCCGTGAGCGAACTCTTTATCGAGATGTTGACCTGCCCAACCAGCCCAAGCTCTGAATGTCTGATTCCAAGTACCAAAAACTCACCGTCTTGCTGCGGTGGTTTATTGGAGCACTTTGTCTTTATGAACTCCTCGACGCCAGAGATATCCCTTGGCTCCCAAGGTATGTACCTGCAAACATCGGGAGAAGAGAAATAAGGCAACATTCTTGGCGCATCGGCGAGCGAGATTTCGCTTAGCGATACCCCTGCAATGGTTGCTTTGAGGTCTAAGCCTTCCGAGCTAGCCAAACCATCAAAGCTTTCTGCGCGTGAAGCCGGTTCTCCGCCTCGTCCCAAATCAAAGACTTTGGCCCGTCAATGACTTCAGCCGAAACCTCGTAGCCTCGATAAGCAGGCAGACAGTGCAAGAAAACTGCATCAGTTGCAGCTGCATCCATTAGCGATTGATCGACTGTGTAATCGGCAAAGGTCTTGATTCGCTGCTCTTTTTCTGCCTCCATGCCCATCGATACCCAGGTATCGGTGGCAATCACATGTGCACCAGAAACCGCTTCAGCTGGATTGGTAACCACTTCAACCTTCCGGCCAAAGCCCTCGGCAATTCTGGTTGCAGTTGCAACCACTGCAGCATCGGGCTGATAACCCACCGGGGCCGCCACCGAGACATCCATCCCTGCAAGGGCTGAAGCAACCAGGTAGCTGTTGCCCATGTTGTTTGCAGCGTCTCCAACGTAGGCAAGCTTGAGGCCTTCGGTGCGACCGAAATGCTCTCGAATGGTGAGTAGGTCTGCAAGGAGCTGACATGGGTGCCACTGGTCACTCAGCGAATTGATTACGGGAACCTTTGAATTCGCTGCCATCTCCTCGAGACCTGACTGGGCATAGGTCCGCCAGATGATTTGAGCAACCTGGCGCTCCAAAACCTTTGCGGTGTCGGCAACGGACTCCTTTGCACCAAGTTGCGATGTACCAGAGTCCATGATCAGCGGCACTCCCCCGAGATCTGCAATACCAACGGCAAACGAGACTCTGGTTCGAGTCGAGGTCTTGTCAAAGATCACCGCAACTGTCTTTGGCCCAGCGAAAACCTTCTCTGAGTAAGGAGCCGCCTTGAGCTTCATGGCTAATTCGAGAATCTCAGCCTGCTCGGCTGAGGTGATGTCATCATCCTTTAGAAAGTGCCTGACCATAACTACCTCGTTACCTGGGTTCCAACACCGGCCTGAGTGAAAATCTCAAGCAGGATGCTGTGTGGTTGACGTCCGTCAATAATGTGTGCCTTTGGCACCCCTCCCTCTATTGCTGCGAGGCAAGCTTGCATCTTTGGAATCATTCCAGACTCGAGCGATGGGATCAGGCTGCGCAATTCAGCCGCTGAGATTTCAGAAACCAGCGAATCTTGGTTTGGCCAATCCGAATAGAGTCCGGCAACATCAGTCAAAACCAATAGCTTCTCGGCACCGAGCGCAACTGCAAGTGAGGCAGCGGCCAAGTCGGCGTTCACGTTAAGCAGCTCCCCCATGACCGTTGGAGCCACGGTAGAAATTACTGGAACCTTGCCCTGCTCGAGCGCGGCAAGAACGGCCCTTGGATTCACTGTCCTTACTTCACCAACTAGACCGAGATCTACTTCGCCATCTGGTGTTTGAGCCTTGACTTTCTCGGCCCTAAAGAGGTTGTCATCTTCACCAGACAAAACAACCGTCGAAGCTCCGGAGATTTCAATCAACTCGGCGAGCTTCGCGCTTACCTGATTACGCAGTACGTCTCTAACCACCCCGATTGTGGCCTCGTCGGTAAAGCGGAAACCGTGGCGAAACTCACTCTCAATACCCAACTCTTTGAGGCGGGCGGTTATCTGCGGCCCACCACCATGTACCACCACCGGGCGAATGCCGACAAAGCGCAGGTAGGCCATGTCTTGAGCGAAGGCCAACTGAAGACCCTCGTCCACCATGGCGTTGCCGCCAAACTTCACCACAACAATTCGCCCGTGAAACTCGCGCAGCCAATCCAGCGACTCGATCAGGGTCTCTGCCTTGATTTGAGCCAAGCTCTGGTCAGGGTTTGCAGGAATCATTAGCTGGAGTATGCGCTGTTCTCTTCGACGTAAGCGTGGGTCAAGTCATTGGTGACAATCGTGGCCTGAAATGATCCGGAGTTAAGCCCAATCACGATCTCAACCCGTCTGGGGGCAAGGTCCACAAGACTGCGGTCTGCTGCTGGCTCTCCCTTGGATGAAATCAGAACACCGTTGATGGTTACATCGATGTTGTAAGGATCAAATTCCGCCTGGGTGGTGCCAACCGCAGCCAGAATTCGACCCCAGTTCGGGTCATTTCCAAAGATGGCTGCCTTGAATAGGTTGTTCCTGGCCACAGCCCGGCCGACTTCAACCGCATCCGCTTCGCTGGCTGCTCCGACAACAGAAATGTGGATATTGTGCGATGCCCCTTCGGCATCATCCAGCAGCTTTAGTGCCAACTCTTTGCAGACCTCAGTTAGCAACTGCTCGAACTCGACTAGATCGGGCTTCACGCTGGAAGCGCCAGATGCCATCAGAGTTACCTGGTCATTGGTAGACATGCAGCCATCAGAGTCCAGCCGGTCAAAGCTGACTGCGGTGGCTTTGCGCAGCGAGGCGTCCAGCTCTCTGGAAGTCAGCACAGCGTCTGTGGTAATCACAACCAGCATGGTTGCCAGGCCTGGGGCTAGCATTCCTGCGCCCTTTGCCATGCCACCGATTCGGTAGCCACTCCCCTCGCGCTCCGCGCGCTTTGGAACTGAATCTGTAGTCATGATTGCCAGTGAAGCGGCTTCGCCACCTGACTCAGTTAGACCTTCAGCAGCGCCACGCACGCCAGAAAACAACTTTGCGCGATCGAGCTGGTCTCCGATGAGTCCGGTTGAGCAAACCAAGACATCGGATGCCGAAACTTCAAGCAAGTTAGCAACTAGTTCAGCCGTTTGGTGCGTGGTTTGAAATCCTTCGGTTCCGGTGTAGCAATTAGCTCCGCCGGAGTTGAGAACAATTGCCTCCACCTGGCCATCCTTGATGGCCTCTTTAGACCAAAGAATTGGATTGGCCTGGCAACGATTTGTTGTGAAGACAGCAGCAGCAGCTTTGAGGGGACCGAGGTTTTGAACCAGAGCAAGGTCTTTGTTCCCCGACTTCTTTAGTCCACAGGCAACTCCGGCAGCCTGAAAACCGGTCGCAAAAGTGACGCTCACGGAGCTACTCCATTTACGCCTAGTCCAGTGTCCTCGGAAAGACCAAGAGCAAGATTCATGCTTTGGATTGCAGCACCCGCGGTTCCCTTTACAAGGTTGTCAATTGCGCAGGTGATCACCACCCGCTGGGCATGTTCGTCGAAGGACACGGCAAGCTGAGCGCTGTTGGAACCCAGGACGCTTGCGGTGGAGGGCTGGACTTCGACTACTCGGACAAACTTTTCATCGCCGTATGCATCGGCGTAGACAGCCTTTAATCTTTCGAGACTGAACGAAGCCGAAGGCTTGACAGTGTTAACGGAAAGAATGCCTCGGCTCATGGGAACCAAAACCGGCGTAAACGAAACTTGGACTGATTTACCCGCAGCCTTGGAAAGGTTCTGCTCAATCTCCGGAGTGTGACGGTGAATGCCGCCGACTCCATAGGCCCTGGCCGCCCCGTGGGTTTCACTGTGAAGCAAGTCAACCTTGGCTGATCTGCCAGCACCCGAGGTGCCAACCGACAGCACGCTGACCACATCAAGTGGCTCAAATAGACCTGCGGTGAATCCCGGTGCAAGTGCCAAAGTTATTGCCGTTACATTGCAACCAGGAACAGCTACCCGCTTTACTCCCCGAAGATTTCCCCGCTGCTTCCCTCCAGAGGCGAGGGTCAACTCCGGCAAACCATATGCCCAGGTGCCGGCATGGGGCGTCCCATAAAACTTCTGCCACAGTGCAGCGTCCTCAAGCCTGAAATCGGCACCGCAGTCAAAAACCAATGTGTCCGCCGAGATCCCTTCGGCAACCATCGCGCTAGTTGCATGCGGTAAGGCAAGAAAAACAATGTCATGACCAGCCAACACCTCAGCGGTGGTTGGCTCTAGCACTCGATCCGCATAGCTAGCAAGGTGAGGATGGACCGAACCCAGTAACTCTCCAGCATTTGAATGTGCCGTAACTGCGCCGAGCTCGAGCTCAGGGTGCCCTGCAATCAGGCGCAGTAGCTCCGAGCCAACATATCCGCTGGCTCCAGCAACTGCCACCTTGTAAACCATCTAAGCCCTCAGCTCCGCACCAAACTTTGCGTTGACCAAAGCTACCGCTGCATCGCGTGCCTGGGTAGCCTCCGCCTGAGTAAGTGTCCGGTTGCTCGCTCTGAATAGCAACGCAAAAGTAAGGGACTTCTTGCCCGCTGCAAGACCCTGACCGCGGTAGTCATCGATTAGGTCGATGCTTTCCAGCAACTCTCCCGCGCCTTCTTGAATTGCAGTTAGCAACTCGGCAGCAGAAAGTGAAACGTCAACAACCAGCGAGAGGTCTTGGGTTGCAGCAGGCATTACCCGCAGCTCCGAGGCCTGCAATACCTCAGGTGCCGTCTGGAACAAGGCGTCGAGGTCTAGCTCAAAAATGGCGACCCTTCTTGGGAGGTGCAGTTCGGCCGAAAGTTCTGGGTGCAGTTCGCCAACGCTACCGACATGAGCTGAGCCGACCAAGACCTTGGCTGCTCGCCCTGGGTGGAAGCCCAAAATCTCTGCCTGCTCCAACACCATCGATTGACCCGAGGCCTGAACAATAAGCCGAACTGCATCTATGGCATGGGCATAGCCCGCCTCAATCGACTTCTGGCCAACGCCCGAAGGAATCCAGTTCCCAACCATGACACCAGCTACCAATCTCGGCTGATTCGGAATAGAGGCATTTAGCTGAGCCAGCAGCTCTGCAGTCGGACGCACATTACCCACCGGCAGAGACGTGACCGGCTTTCCGCTGTTTGGCAAGAAGACTGAACCCTCTTCCAAGATGGCAAGGTCAAGACTTCCCCGAGATAGATTGCGCGCTGCTGCCTGCAATAGCCCAGGTAGAAGCGACTTGCGCAGTTCTGGGAACTCTCCCTGCATTGGGTTCTCTAGCAGCACGCTCTCTCCAGAGTTGAACCAAGAGTTCTGAGCGGAAGACAGGAACGGATAATTTAGGACCTCCGCAAACCCTGCGGCTGTTAGTGAGGACAGTACTCGGCGGCGAAGTTGCTGGCGACGAGTTAGACCCCTGCCTGGAGGCGCAACGGGAAGCCTGGAAGGAATTTGCTCGTAGCCAACAAGTCTTGCAACTTCCTCAGCGAGGTCAGTCTTGTGAGTGATGTCAGGGCGCCAGCTTGGCGGTGTTACCAATGCTTCGTCACCCGAAACCGAGACCTCACAGCCGATCTCTCTAAGAACCCCAAGAACTTGATCAGGGCTGTAGTTGACACCAACAAGCTCAGAACTGAAACCTAGAGGGAACCTGATTTGCTCACTTGAGTGATCGACAGCGAACTCTGCGCCTCGGCCGTCAAGCTCGCCACCTGCCAACTCCACAAGCAATTGCGCTGCCCGGGTAGCTGCCAAGGATGCAACCCTGGGGTCCACCCCTCTTTCGAAGCGCTTCGCTGCTTCAGACGGAAGCTTGTGGCGCCTAGCCGATCGAGCGATGGAAATTGGATCGAATCCAGCGGCTTCCAAAACGATAGAGGTGGTTGTGTCAGAAACCTCGGTCCGGGCTCCACCCATAACACCCGCGATGCCAACTGGCCCTTGCTCATCGGCAATCACCAAGTCTTCAGCATGCAGGGACCTTACTTTTTCATCAAGTGTCTCTAGCTCTTCGCCCGAGGTAGCCCTGCGAACTGAAAAACCTCCAACTACTTTGTCTGCGTCGTAGGCGTGCAATGGCTGGCCCAGTTCAAGCATCACGTAGTTGGTGATGTCAACCGCGATCGAGATAGAGCGCATGCCGGCCAGCTTGAGGCGATTTGCCATCCAGGCGGGGACGGGAGCCTTGGCGTTCACATTCTTTACGCCAAGCAAGAAGAAGCCATGGCAGCCAGGTCTTGAGTGAATAGGGGCTACATCGTTTACGGTGAGGGCTATGCCCGATCCAGTGACCTTGTTTACCGCTAGCGCCGGGTCCTTGAACGCTTTCCCAGTGGCGTGTGAGTACTCGCGTGCAATACCCCTAATTGAGAGGCAGTAGCCGCGGTCTGGAGTGACATTCACTTCGGCTGCCGATTCGCCAAGACCTAGTAGCTCGATGACATCGGTTCCAAGCTCAGGGTCAAGTCCAAGTGTCTCAAGGCGCAAGATGCCATCGTGCTCATCGCTTAGACCAAGCTCGCGGGAAGAGGCAATCATTCCGTCAGAGACATGCCCGTAGGTCTTTCTTGCAGCGATTTCGAACCCGCCAGGTAGCGCAGCTCCCGGAAGAGTTACCGCTACCTTGTCGCCCACAAAAAAGTTGCGCGCACCGCAGACGATACCTCGGACATCGCCAGGAGCAACTTCCACCTGGCACCATCTAATCGTCTTGCCGTTGGACTGCTCTTCTTCGACGAATTCCAGGACCTTGCCGACCACAATCGGGCCGCGCAAGTCGCCGCCATGAGCGCCTTCTTCTTCAAGGCCAACCTTCACAAGTTGCGCCATCACATCATGGGCAGTCGTACCCTTTTCCAGCTCGACAAACTCGCCCAACCAACTCAACGGAACGCGCATCAGATCACCGATCCAAACTGCTTGGAGAATCGAACATCTGCTTCGACCATGTCGTGCATGTCGCGAACGCCATTTCTAAACATCAGCGTGCGCTCGATACCCATACCGAATGCAAAACCCGAGTACTGCTCAGGGTCAATTCCTGCAGCAAGCAAAACGTTTGGATTGACCATTCCGCAGCCACCCCACTCAACCCAACGTGCTCCACCCTTTGCTGCTGGGTGCCAAACGTCCAGCTCAGCGGATGGCTCGGTGAAGGGGAAGAAGCTTGGGCGCAAGCGAATCTTTGCCTCTGGCCCAAACATGACTCTCGCAAAGTGCTCGAGAGTTCCTTTCAGATCGGCCATCGTGAGGCCCTTGTCAATCGCAAGCCCTTCAACCTGATGGAACACAGGTGTGTGGGTGGCATCAAGCTCGTCGGTGCGGAACACCCTGCCAGGACACAGCACATAAAGCGGCAGGTCACGCTCAAGCATCGACCTGACCTGGACCGGGGAGGTGTGGGTTCGAAGCAGTAGGTGGTTTTCCACCGGCGATACAAAGAAGGTGTCCTGCATCGCACGAGCTGGGTGGTCCGGGTGGAAATTCAAGGCATCGAAGTTGAACCACTCGTTTTCGAGTTCGGGTCCATCTGCAATCTCCCAGCCCATACCGATAAAGACATCGGAAACCTGGTCCATGAGAAGCGATAGCGGGTGACGCGCTCCACGAGGCAAGACTCTTGGTGCCGCAGTTATGTCTACGCGCTCTGCTTCAAGCGCTTGCTTCTGAGACTGCGCCTCAAGAATTTGCTCTTTAGCCTCGAAAGCCCGATTCAGTTCTGCCCGTGCACCACCGACCAGCTGACCAGCTTCGGCCTTGCGCTCATTTGGCAGATCCTTGATTTGAGCATTCAACTTCGAAAGCGCTGAGCTCTCACCAACTACCTGTGACTTGACAGCCTTTAGTGCTGCGAGATCTGCGGCAGCATCAACCAGCTCGAGCGCAGCACTTAGCGCTTGCTCTACGGCTGATTTCGTGAGTTCTTGGGACACTCGCACAAGTTTAGTCTTGGGCAAACAATTCAAAGGCGGAGGCATACAGGCAAACTGAAGCTGCTGTTGCCAGATTCAACGACTCTGCATTGCCATAAATGGGCAACGAAACCACATCATCCGCCAGTTCTAGAAGTTCAGCTGAAACTCCATGCGCTTCGTTTCCGAAGATCCAAGCGGTGGGCTTTGCTAACTTGGCCCCCAGTTTCGTGATAGACGTGCCATTAGCAGACGTAGCAAAAACCTGTATTCCCGCAGCCTTTAGAGCCCTGACCAACTCAGCTGGTTTGGCATTTTGAACAAAAGGCAGGTGCAGAATGCTGCCGGCTGTGGACCGAACCACTTTGGGGTTGTAAACATCCACCGACTCTGAGGTGAAGATCACTCCGTCTGCACCGGCGGCATCTGCTGCCCGCAAAACCGTTCCCGCATTACCTGGGTCGCGTGCTTGATCCAAGATTGCAATGAGCCTTGGGTTTGATTCGATTAGCTCGTCGAGCGACAGATCAATCTGACTGACAACCGATACAACGCCCTGTGGAGTTTTGGTGTCACAGATTTTTTCCATGACTGCCTCAGACACCTCAACGATCGGCACCCCCGCGTCTTCAAGCGCAACAAGCTGATCTTCGTACTTGTCATATGCGGCTTCAGTGAAGAAAACCTCGTGTGCCAGATCAGGAGTGCGGACGAGCTCCTTTAGACCCTGAGGCCCCTCAAGCAGAAAGAGCCCGGATTCGATCCGGGCGTCTTTCTGGTTTAGGCGTGAGATTCCCTTGACCCTTTCGGACTTTGGGTTCTCAAGCATTAGGAAGCCTTTGGAGCGTTCACGTCCTTTGGAAGTGCGTCCTTTGCAGCAGCCACCAAAGTTGCGAAAGTCTTCGCATCGTGAATGGCCATGTCGGAAAGGATGCGGCGGTCGACCTCAATGCCTGCCAGGTGAAGACCCTGGATTAGGCGGTTGTAGGTCATGCCGTTTGCACGTGCTCCAGCGTTGATGCGCTGGATCCACAGGCGACGGAAGTTACCCTTGCGCTTGCGACGGTCGTTGTATGCGTAAACCAACGAGTGCAGCAACTGCTGCTTCGCCATGCGGTACAAACGTGAACGCTGACCGCGGTATCCGTGTGCACGCTCAAGCGCAACACGACGCTTCTTCAGCGAGTTGACGGCGTTTTTTACTCTTGCCATTTTCTACTCCTCCTTATTCGCGTCGCTTAGCGACCGAGCTGCCTTTTTAGCTTCTTGAAATCTGCTGGTGAAACAACCTGGTCCTGGTTCAGACGACGAGTGCGTCTGGATGACTTGTGCTCCAGGTTGTGGCGCATGTTAATCTGCTGCTTCATGAGCTT
>JACCDU010515188.1_pt1 | contig 13028 bp, 12 predicted proteins | sample 7446081 | NCBI WGS metagenome assembly JACCDU01 (sample SAMN15323447, study PRJNA562643) | freshwater metagenome | isolation source: river surface water | place: USA:Blue River Watershed | collected 2017-08-17 | reverse complement strand
TGCCCATCATCTCTGCCGACACCATGGCCGAAGCTGCAACGTCGATTGTTGCTGCCGTGAAGTAAGGGAAACAACATGTCCATCTACATCAATAAAAACACCAAGGTCATCACCCAAGGTATCACCGGCAAAACCGGTCAGTTCCACACCGAAAAGTGCATCGAATACGCAAACGGTAAAAACTGTTTCGTGGCCGGTGTGAACCCCAAGAAGGCTGGCGAATCCATCTTTGGAGTGCCAATTTTTTCGACCGTCAAAGACGCTGCCAAAGAAACTGGCGCCACCGTGTCTGTGATCTATGTGCCACCCGCAGGCGCTGCTGCGGCGATCTGGGAAGCTGTGGAAGCCGACCTCGACTTGGCCATCTGTATCACCGAAGGCATCCCAGTGCGCGACATGCTCGAAGTGCGCAACAAGATGAAAGCCAAGGAAGCGGCTGGCGGTAAGAAGACCTTGCTGTTGGGTCCCAACTGCCCTGGTTTGATCACGCCTGACGAAATCAAGATCGGCATCATGCCCGGCCACATCCACCGCAAAGGCCGCATTGGCGTGGTGTCCCGTTCGGGCACTTTGACCTATGAAGCTGTGGCGATGTTGACCGAAGTGGGCCTGGGTCAATCCAGCGCCGTCGGTATTGGTGGTGACCCCATCAACGGTTTGAAGCACATCGACGTGATGAAGGCTTTCAACGATGATCCAGACACTGACGCCGTCATCATGATTGGTGAAATCGGTGGTCCCGACGAAGCTGAAGCCGCGATGTGGTGCAAGGCCAACATGAAGAAGCCGATCGTGGGCTTCATCGCTGGTGTGACTGCCCCTCCCGGCAAGCGCATGGGCCACGCCGGTGCGTTGATTTCCGGTGGCGCCGACACAGCGGATGCCAAGCTCGCCATCATGGAAGAGTGTGGTTTCACCATCACACGTAACCCCTCTGAGCTGGGCAAGCTGCTCAAAGCGCAACTGAAATAAGACATTGCTGCATAAGCAGTAATACCAACGGGCCCGCTTTGTCGGGCCCGTTACACTTTGTGGTCTTAAAAAGTGGTTTATTTTCCATCTTTGCTGCTTTTCAGAACAACAACGGAGCTTCCATGGACTTTTTACAAAGCTTTCAAAATCCAGATTTCATCGTCGGTTTGATGAAAATTATTTGGATCAACATTCTTCTGTCGGGTGACAACGCGGTCGTGATTGCCTTGGCTGCGCGCGGCTTGCCCCCTCAGCAACAAAAGCAAGCCATCATGTTTGGCTCGGGTGCTGCGGTGGCCTTGCGTATTGGTCTGACCATCGTTGCGGCTTGGTTGTTAGAGCTGCACGGCTTGCAAGTTATTGGCGGCATTTTGCTGCTGTGGATTGGCACGCAATTGCTGGCCGGTGAAGAAGACGGCGAAGGCGAAGCCAAAGAGCATTCCAGCATGATGGCGGCCATTCGCACCATCTTGATTGCCGATTTGGTCATGAGCTTGGACAACGTGATTGGCGTGGCTGCTGCAGCCAAGGGCGACCAGCTCTTGTTGATCATCGGCTTGGCAATCAGCATTCCCTTGGTGGTGTTTGGCAGTTCCATGATGATTAAATTGATGGAGCGCTTCCCAGTCATCATCACGGCCGGTGCCGCATTGATTGGCTGGGTGGGTGGTGAAACCATTGCCAGCGATGTGCTGTTGCGCGAGTTTTCGCAAGCCAATCCTTGGTTCCACCTGACCAGCGCTGCGGCGGGTGCAGCCATTGTTTTGGCTTGGGGGAAGTTCACCGAGTCACGCAAAAAGCACGAAGACACGGCAGACGCTTAAGTCTTTCAACAATGTGAGAGACTGCGCGACAGTCTTCTCAACTTTTAAAAAGCGAGCAGTGAATTCACTGCTCGCTTTTTTTTGAACCGTGCATCGCTGTTCATTGCGTGGGCGCTCTTTAGAATCTTTTTCACATACAACGCAGGTCAGGAATTCACCATGCAACGCTTTCGCCAACAGGGCTTCACGCTGATCGAACTCATGATCGTGGTTGCCATCATTGGCATTTTGGCTTCGGTGGCCTTGCCCGCGTACCAGGATTACACCGTGCGCGCTCGTGTGAGCGAAGGCTTAGGACTGGCCGCTGCCGCCAAAAACACGGTGCTCGACGTGGTGAGCAGCGGCAACGTAGCCACGACAACCAACAACTACAAAGCTGATTACAACTTTGGTGGCGCCACCAAAAATGTCACCAGCGTCGACATTGCCTCTGCCACAGGCGTAATCACCATCACCACCACGGCGGCCGCAGGCGGCGGCACTTTGCTGTTGGTGCCCTATACCAAGCAGGGTGATGCGGTGTCGCCTTTGCCATTGCCCACGGCAACGAGCACCTTGATCAATGGTGTGGTTCAGTGGAAATGTATGGCCAGCGGTGCAGAGGCGTTTGCTGGGGTGACTGTGCGTGACAACGCGTTGGATAAAAAGTACGCCCCCAGCGAATGCAAATAAACGCGTAACCTTCTTTGCAACACAAGGCGCTGATGGCGCCTTTGTTGTTTTTGAGCGGGCGCTGGCATGTTGGAAAATCTGCCCATGGCTTTTTTCGACAAACCCTTGGCGTGGTCGCGCAACGTGTTGCTCATGGTGTGCCTGAGCGCGCCCTGGCTCAACCCCTACACCAGCAGTCCTTCCACTTCGGTGATTCCGTTGCTGGTGAGTTGGATGTTGGCATCGTGCGCGTTGTTGTCTGTGGCGGACCTGCCATCTGCGATCTCCTCTCGCGCCCAGCCTCGCGCATGGTTGGCGGGGTTGCTGTGCGTGTGGTTGGCCGCGTCTGTGCTGTGGGTGCCTGAGGTGATCGACCGTGCCCTGACGGTGGGCTTGTTGGCTGCACTGGTTTGCGTGTGGTTGATGATTGAACTCGGTCGCCGTGCTGCCGTGCGTAGCAATGGCCTGCTGATGTGGGTGGCCGGTGCCTGGGTGTTGGCGGCGGCAGTCAGCAGCGTGCTGGGCGTGTTGCAGTATCTGGATCTGGCACACGACTTGAGCCCTTGGGTCAACCAACCTGCCAAAGGCGATGCCTTTGCCAATCTGCGGCAACGCAACCAATTTGCATCGCTGACCAGCATCGGTTTGGTGGCCTTGTTGGGGTGGGAGGCGATGGATGTGGCTGCGGGCCGTGCTCGCCGCGAAGTGCAAATCGCGCGTTGGCTGCTTCTCCTCCTCATGGCTGCAGGCGTGGCGTGTTCGTTGTCGCGCACAGGCGCCGTGCAATGGGGTGTGATGGGCTTGTTGGTGGCCCTGTGGGCCTGGCGTTGGGCCCGACACACGGGGCTGCGTTCACGTAACTTGTTGTGCATGGCTGTGATGGCGCCTGGCCTGGTGGTGCTGTGGTCTGTGCTCATGCCCTGGTTGGCCGATGTGATGACGGGGCAACAAGGCGCGAGCATGATTTTGCGTGTGGCCGGTCAAACCCAAGATTACGGCATGTGTGCCGGACGACGCGTGTTGTGGCGCAATGTGCTCACGCTCATTGCGCAGCATCCTTGGCTGGGGTGGGGTTGGGGTGAAACGGATTTTGCGCACTTCATGACGGCGTATCCAACCCTGCGGTTTTGCGACATGTTGGACAACGCGCATGACTTTCCCTTGCACTTGGCGTTGGAGTTTGGCGTTCCTTTCGCATTGCTGTGTCTGATTGCCGCGTTGCGTTGGGTCTTGCGTCGTCAACCTTGGGGCGAGTTGCGCCCCGAACGTGCCATGGCTTGGGGCGTGTTGTGCGTGCTGGGTATTCACAGCTTGTTAGAGTACCCGCTGTGGTACGGGCCTTTTCAAATCACCCTAGGTTTGGCTTTGGGCTTGTTGTGGGTCATTCCTGAGCAGGGGTTGGAACCAGCGGCGCAAGCGCCTTCAATGCGGCAACAGAACGCGATGTTGCTGATGTGCAGCTTGCTTTTCTTGGGCTGCCTGTATGCCGCGAATGATTTCAGACGTGTGGGCCAAATTTATCGCCCCCCGGAACTGCGCGATACGGCGTATCGCGACAACCCCTTGTTCTATGCCAAGCAAACCTGGTTGTTTCGCAACCAGGCTGAATTCGCTGAACTGACCATGCAAACCGTGACCGCAGACAACGCGGCCGAAATTTACCCGCAAGCCCAACGGCTCATGCACTATTCGCCCGAAGCGCGCGTGGTCAAACGCTTGATGGAGAGTGCGAGAGTTTTGGGACACCAGACGCAAGCCGATGCCTTGGAGCGTCGCTTGGCAGATGTCCAAAACGCCGCATCCCATTAAACTGGGGCACCTATGACGCCAACGCTTCCTACCCTTTCCGCCATTGTGATCACGCGTAATGAGGCGCATAACTTGGACGATTGTTTGCAATCGTTGAAGGGGTTGGTCAACGAAATCATTGTGGTGGATAGTCAGAGCACCGATGACACTGTGGCCATTGCCACGCGACACGGTGCACACGTGTCGCAACCAGCAGATTGGCCTGGTTTTGGACCACAGAAGAACCGCGCGCTGAACCTGGCCACCTGCGATTGGGTGCTGTCCATCGACGCCGATGAGCGCGTTACGCCAGAACTGGCCACAGAAATTCAACAAGTCCTACAAACACAGCCTGAAACCACCGCGTTTGAAATTCCGCGCTTGTCTTGGTATTGCGGTCGGTTTATTCGGCATGCAGGTTGGCAACCCGACCATGTGCTGCGCTTGTTCAAGCGTGATGCCGCCAAGTTCTCCGATGATTTGGTTCATGAGCGCGTGGTCACATCGCATCGCGTGGTGCCATTGACGCAGCATTTGCTGCACTACAGCTATCTGAACTTCTCACAGGTGTTGTCAAAAGTGGATGCGTATTCCAGTGCCTCAGCCAAGCAGGCCTACGCGCGCGGCAAACGTTCATCGGTGGCCGGTGCTTTGGGCCACGGTGCGTGGGCGTTTTTCAGAACCTATGTGATTCGCGCGGGGTTTTTAGATGGCGCACATGGCTTGGCGCTATCTATTTCAAACGCGGAAACCAGCTACTACAAATACTTGAAGCTTTGGCAGCTAGAGCAGCACGAGGCCTCGCACTAAGTCGCAGCTTTAAGCCGCCACATAACTACCCGACTTGCCGCCATGCTTTTCCAGCAAGTGCACATCGGCCATAAGTTCAAACTAACGACAACAGAAACGGCTACATAAATCCCTCATCTATGACATGTGCAAAGCGGTCGATAGAGGCATGACGATGGCCGACATCTAACCGCTTGAGAAGCACGGGGGAAAGTCGGGGAGTTTTGTGGCTGGTTGACACACATCAAATGCCAACAGAGTTCTCATCTTGACAAGTTTTGGGAGTTTACTTAACCTACACGAAAGATTTAGCAACATTATTGGAGTATGACTTGAAAAAAATTATTTTCTTTGTTTTGTCACTTTTTATTTTGTTGACTGGCTGCGGCGGCGGGGGAGGAAGTGCCACTTCCGGCGGGGCTGGAGTGACGGGTATTGCGCCAGCCAGTGCCATATCAACTGTCAGCGCAAATTAAGGAGGTCAAATGAAACGTCTTTCCGCAAAAAATTTAATTTCCTTTGCTTTTCAACTTTCTGTTTCGGTGGGCGTACTAGCCGCTCCACCAACAATTGGGGCATACAAAAGCGACCCTCAGTCAGAGTATTTACAAGACCAAACATCCGAAGGACTAAAACAACCCAATTCCATTTTGTGCTACATGGCCGCGACGCGACCAGACGCTATGGTTAACAAGGGAACTTACGTTGCCCTTGTAGATGAGTCGAAATGCGATACGTCAAACAGAGACAGCGCCGCCAACAGTTCTAGCCAAGGTGGCGGGCAGTCTGCTCAGTACACAAGCATGCGTTTAAATTCTGCCCGCGATAGCAACACCAGCCCTCAAGTCGCCAAAGGTCACGCCAGGATCAATTTTGGGGACGATAACAACCCAACGCCAGCCATTGTTTACATTCATGTCACAGCTACTGAGGCGCCCAGCGCGACTGCACCCAATGGCGCATTGACCATGAATCTGACGGGTTTAGCGTCTGCCAATAACGCAAAGATCATGCGCGGCAAAATTGTGACTTCTGGTTCAAATTTGACTTTTGCATGGGCGGTTTCAGATGGCGCCGGTTCAGAAAACTATCGTCTATATGTCAATGGTGACGACAACAATGGTTCTGGATCTATTGTCTTTGCAGACCGTCAAAACCCCGGACAAAACGTCACCATCAACTTCGGATACAACCAGAACTATTTCTGCCGTCAAAAAGCAGGCGGGGCAGAAAAGTGCTTCTCCCGCAAAAAAGATGATGCCTCTTTCTCGGTGTGGCGCTACGGCGTCTATGACGACGTAACTGGCGCTCGCTATGACATCGCCGTCCCTGGCTTTCCTGTAAAGAATGGTGCAGGGGAATACGGTTTTGCCAGCTACTGGGGCACTTGGTTCCCAACGCCATTGACTGTCGGCGAATCCACCATCACATCTCAAGATGGTCGCACCACATACACAGCACTCAAAACTTCTGGTCGCTTGGTAAAGTACAGCAAGCAAACCAAAACGCTAAATCAACTACAAAAAGTGCCATTTCAATTTTGGTCTAGTCAGTCCATTGGTACCATTAATTCACAAAACGCTTCTGCCAATCAGTCCTATGAGGCATTCTGGGACGGTACTGGTTTTGTAGTTACAAGCACCAACGGGTGTACGCAATCTGGTTGCTACAAGTCACGCCTTGATGCCAATGTCACCCTCACTGCAGCTCAGCTGCTTGCGAAAACTGGCAACATGGGTGTCAGCGGTTGGTCTGAAGCATTGGGTGGACAGTTACAAATCAGCCCTACTGTTTTGCAAAACCAGGCCCCTGGCTCTGCGAATGTTTCTTACAACACACAAGAGGCCGTAAAGCCTGGCGACACAGTTCCTGCATCATTGAAGTGCGTGAGAAATTGCCCTACTGACGCGTTGTTAAACTCCCCTTCGAATGGCAACCCCTTTCTTAATTCTTCTTGGGGTGCAACTCAAGCCAACGACGTTGTCACTTACACATGGGAGGGCAGCACCTATTCGCTCAAAGATGGCACATCGACAGCACTGCGCAATGCGCGTCTCTCTACAAACATAAGTCAGCAATACGGCGGCTCGGGCGGTGTTCGCACCGGCAATTTGGTTGACGCCAACGAACTCTCTTCGCTGCTTTGCCCTCAAAGCCAAAATACTTATTGTGATTGGCAAGCCAATTCACTCAACAGTTACTTTGTTTGGGAAAACGGTAAGAATGACTGGAACAGTGCAACATTTTTGAAGAAAACTGACAACACGTTCGTCAACTTCACCGCACCACAATCCGCCGCATTTACTGTCCCCAACGATACAACCATATACGGTCAATACGCTGGGGCAAACATGAATTTGCAGTTTGGTGGATTCGGTAACTTGTGGGGAATTCCAGGCAAATGTTTTGATCCACAAACCAACCAAGAGGCCAGTTGCAGCGCTAACACGCGGTACGTTCCCGCATTTTCTATCCCCGAGAACAATGCAACCAACAGTGATGGCAAAGTCACCATTGAATCTGCTACAAAATGGGTTAAATATCTTGACAGAGAGATTCGATTCAAACCTAACGGTGCAATCACTACGGCTGGTCAAAATATCACCCTTGGCGCAGATACCAACTTACCTGCTGCTTTGAGTCTCACGTCCACTTCAGACGCAGAGGATCCCTCCCTGAGCAGCAACAGCAACTACGCTGGTTCCGTCCAAGATAGCGACTTTAATGTCGCCCCAAGTGTGGTTCATGGGGTTGTTCAAACACAATAACGCTTCTAAGCCGTTTGGCTTTATGAAAGCCCAAGGTCTGATACCTTGGGCTTTTTTCACTTCATTGGTGTTTCATGGACTAATTTTATTTTTGGCTTTTACTTTTTTGACACAAAAATCAAGCCAGAAATTTGGTCAATTGAATGGGGTTAGGGTGATTCATGCGTCAATTGCCGCAACCAAAGCATCGTCAGAAAAAATAGACCCCAACTCCTCAGTCAAGTTCGAAAAATCACCTCAACAACAACGCGACAAAGCGAACAGTACAGACGCCACCGAGACGGATTCGCGTGTGATCGCATCTCACTCTGTTGAAAAGTCAGCCGCCATTTCGTCTATTCCTTTGCCCAGCGGTACACCCAATATCTGGGGGCAACAAATGAACAGTCGTGGAAACACGCTCCAATACACAATTGAAAATGCCCAATGGCAAGCCCGGCGAATGGAAGCCTACCGTCAGTTTTCATCATTAGAGCGAAATTTCTTATATGCACCTAAACCCGCGCATTCTGTACATTGCAAAATCAAACACTTGCAACGCGACTGCACCGAAGGCGCTGAAATGTTTGGAGATTTTTGGACATCCCAATTTGCATTTCTCTATAGGCTAGACCCGGGCTTTCCTGCTATCGACATGCACTACGACTCGGTGGGTGGGTGGTATGCCGTTATTCAAACGAAGCTTTCTGAGGACCCAAACCCATAAGCTGACACCGATAGAAAAGCCAGAACTTATATCTATCAACGATTCACATAACTCCCCGACTTGCCGCCATGCTTTTCCAGCAAGCGCACATCGGTCATCGTCATGCCTCGGTCCACGGCTTTGCACATATCGTAAATCGTGAGCAAAGCTACTTGCACCGCGGTGAGCGCTTCCATCTCCACGCCGGTTTGTCCCACGGTTTCTACAGTGGCTGTGCAGTGCACGCTGTGAGTTGACGCATCCACAGCAAATTCCACGGCCACACGTGTGAGCGCCAAGGGGTGGCACAGAGGAATCAAGTCGCTGGTTTTTTTGGCCGCTTGAATGCCAGCAATCCGGGCAATGCCCAGCACATCACCTTTTTTGGCCGTGCCGTTTTGAATCAGGGCCAGGGTGGCGGGTTGCATGATGATGCGTCCGGTGGCCACGCCCACGCGACGGGTGTGGGCCTTGTCGGCCACATCCACCATATGGGCTTGGCCTTGTGCGTCAAAGTGGGTGAGTGTGGACATGGGGAAATTGACAGCGGGTTAACATGAGATCAGCATCATACGGGCCGAGCTTTAGATTCGTTCTCATGCGATTGAAAAACAAAATTCTTGCATATTCACGCACCCGCTTCGCCAAGCGCTGGACGGTTGCGAGTGTGTGCTTTGCACTGTTGATGCCCGTGGCGCCCGTGCAGTCGCAAACCACGGCTGTGCGCTTGCCTAATTTGGGGGATGGTGCCGAGGTGCCTTTGGGTGTGGAGCGCCGTTTGGGCGAGAGCATTGCCCGCGAGATTTACCGCGATCCCGATTATTTGGACGACCCAGTGCTGGGCGACTATGTGCAGTCGCTGTGGCAAACCTTGCTTGCCTCCGCCCGTCAACGTGGCGAGCTTACGCCTGAGTTGGAGCAGCAGTTTGCCTGGGAGGTGGCGTTGATTCGCGATCGCAGCATCAACGCATTTGCCCTGCCTGGCGGTTACTTGGGCGTTCATTTGGGGCTGATTGCCGCAGTCAGCAGCCCCGATGAACTGGCCTCGGTGTTGGCGCACGAACTCAGCCACGTCACGCAACGCCACATTGCACGCATGATCTCGCAACAAGGCAAACAAGGCCCCATGATGATGGGTGCCATGATCTTGGGCATGCTGGCCGCCAGCCGCACGCCGAGCGCCAGTGGCATGAGTGCGGCCAATGCAGTCATGGTGGGTGGCCAAGCCGCAGCCATCCAAAGTCAACTCAACTTTTCGCGTGATATGGAGCGTGAAGCCGACCGCGTAGGGTATGGCGTAATGACCGAGGCGGGGTTCGAGCCGCAAGGGTTTGTCACCATGTTTGAGAAGCTGCAACAAGCCGCGCGTTTGAACGACAACGGCTCTTTTCCGTATTTACGCAGCCACCCCATGACCACCGAGCGCATTGCCGATGCCCAAGCGCGTCAGCAATTGCTGCCCGCGCGTCAAGCCTTGTCGCTCACGCCGCTGCACGCCATGATGGCTGCGCGTGCGCAGGTGTTGACCAGTCCGGGTGTGGATGTGTTGCGGGCGTTGGCCGCGCAAGCCGATGCGGCCAACATTCGTGCCTTGCCTCTGGCACGCCAGGCGGGCGCCTTGTACGCGGGTGTGATGGCGGATATGCGTCAACGTGAGTTTGCGGCTGCACGTCAACATGTGGCGCGCTTGCAAGCCTTGCCTGGTTTGGATGTGGCGGCACTGCGCGTCATCCGTTTGCTGGCTGCAGAGTTGGCGTTGGCGAGTGGTGATGCGGCACAGGCCCTGTCGGTGGTGGATGTTAAAGCGTTTGCGCTGGCACCGAACGACCGTGCCACCCGCATGCTGTTGGCGCAGAGCCGTATCGCCACCCAAAAGCCAGCCCAAGCCAAACAAGCCAGCGATGACTTGGCGCTGTGGCTGAGCGTGCACCCGCGCGACGCCTCAGCCTGGACCCTGCTGAGCGCGGCCTATGAGCTGCAAGGCGATGGTTTGCGTGCGATTCGCGCCCAGGCCGAGTCACGTGCGGTCGAGTTGGACTACGCAGCAGCGGTGGACCGTTTCAAAGCCGCGCAAGTCTTGGCATCCACTATGGCCCGTGAGGGCAAGCTCAACCGTGCGGGACATGTCGAGGCATCCATCGTGGATGCCCGCTTGCGTGAGTTAGAGCGCTTGCGGCGGGAACAAGCGCTGGAGCGCTGAGTCAATCACCACGCCGAAGGCGGAATACACCAGCGAGCCCAGCAGCGCGGAGCCAAAGCCGTGCACCTGAAAGCCCTCCAACAAGCCGGCCGCAGCCCAGAACATCAAGGCGTTGATGACAAACAAAAATAGTCCCAAGGTGAAAAACGTGACAGGCAGCGTCAGCACCACCAAGGCCGGACGCACGATCAGGTTGAACAAACCAATCACCAGCGCGGCCAGCATGGCCGCGCCAAAGCTGGTGATTTCCACCCCGCTGTAGAGATGTGCCAGAGCCATCAAAGCGGTGGCGTGAAGTAACCAAGTGAAGATAAGTTTCATTGCGCAGTCAGCATAGCATTCCAGCTATCATCCACAGCCCTACTTCCACACCCCTTTTTAGGCATTTGACTCTAACGCGATGGCTGGCATTCACATCACCGACATTGAAGCGGCAATCAACTATTGGCGCGAACAAAAGCCTTCGCCCGATGGGGTGACGCTCGCGCCCGAACTGCGTGCCTTGGCCGAAGTCTACGCCTTGATGATTTACTACCACCACGACGAGGCGGCAGAAAAAGGGTTTCCTCAAAAAGCCTACGAAGCGTGGCTGGCTTGGTACCGCACTACACCTGATGCGCCGTGCATTGCCATTTGTTCGACCAGCCAAGGTGATGAGGAGTGCAAAGGCTGCGGTCGTACGTTTGAAGAGGTTCAGTATTGGCCTGAAATGTCGCCCGGCGAGAAGCGCAGCACCTGGCGACGCATCACCATGATCGGCACCTCGTGGCGTTTCAACAAATATGCAGAGCGAGCGCTGGCGTCTGCATCGGTCGATGTGAGCGACGTCGCGAAGGCTGAGTAAGCCTTATTTCCAACGCTCGCACTCGATGTCTACGGTGGTTTTGCCGTTGCTCATCATCACCACACCTTCTTGAATGGTGGCTTGCAGTTGCATGCTGCGCTCGGCCAGTTTGGCCAGGTCTTGCGAGGCGCTGCTCGGAATGCGCCACACCTGCAAGGTGGTGGGTTTGATGAGTTTGTTTTGCATGTTCTTCCACCAAACTTCGCCTGAGCTGGAGAACACATACAACATCACTTGGTCAGCCTTGCTGCACGCTTTGAGCAGCGGTTTTTCTTCGGGTTGCCCAACTTCAATCCACAGGCGTTTGCGGCCCGTGAAATCGGTCAGCATCACATCGGGTTCGTCGGGGTCGGACAAGCCGGCGCCAAATGCCAGCACACCATCGCCGCCGCACATGTCTTGCAGCTGGTGGGCTTGCAGTGACAGGGCCACCAAGCGCACCATCATGCGCTCGTCGGTCTCGCTGGGATGGCGCGCCAAGGTGAGCGCGTGGTCGGCGTAGTAGCCGTGGTCAATGTCGGCGATCTGAACGTTCGCTTTGAAGATGGTGGATTTGATCGCCATGCAACTGCTGCCGGTTAAACGCGGCGCGCGAGTTCGGCGGCTTTGCCCACGTAGCTGCCAGGTGTCATGGCCAGCAAGCGGTCTTTGTCGGCTTGGGGAATTTGCAGCGAGGCAATCAAACCATGCAGCGCTTGCGCCGTCACCGTTTTGCCGCGTGTGACTTCTTTGAGCTGCTCGTACGCACCTTGCACGCCGTAGCGGCGCATCACGGTTTGGATGGGTTCGGCCAACACTTCCCACGCCGCATCGAGGTCGGCTTCGAGGGCTTCGCGGTTGAGTTCGAGTTTGTTCAAACCTACGCCCAACGATTGGTAGGCCAAGGCCGCATAGCCCAGCGCCACGCCCATATTGCGCAGCACAGTGGAGTCGGTCAAATCGCGCTGCCAGCGGCTGATGGGGAGCTTTTCGCTCAGGTGTTTGAGCAAGGCATTGGCCAGACCCAAATTGCCTTCGGCATTTTCAAAGTCAATCGGGTTGACCTTGTGCGGCATGGTGGAGGAGCCAATTTCGCCCGCTTTCAAGCGTTGTTTGAAATAACCCAAGGACACATAGCCCCACACATCGCGCGACCAGTCGATCAGAATCGTGTTGGCACGTGCCACCGCATCGAACAACTCGGCCATGTAGTCATGGTGCTCAATTTGAATGCTGTAGGGCTGGAAAGTCAGACCTAGCCCCAACGGTGCGGGGGTTTCAATGACCTTCTGACTGAAGGCCTCCCAGTCAAAGTCAGGCCAAGCGCTCAGGTGGGCGTTGTAGTTGCCCACAGCGCCATTCATTTTGGCCATCATCTGCACGCTGGCAATGCGCTCGCGCACCTGCTTCAAACGCATCACCACGTTGGCGATCTCTTTGCCCACGGTGGTGGGGCTGGCGGTTTGGCCGTGGGTGCGGCTGAGCATGGGTACATCGGCAAAAGCGTGCGCCATCTCGCGCATCTTGG
>JACCDU010533797.1_pt1 | contig 13043 bp, 12 predicted proteins | sample 7446081 | NCBI WGS metagenome assembly JACCDU01 (sample SAMN15323447, study PRJNA562643) | freshwater metagenome | isolation source: river surface water | place: USA:Blue River Watershed | collected 2017-08-17 | reverse complement strand
TGATTTTGATGCAATGCGAACCCGTGCGAATTTCTGCGAAAGTGCTCAAGATTTAAGCAAAAAGCAGATGGGTTCTAGATTTTCTGGGTCCTTCCCTGCCAAGAACCTATGCGGGGGGCATCAGCGCCAGATTTGTCTACCGACAGGGCCGAAATCCGGGTGCGCGGTACGCACCGGGTACGCACTTAACCACTAGTACATTGCTGTAGCCGTACAAGTGGCTAACTACCTGCAACGATAAATAGTGCTAGACAAATCAAAAGACTGTGCGTTCAATTTTTCTTTGCACGTATGCGCCCATTCTTGATTGAAAGCTGATATTTCTCTTGAGTGTCAATCGCTTCCAGCCATTCGTCGTCAATTTTTTCATTGACTGAATGTGAAGAGGCATAGTCGAAGATATTCTCATCAGGATTAAAGCGCAACACGTGCATCGCACCAGTAAAACCATCGATAACGACTGAACCAAACTCAAATGGACAGTTACTCTTCATGCATGCATTCATAACAAGAAACCTACCGTTTTGAACTCCAGAGGAGCCTGGGCCACTCATAGCTGAGCGAAATGCCCTGAACCGCTCAGGTTTGATTTTGCTAACGAGTAGCGAGCGAACATCACGATCGCCCATTGCAACGTCAGGATGTTCACCCACCAAGTTGAGAAATTTTTTGTTGAATCTCGGATCAACAAAGTAACCTTGCTTGATAAAGATTCTTGTGGATGCGATCAAATCACCCAGTCCATTTTCTGAGCCGTCGTAGAAATTACTAACAAGGCCGGTGCTGAGTTTTTGCCCATCAAAACCGAACTCGTACTTTGTCGACTTATTTTTAGGGCCTATAAAACTGGTGCCAATTTTGGTAATCCTTATTCCTGGCTCGCCTATGAAAGCTATGAAGTAATCACTGAATCCATGACATATGGTTCCACCACAATTTGTTGTCACAACAGCCAACTTGGCGTTTTTTGCATCAGGGTAAGCAGCTCGTATGTGAACAATTGAGTCACAGGCACTGCTGACAAACAACAATGACCTAGGTGTTTCTCGTTTGACTTCTAACCTCTGAAGTTCGCAGTTTTCTTTGAGCTGTCGGCCCAAAACCTTGCCTTCAGCAACTTCAATGAAATCACCGTTGACAAACCTCACTTTGTCCAAAACCTTGTACTCTTGGTTATCACTCCAAGTGAAATCAGATTTTTTGCCGGCAAGTGTTTCCGCATGGACTGACGAGAACAAACCAAAAATTGCAAACAAAATCAACTGCAATAAATTTTTCATAGAGTAGGAAATCAGCTCGTCGTTATTTCGTGGGATTCTATTTTTTGTGCCTGAAGACGGAAGGCTCTATTGGATTCGCTTCAGTCCACAAACCAAGCCTTGAAGCTCGAGCATTAGCTTCTGCGTCAGAGTACAACTTCTGATCGTCTAATGACTGATCTCGTTGGTACTTTTTGTAATGCCATGCCATGCCACGTTTGACTTGCTCAAGGCATATGTCTTGGCCATTCAGCAAAACTTTGCCCAATATACGATGGTAACGATCACGTTTTTGCCAAGAAATTTGGACCTCTTTGTTGTAAATCAAATTGGAGAGGGTTTTCTTCGAGATCTGTCCAAACGCTTGCGCTTTTTCCGGAGCATCAATTCCCGTTAGTCGGATTTTGTGTTGGGTCTGTGTGGTGTCGAGAAGTGTGATGGTGTCTCCGTCTGAGACGCCAACAACGCGTCCGAATAGCGTCTCACTGTAGGCGTGGCTTTGAAAAATAACCAGAAAGAAAAGTAGTGAAATTAATCTAATATTTTTCATGTTTTGATATTTTTGATTGCAAAAAATTTCGTAATAAATGAGGCGTTGAATCGATTAGAAACCATTTTCTCAAATGGTCCAAGCTACACTTATCAGGTTAGTCGCAAGATGCACAAGTGTTCGGGGGCTTGTAACAGTTTGGCCCGATGACCTAACGCATAGAAGAAAGATTTGCTATGAAGAAATTTTGGAACTGGCTTGTGTCTTTTTTTGGTTTCGGCGAAGAGGAGCTGACTAAGAAAGAAAAACTTGATCGGTTACTCGATGACATTGGTTCACAGGAAAAATTGAACGAATGCAAAAAAATGGCATTTCAGGTCATTCAAAAGAAAGACCCGATTCAACCTGGCAAGCCGCACCCCTATGAGGCGACTATTAAGGGGGACTGCATCATTGCTGATGCTGCTCTAACTGACTACCATAATGAAGAGCTGAACAAGAGTTTTGGAGATGCTCAGTACTTGATAACGCTCATTGAAAATGGCATAGGCATAGAACTGAGCAACTCATCACCAAAGAGCGTTAAACAAAAAATTACAGGCCAAATTGCACTAGCGACTCCTGAAGTTGACAAGCTTAAAAAAGATTTGGCTATTGCCCAAAAAGACTTAGATGTATTCAAAGGGGCGAATGGCCTTGGTGCTGCGGCCAACTACCCTGAGTCTCGAAGCAACTCGCTGTATTTCATTATTGGTGTCGCAATCTTAGAAGCGTTATTCAACATTGCTTTCTTGCGTGAGCAGTTAGATGGTCACATCGCGCTTTTTGTTGCAATCGCCGTTGCGGGCATAAACGTTGGGGTCAATGTTTGGTTTGGTATCGAGCACAGACTAAAAAATCACATTGATGAAAATCTCGCATCCAAGGGGCGTATGTATAAGTTGTATGCAGCCGCTGCAATTTTGTTTTTGAACTCTTTCATTGCTTATATTCGCTATTCAATGCTTCCCGAGGGACAAGATGTAAACGCTCAATTCTTTCTAGAGAGTGGCGTGCTTTTTCTTGTCGGCATTATTTTGGGTGTTGCCGCCTTCAATAAAGGCTATGCGCTTGATGATCCTTATCCCGACTATGGACGCTTAAGCCGCAAAGTAGATGACATTGAAAACGAGATCAAGCACTTTGCTGTTCAGCATGCAGATTTTTGTGAGGCAACAAAAAAGCAAGCAACAACAGCGCATCAAACTTTAAAGCAAAGAATTCATTCCTCGGCTAACTCGCTCAGTATGACGTTGCCTGAAATGTCCAAAAAGTTACATGAATGGAGCGCTCAGCGAAACCAGCTGAATCATGTTTACTCACAACTGCAAGAGATCTTTCGCGGAATCATCGTAGCCTTTCACCCTGATAGCGAAGGGTATCCAGTTAACGTTCAGGAGCTTTCGCCAAACACGCAGCTTGAATCTCATCAGGCACAGGTCGATAAATTTATAGCCCAAAAGGGACAAATCGATAAGGCTGTAGATGAGCTTGTAAAGCAGGTCGATGAGTCTGATGATCAACTGCACATCTGGCTTGTCGGCAGTGATGCTGCAGCATTGTGGAGATGGCCAAATTGAGATACCAAACCAAACAGAAAAAGAACGGTGGCGGTAAAGTGTTTTTTCTTGCCACGCTCACGCTATTCGTGGTGCTCGTGGCTGGTTGGTATGCGATTCTTCCTCATGAGTTTAAAAAATGTGACTTATCAGCACACTTGTACGAGTGTGGTTGCCCAACTGATTCAGATGCAATTTCAAGACGCAACGTCATCGTTATTGATACGACTGATGCAATTCCACCAGGAAAAATTCCTGATATTGAAAATCTCATCACATCGTATGCGTTGAAAGCTGAGCCATTTTTCGTATGGTTGAAAAATGGGAAGAAGGTAGAGATGACCTCCGTCTATCTCTTGTCAGACAAAATTCCTTCTGCAATGTTGCCAATCGGGAAATTCTGTAGGCCCCCTCCCAGCTTGGCACTAATTGCATCAACCTCAAATGTGAAAATGAAGAAAATGCAAGATGGCATCAAACTTGAGCTTGAAGATGCATTTAAACCATTGCACAAATTGAGTCCAGCAAAAGTGTCGCCAATCATTGAAACACTTGCAGTAGTTACGTCAAATGCAACTTCATGGACTCCAGGCGGTGATTTCATTTTGGTGTCCGACATGCTTCAGAATACAGCCTCTTGCGGTTGGTTTGATAGCCAAAATTCAATTCCTAAATACTCAAATACAACAAGTGCTTGTCGCAGTTACATAGAGAGATTTCAAGCAAATGTTCAGCCGACAAAAGTCAATAGCGGCAAGACAAACATTGCTGTTTGTTTATTGCCACCAATTGATGGGAAGCAACCTAAACAAGGGTTGATGGGGTATTGGCACGAGTTCTTTCAAGATGCTCTTAGCTATGACTTCATTGAATCGTGTAGCCCCAACGACATAAATGAGCGTAGAGCTAGTTTGCGCTAATCACAATGAACAAAACAGCCGGTAACATTTTTGTACGTTTCTTGAGTTTCGGGATCATTGCGTTATTAGCGTTGATTGCTGGTGTTAAGACTTTTACAGCTCACAGTGGTTCATCAACTTTAGCGCTTGCAGGCGCTATTTTTGTTGTGAATATGTTTGTCGTACTGGGGTATACATTCGCTGTCATTCGAAGTGATTCGATGTTGGCTGAGGAAGATGCTCCAGATCTTGCGTATTACCTAGGCTTTTCTTTGACTGTTGCATCTTTAGCATTGAGCTTTATTTCTGATGTTGGAATGGCCTCGAATGCGGCGGCAAATAGCACGTTAGTTAAGGGATCACTTGCGCAGTTTGGAGCCGGGTTGCTTGCAACCTTGATTGGGCTGTGCTCAAAAATTGTTATCAGCTCCAAGCAGGCTCATCTTGCCAGTAATCCCGAAATCCTTTACCAAGAATTTCGTCAGGAAATTCGAGGATTCGAAAATGCTTTGAGTGCAATGACGGCTTCATTGGATACATCGATCAAATCAGCTTGCAATTCAATTAGTGCATCCGCCGAGTCTGCAGCCGACTCGATGGAGAGACTGTCTAAGCGACTTGAGGTGAGCTCTAACTCCATTGCTGAACATCTGACGGTTGAGAAAATTGCCAAGCCAATTGCAGCATTTTCAGATGAACTTTTAAAGTTTCAAGAGCCTGCACATGAGTTCCGTTCTGAAATGTCTGCTCTGGTCGATAGTGCCTCCTTGATAACTAAAGGCTTTGCTACATTGGACTCAACAATTTCGGATGTTAGGCAGTCCACGATTGACGAGATAAAAAATATTGACGGATTAGTTGAAACTAAAAAACGTTTAAATGCGGCCAGCAGTGAGTCAGCGGATTTACTAATGGAGCAAAACGCTACTGTTGCTGAGACTAATAAACAGCTAGCACGACTAAAAAATGGCAGTGCCAAAACTGCGGAGAATTTTGAGTTAATAGGTGGCGCTTCGGAAAAACTCTTGAGTCGTAGTGGTGAACTTGAGGAGGGGCTGGCTAGTGTTAATCAATCCATGCAGGAAACTACCCTAAGGTTGGCTGAACTTATAGCGCTGTCGAAAGACTTTGGTGCATCGCTTAAGTCTTCTGGTGATCGCGTTGAAGAGCTATCTGTTCGTTCAACAGCAGTTAATGCTGCTTTGTCGGGGACAGCGAATACACTTTCAGAAGTCACTGCCAAGTTCAACAACCTTCCGGACTCGTTGAATGAAACGATGGGTTCACTCAATGTGCTGACAAATTCTTTGACTGCCACTTCGAATTCGACCGAGCCATTGGTGCGGTCGTTTAGCAATGTGAGTGGACCATTAAATGAAACATCTGAATCTGCTAAGTCCCTGCACTTGGCCATTGCAAAGTTAAATCAAGATGTTCAAAGTCTCTCCAGGATCATTGCTACTAGATCTGATTCGCCCTAAATTTAAAGGGTTTCATTGTGTTTAATTCAAAAAAAGTATCGCAAGAACGTGTAATGGGGATTTCCTTTGTGGATATTCTGATTCAAGCGGTGTTCTTGTTGCTTCTGATTTTGATGGTTGGATACGTTGATCCCGTTGAACAAGTCAAATTTGAGTTTTACGAAGCTGGTAAGGATCTGTGCAACAAGATTAACAAAGATACACCGCAGGCTTGCGTTGAGTACCTAAAAGATAAAGATATAAAGGTAGGTTCGAAGGAAAAAGAACCATCAGAAGACTTTTGTAAAAGAAGAAATCTTTCTCGGGAGGAGTGCAAAGCTAAGCTCGATGAGTTAGCTGCCAACATCAGCTTATGGCCTTGTATTCCACCTTCATCTAAATCTCAATTGACTGTGAGTTCCACTTTGTGGACGATTCATGCGCCTGGACAGATAGAGTTCAACCGATTCTCTGATGAGTACTTGGCCTATCTCAATAGAAAGGGTTTTACTGAAATCAAGAAACGTGTTGATGCAATAAAAACCTCTTCACAAAAGTTTTATACGTCTTCAGATATCGCTTCCACATTTGGCTTTCTACGCGAAGAGACGTGTTTTCATGAGTATTTGGTGGAGAGACCCGGTAAGTTCAGCGACACCGATCTAAGAGTTGAGCGTCAGGCCCTTCGCGCACTCAAAGGTTTTTCTAACTAGTGAGTGAGGTGCTGCGTGACTGAATGTCTAAGCCCAGTAAATTCTGATTTCAGTTCTTTCAAATCTCGATAAGTCCTGGGCGCTTTTCGTGTCTCACCTGATTCATTCTCATCCTTGCCCTTCAGGTAAACTGAAAAAATACTTAATTTGAGGAAAATATGAAATCTCTACTTGTTGCAACATTAACAGCTGTAGCTGTCCTTGCAGGTTGTGCGCATGCTCCCGCCCCGCCAGTGAACTACTCTGTTCCAAATGTTGGGATGTCGAAAACTCGGTTAAATGCTGAGCTGAAATCGATAAATGTTTCATATGCAAGTCAGGCGGAAGCAACGGGATCAATTCCCGCTACGGCAGTCCGTACACCAGAGTTATGGAAATCAGCGCTTGATGGCGCGCTAAATGACATGTTGATTTTCCGAGATGATGCAAGTCGGAAAGTGAATTTAGTAGTCAAGATCACTGAATTCAAGCCTGCAGATAGTGGCGTTGATATGGTTTCTACAGCAACAGCTCGCTATGACTTAGTGGATAGAGGGAATGGTGACATCATCTATTCGCAAAACGTTTCATCTACAGGCACCGTGAAATTCGGAGAAAACGTCAACGGTTTAGCTCGGATCATTGAGGCTACAAATCGTGCCGTAAGAAACAACATCGCTACGTTCTTGCAAGCACTAGAAACCGTTGATTTAACAAAACCAATGTTCCCAGTTAAAAGGTGATATTCATGAAAAAAATTGCAGTGCTTTGTTCAGTTGTATTAGCCCTTATCGGTTGTACTGCTCCTAATATTTCTCCTCAGTCGTATTCAGCTGGCTCCGTTGGTCAAGTAAACCGCACTGTGTCTGCTACGGTTGTAAGTGCTCGTGAAGTTGCTGTTTCTGGAACGAGTAGCACTGGGTCCGCAACAGGTGGTGCGTTAGGCGCAGTGGCCGGGTCTTCTGTGGGCGGTTCTTCGCGTGACGGACTGGCTGGTGCCATTGTTGGTGCCGTCGCAGGATCGATTGCTGGCGCTACGATTGAAGCCAATGCAACTAAACAGGTTGGCTATGAATATGTTGTTGAAACCTTCAATGGCAACTTGATGACTATTGTTCAGGGCGCTGATGTTGTTTTTAAGTCAGGCGATAAAGTATTGGTGCTGTATGGCACTCCGTCGCGCATCATCGCAGACCCTCGTGGGAAGTGATGGACCACTTGATTTCTCTTTGCTCTATGTAACTGAGATAGACAACACGTATCAGTGAGAGCAAAATTTTTAGTGGCTGTTGAAGCTACTGTTGGAGCATTGGGTTGAGAATTAATCCAATGCTTCAATCAAAACTTTCTTCAAAACTTCTTGCATTTCGCCTGCGGTTAGACCTAATTCTTGAATGAGACCATCATTGGCAAAGATTGCTGCTGTGTGCTCATCGGCAAAGTGACGCAACGTCATTGCCTTGCGAAGTTGTTGCAAAGATTCGCCGTCAACATTAAGTTTTTCTGGTGGAACAGCTTTGAAAAAAGTCTGACGGTCTATAAATTTCGGCAATATTGAGCAAGCCTTTTCAAATCGCCCAAGTTTTGATATGAGCTCATGCTCTTTTGCGACATCTCTTTCTGTGGTGTGATAGTCGATGGCCAATGTTTCAATGTCATCTAAATCGGTCGCCAAATCTGTGACGTATTCACGAATTTGCTTTCGACGTTCTCGGTTGGCTTGAGCCTTGTTGACCACATACCAACCTACCACCACCAAAACTCCTGACACGACACTTGGGAGCATTGTGTTAAAAAAATTAGTAGTTTCTGCGGCAGGACAAATCCCAGCATCTTTTAGAACGATACAAGCAGTAGCACTTGATGTTTTATCTCCAGTCGTCGTTGCTGCTCTTTCTAATGAGAGTGATGATTTGCTCGTGCTGTCTTTCGATATGAAATTTGCTGCGCTAGCCGGTGTAGAAATCGGACTAGCTTGCACAACAGATTTTTGAGACGCATCAATCATGTGCGATTTGAAGACTTATTGTTTTTTGCCGTACGAATGTATTCTTCAACATCGAGTTGCCAACTTTTGACGGTGGTCTCAACTCTTAATCTGCGCAGCGCATCTTCAATATCCAGATCGAGTTCTCGGACCGCACCACCGAAAGCTTCATCTAAGAAACTGCTGCCATAGCCGCGAACCCCATCTAATTCCACGATAACGGTCTTACCTTGACGTAAGGGTTCGATTAAAAATCTTTCGCGAAACTCTTGACCGCTAAATGGCCCAAGTTTGATGTATCGGGCCCCCGGCAGCTTTGTAAACTGCCTTGCCACATTGACCCTAATCGGCTCAATCTTTGTCATGACAAACTTTCTTGTGGGGTGCGTGTTAATGGGAGGCTCCAACCTAGGATGGTCCCGTTGATGGAGTGGCGCAATTTTACTGTCTGGTTTTGTCCCACTGCTTCCTTTCCGGTCTTTCTGTAGACGTAGAAACCTCTATTGCTGATTGCATAGAAGTCTCCCTCTCCATGATCATTCACGACTGCATGAGCATTGCGCATTCCTCGGCCTCGCTCATGCAAGCCAGTGCTTGATCGGCCATATTCCATTGCTGCAAGTAGGGCGCGGTTGTCTTCACCTTTTGCCCTGCGAACGACGTGCATTAACTTTCGCAGTAGGCCCTGTTCGTTGGCCAGTGTCAACGGAAGTGCCCGATTGATACCGATCCCAAGGTCGCAAACAACCACAAACAGTCTTTCGTCTTTTACTTGTTGAAACACCCACCAACCTGGATCAGTCGGCATGCTGCGTTTGACGTCGGGATGATCTTTGTAGGCGTGTTCCACACAATTTCCCATAGATTCAATAATCCCTTGATAGACAGGGTGCGTTGCGAGACCTGTTACCTCTTCAATATCAGCCAAGATGGGTTCTAGTGCTGTGGGATCAACTTTATTTCGAGGGCCCTCTGCGATTCGCCAGTGCACAACATCCTCACGATCTGGCGATACCTCGATTGATAGATTCAAAAGTTGATCAATTCCTGTTTGTTTCAGAACCTGTTGAGTTCTCAGGCTTGCTGGGGGAATTGCTTTAATCTTGACTCCATGAGCTTGAGTTAGTCGTGATAGCTCTGCTTTAAAAAGAAGTGATGCATCAACAACCATTCTCCGAACCCGAGTCATGTCGATGACAATTTCAGATCTCTTGACTGCTCTAAGTGCGGCTAAAAACTCAAAATATCTATTTACATCTGATCCATTTTGCTTTTTGGCTTGAGAAATCAAAATGAAATGTGACGGAGCCTCTAAGACAAGTTCGGCTCTTGCATTTTTGTTGCCGCGACGTCTGCCTTTCGGTTTCTTTGGATTTGCTTTTTGCAGCAACCGAATCGCGTAAGCGCTTTTCCATGCCTGAAATCGTCTTTGTTTTATGGTTGTTTTCTTCACATTGAGCTTTCGTGAGCTTTGGGTTTAGTACTGCAGAAGCTGATTGTTATTTACAAATTTAAGATGTATTTCATATGTACGACAAACGGTCGATCGCTACTCCTCGTGATCTCCTTCAGGCGTACTTTCTGGAAAAAGCCAAGTCAAAAGCAAAAATGGAAAAAGCAGTGGGGCCAAAGCCTATGTAAATCACGTGTTGTTAAAAGTCCACACGGCAGAGTTTATTTTATTAGCTGAAAAATATCAATTCATGTCACAAATTTCCAATAAAATGAGTATTAAGGTAATCGAAATTTTGGTAAGGAGCGCTGCGTTTAAGAGCCCCTATTTGAAAGGGTTTGATACGGCACCAAAATAAAACCCGTTACGCCTTTGGCGTAGCGGGTTTTTCTTATTCAGCTGGCTCATTTCACGTTAACGCGTTGCGCTGACTTTCACACGAATGGTGTTCACATTCCAGCCCTTGGTGCGCAAATGCGCGCACAGCGCTGGCAAAGTTTGGCGCAGCTTGGCGGCTACCGCACTGTTGGGCACCAGTAGGCACCAAGCGTCATCCTCCACGCCGCCAGATTGCACCAATGGGCGCAGAGAGGCAGGTAGCAGCGGGGCAATGGCTTTGAGTCGGTTCTGGCTGTCCCGCGCAATCGCTGAAAAATGCGCCAAACTTGGGGCGGAGTCGACCACTTGCGCTAAGGTTTGCGATTTACCGCGTATCGAGACTTTGGCTTTTGGGGGCGAGCTGTACCCCAGCGCGCGATAAGCAGCGAGCGTGTCTGGATGGGGTGTGGAGCGAGTAGCCATGCAGCAATTATGGGGCTGTGGACGGTTAAAATTCGAGGCTTCTATTACGCCTTTCAAAAAGGATTTTGCGACCCTTGCTTTCAAGTGAAAACAAGCCCGCCGCAGTGCTCGCATGGCCCTATCTTTCCTGACTCATATTTTTGGTAGTCGCAATGAGCGCCTACTCAAGCAATACCGCAAAACCGTCGCGCAAATCAATGCGTTGGAGCCATCGCTGGAGAAGTTCAGCGATGAGGCCTTGCGTGCCAAAACTGACGAATTCAAATCACGCGTGGCCCATGGCGAAAGCTTAGATGCTTTGCTGCCCGAGGCCTATGCCGTGGTGCGTGAAGCATCCAAGCGTGTGATGAAAATGCGCCACTTCGATGTGCAGCTGCTAGGTGGTATTGCCTTGCATCAAGGCAAGATATCTGAAATGCGCACGGGCGAAGGTAAAACTCTGACGGCCACATTGCCCGTCTACTTGAACGCGCTCACTGGTAACGGCGTGCATGTGGTGACCGTCAACGATTACTTGGCCAGTCGTGACGCGCAATGGATGGCGCGTTTGTACAACTGGCTTGGCTTGTCTGTGGGCATCAATTTGCCCAATATGCCACGTGCAGAAAAGCAGGCGGCCTACCGTGCCGATATCACTTACGGCACAAACAACGAATACGGCTTTGACTACCTGCGTGACAACATGGTTTACGAAGCTGCGGACCGTGTGCAACGTAAGCTCAACTACGCCATCGTGGATGAGGTGGACTCCATCTTGATCGATGAAGCTCGTACGCCACTCATCATCAGTGGGCAGGCCGAGGACCATACCGAGTTGTATGTTGCGATCAACCGTGTGGTGCCCATGCTCAAGCGCCAAATCGGTGAAGCTGATCCGCGAACTGGTGAAGGCATCATCGAAGCGGGCGACTTCACAGTGGATGAAAAATCGCACCAAGTGTTCATGACCGAGCAAGGCCATGAAAATGCAGAGCGTTTATTGAGCGCCAACGGCATGTTGCCAGAAGGTGCGTCTTTGTACGACCCCGCCAACATCAGCTTGATGCACCATGTGTACGCTGCTTTGCGTGCCAACCACCTGTACCACCGCGATCAACACTACGTGGTGCAAAATGGTGAGATCACCATCGTCGACGAGTTCACAGGGCGCCTGATGTCAGGCCGCCGCTGGAGCGATGGTTTGCACCAAGCGGTGGAAGCCAAAGAAGGCGTGGAGATTCAAGCTGAGAACCAAACACTTGCATCGATCACGTTCCAAAACTATTTCCGTCTGTACAAAAAACTCGGCGGTATGACTGGTACAGCCGACACCGAAGCCTACGAGTTCCAAGAAATTTATGGCTTGGAAACGGTGGTCATTCCGCCCAACCGCATCAGCAAACGTGAAGACCAGTTGGACCGCGTTTACAAAACGACGGCTGAAAAATACAAAGCCGCCATTGACGACATTCGCGAATGCTACGAGCGCGGCCAGCCTGTACTGGTGGGCACAACGTCGATTGAAAACTCAGAGCTTATTTCGGAGATGTTGGACAAGGCCAAGTTGCCGCACCAGGTGCTCAACGCCAAGCAACATGCCAGCGAAGCGACCATCATTGCCCAAGCAGGTCGCGCCAAGATGATCACCATTGCCACCAACATGGCGGGCCGTGGTACCGACATTGTGTTGGGCGGTAACGTTGAAAAAGCGATTGCTGATGTGGAAGCCAACGATGCGTTGGACGCGGCAGAAAAGCAAAAGCAAATTGATGCCTTGCGTGTGCAGTGGACCAAAGACCACGACTATGTGAAGTCCCTCGGTGGTTTGCGCATCATCGCGACCGAGCGCCATGAGTCACGCCGCATTGACAACCAATTGCGTGGTCGTTCAGGCCGTCAGGGTGACCCAGGCTCTTCACGTTTCTACTTGAGCTTGGACGACTCACTCATGCGCATTTTTGCGGGTGAACGCGTCAAGGCCATCATGGACCGTTTGAACATGCCCGAGGGCGAGGCCATTGAAGCGGGTATCGTCACACGCAGCATCGAGAGCGCGCAGCGCAAAGTTGAAGCACGTAACTTTGACATCCGCAAGCAACTGCTGGAATACGACGATGTGTCCAACGACCAACGCCGTGTGATTTACCAGCAGCGCAACGACATCTTGGATGCCACCGATTTGACGGCTCAAATTGCCAGCCTGCGTGAAGGCAGCTTCACCGACCTGGTGCGTCAATACGTGCCAGAAGAGTCGGTGGAAGAGCAATGGGACATCGCGGGCTTGGAACGGGCGTTGTTGAATGAGTGGCTCATTGAGTTGCCATTGCAAGACACTGTGCAGAAAGCCTCGGCCATCACGGATGAAGAGATTCTTGAACAAGTCATTGCAGCCGCGCATGCTGCATTCCAAGTCAAGCTCGACCGC
>JACCDU010212833.1_pt1 | contig 13043 bp, 13 predicted proteins | sample 7446081 | NCBI WGS metagenome assembly JACCDU01 (sample SAMN15323447, study PRJNA562643) | freshwater metagenome | isolation source: river surface water | place: USA:Blue River Watershed | collected 2017-08-17 | reverse complement strand
GTGGGCTACTATTGTTTTTATACCATTATGCCTGGGTTTTATGCTAATAGGGCTCCGCATATTCATTTTTATTTAGAACACAGATTGTTTGATTCCTTGGAAACAGAAATGTTTTTTCCTCGACACCCAAGAAATCTTGTTGATCAAAAATACCAATCTTTGACCCCTCAGCTTAAACCATTGGTCACTTGCATTATATCGAATATAGATGACACCATGCCAGATTATGGTAAAAAAGCTTTGTTCAATATTAAATTGGACGTCATACATCCTCACAAGAGGTATTAACTGGTCCGTCTCATTTTGGCTCTATCACATCTTATCCCCCTAGGTGTATTATTTGTTATGATATGGTTGAAATCAATTGGCGGTGGTGAATATGATGCAAATATGACATTTAGGGAGGCATGGCTATGAGTGGCGCTATTGTTCCTCTGCATCGCAACACCGTATGGCCAAATTGTTTATTAATAAGCCCTAAGTGGGCCATTATGTTTTTTTATTTGGTTGTGACGCTTTTGGGCCTCATTGCGCTTGATTGAATTGCAAAAAGGTAAACTTATGATCCGTATTGATCTTCTTTTCAAGTGCCACCTCTAGGCCATTGGGCCATTTGGGGTTAAAGTTACTCAATGATTCCACAACAATCCAGCCATTGTGGGCAATATTTTTGTTTTTTAGCATTATGATTATTTGTTCGATTGCTACGTTGCTATTTTCATAAGGCGGGTCCATAAACACAAAATCAAACACCCCTTCGATTTTGTGCGGCAGACTTTGATTGATGGTTCTGTATTGATCTGGGTTTAATCCAAGATGTTGAGCATCTTTGTATATCCCCTTAATCAAGGAGAACTTTTTATCGATAAAGGTACAAGATTGAAAACCCAGAGATATTAATTCAAGTCCAACTATGCCGGTTCCGCAAAAAGCATCTAAAGCTTTTGACTGTGGTATGTTTAGGGACAAAAAATTAGCATTATGCTGAATGATGTTGTAAAGCATCAATCTAGCAAAAGATGTGGTTGGTCTTGTGGATTCTGATTGAATTTTCTTGGGGAGAAGGGGTCTTCCTTTGAGATGGCCAATCGATATTTTAACGTTTTTCAATTGCTAATCCTCTACATCAACATCTTGTCCGGCAAATGCCAAAGTATCAAGATCGATATTTGCATTGGCATTGGTGGTTTTTTTACTGTTAAATTGTGAATCCAAGGAGAAATCCAAGTCTTCTGCTGTGAAAAAGTTGTCTTTTGTGGTTGCAATGGAATGTATAACGTCTTTTCTGTATTTGTTGACAATCGCACGACGCAGGGTTTCCACGTCTATTTTTCCGCTAGCTATTTCTCTAATGGCCAACACGACCTCTTTATCGTCTCTATCGACAAGAGATTTGCTGCCAGAATACAGGGCCAAAGCTCTTTGTAGAACCAGTATAACCAATTCAAATCTGTTTGGAACAATTTTAGCGCAATCTTCAATAGTAAGGCGTGCCATATGGTAATATTATAAAAAGACAATCGTATTTGTCTATCATATCTTTAATAGTCAAGATGTTTTATATGGCCTTAAAGGTCATGAATGGCTTTTTTGCCTTAAAATACTTCATTTCGGATCGAATTTTATGTGGTATGGCGGTTGTTGTGACTAATCTGATGGTGCCAGTGTGGTTTCAGATTTTAGGATTGATAGAGTTGGATGGTCACAAGTTATAACCCAAGCAGGGTTTCTACTTGTGTTATTTATGGATGTAAATTGTGCATTTTACAAACAAAAAGACACAACCTAGAATAAACTAAGTTGTGTCACAAAATGCCATTTATTTGTTTTAACGCTGATAAGTGTTATCTTTTTTTAGCGGCCTTTTTCTTTTTTGTTGCAGCGGAAGTAGCAGCCCTTTTCTTTTTAGATGCAGCAGCGGATGCTTTTTTCTTTTTAGCGGCTTGTTTCTTTTTTGTTGCTTTGTTGTTTTGATCAGCTTGCTGCTGCTCATTTGCCTGTTGTTGGTTGTTTGCAATCTGTAGATTTTGAACACCTTGGTTGGCAACATTATGCACTTCTGTTGTAGCGGCTGATAGGGCGTTTTGCCAAGCTTGGTCTAAAAATTCTGCACCATCGGAATCAGCAACTCTGTAACCAATTTCTTTCATCACATCATATGAAGATATATTGTGTTTTTTCATGCAAACAAAGCTTAGGTACATGATATCGGCAAATTTATGCATATAGTCCTCTGCTTCACTAACGTGTTCATTGTTTGCCAATTTAGCGGCTTCAGCGGCTAATAGATAGCATAGTTCTTTGGCATCTTTTTGCAATAGAGACACGGTGTAAGAGTTTTGCGCATCGCCATCCTGAGATCTTTGTTCGATTAACCCACTTAGTCCATTAGCAATTACACCAGTTGACAACACCTGTCTTCCGTGAAATTGGTCTTCTGCACTGGCGTTTAAAAAAGAATGAACAACCGCATTATATTCTTGTTCGTTGCTAGCTTGTTCTTGTTGCTCAAACTGATCTTGTTGCTCAAACTGCTCTTGATCCTGTTCTTGTTGCTCAAACTGCTCTTGATCCTGTTCTTGTTGCTCAAACTGCTCTTGGGCTTGTTGATTGTTCACTAAGTTTAACTTGCGGCGACTAAAAGCGTCACGATACATATTACTTAGATTCACATTGGTTTTTTGGTTGTGTCTCATAAAACAAATAAATAACTAAAGGCTATATTAACTAGTACGCACCCCCCTTAATGGACAATACGTCAAACCTTAACTTACATTCTGTGTTATTTATTGTCAAATAAAATGATACAAATGAAACAAAAATTCATGTTTGATTTTTTGTAATTTTGCGACCCTTAAAGTGTTGTAAAATTTGCCAAATTGACATTTAGTTTTATTGGATTTAATTGATGTATAGTCTATCTCTAAATGTGTTTTGTTATGTTATCAATCGAAAAAGCGGATATCGTTGCAAAGCCCATCAGAGTTTCGGCAAAAAATTTTTATCTAAAACAAGATTTATTACCTACGGCAGGGCCTGTTTTTTCTTGGATATATGTTCTAGTGGTTGAAAATTTTAGCAAAAATATTTTCAATCTTAAATATAGTCATTGGTGGTTAGTAGATGATTTTGGCATTACTAGAAAGATTGATGAAGGAGTTATTTCACAAGGTTCGATTATCAATCCCCAGACTCAAGCTGAATATGTCTCCATCATCTCCCTTCCTTCTTCTGGGGCAATTATGATAGGTGAATGCGCTTTTGGTTTAGATGGCGACGATAGTGACTGTTTGGTTGTCAAAATTGGTCCATTGTTGTTGAGGTCTGACGATAACAGACCGATTAATTGATGCGGTACAAATGTATATTTTATCAAAATCTTCCATATTAAAACTGGTTGGTAAGGATGCTGATCGCATTTTACAGGTTATGTCCACCAATGATTTTTTAAAAATTTCAATTGGACAGATTGTTTATGCCTGTCTTCTTACTCCGCAATCTAAATTTGTTGCGGATTTTTTTGCTTATAAAATTTCCGATGATGCTTTTTTAATAGAGATTCAGCATCATTTAATGAAGGCTTTTATCGATGCTTTTGTTAAGACCAAATTGCTATTTAAGGTGGTTTTAGAAGAAACTAATTTTGTTCCAATTTTTTATCCATCTGATCCCTCAGGCAATTTAAAATTGCAGTATCTGGGCAATGACCCAAGGTTTGATGGGGCCCATAGGGCAGTTGTTTACAAGGAAGATGTGGGTTTGCAAAGTGATGATTTGGAGTATAGAGACCTTATGTTGAACAAGGGCGTTGCCTATGGAGATTTTTTGACCAATAAATCTTTTATTTTGGAATATGGTTTTGACAAACTAAATGCGATTAGTTTTAACAAGGGGTGCTATATTGGGCAAGAAATGATTGCCAGAGCCAAGCATATGAATTTGGTTCAAAAATCTTTAATTGTTTTTTGTTGCTCTCAGGAGCATTCCAACAATCAAGGTAACGTGACGGTTGTATCGTCGGAGATTAGGGAGCATGTGGTGTTGCGAGATGTCAATGGGGACAAAATGGGACAAATTGTGGCCGTTAGTCGCGATAAAAAGACCTGCTTGATTCAATTGAAAAACCAATTTCCCCCTCAAAGCTTTTCAATTCTAGATGAGGACAATCAAATTTGGTTTGCCGTTGTCGTGCCGTAATTTACTACATACATCACTGGTTGTGTATATAAACATAACTTTGATTAATGCGTGTATTACTTGTTTTACAATATAGGGTTGTTTTGATGGATATTTTTAATTCCAATCGACTCATTTATTATTGTGTCCCTCAATATGTGGGACTAAAAAGAAAATCTTACAAATAGTTGCGGATCTACCGAATAATAATCATTACCGCCACCAGCATGCATAATGGTAAAGAATGTTTCCAGGCCAACTTCCACGCCACGAATGATTTGTGTAGATATCCCAAGACCTACATTTCTACTGTAATAACCAAATCTATCGTTGGTTATGCCGCTAATTTGCAATTGATTGTCTCTATATAATAGATAAAGTTTAGTGAGTGACGGGTAATGCAGTATTCCTCCACACATTACTTTAAACTTATATCCTATGGTATACTCATTGTTTTGATTCGCTTGTGAGTCAAATAAGCTATAGATCTCAACCCCCCAACCAAAAATAAATCTCTTAATGGTTAATTCCATACCGAGTCCAAATCCCACGGTGCCCAAAACCCTGGTTTCTATTGAGGAGGTACCTATAAAAGGGCCACCATATATACTCATTGTTAGATTTATTCTGGTTGATTGTTTTTGAAATTCTGGATTGAATAGGGGGCTAACGTAAGCAAGATCAGATATTGGAATTTTATGGACTTGAGTGAAAAAGTTTTTGGAAAAAGCATTTTCAAAAAACAGCAAACATAAGCAGGTGGCGATTGATAGGTTGCGAATAGACAACATAAGTAATTAAATAATAAATAACTGAGATATAAAAACAATGTGTTTTGGGGCCATCTATTTTTTTATGGCCCAAATTTGCACTTCCCCAAGATCTTCTAAAGTGAGGGATCCAATTGTGCAATTTGTATTTTTTGAGATTGCATTTTCCGTTTCAGATAGGGTGTGATGATTGATTTGCTCCATAAGATCGATCCTGTCTATTGTGGCCAACAATTCTGGATTTTCTGTTGAAAGGTGGATTGAAATTCTGTCACTCAAATTACAGCCCATTTCTTTTCTCATGGTTTGTATTTTTCTTATAATCTCTCTAGCGATCCCCTCCTGAATTAATTCTTTGGTTTGTTGTGTATCCAAATATACAACAAAGTTTTTGTTGTGACATATTTTAAAATTTTCATTTGTTGGTTTGAGGACCAAAAAAAAGTCACCCTTGTCTAATTTGTGCTCCCCAACAACCAACTCCTCGTTATTAAGAGAATATTGGCCATTTTTGATCATATTGTTGACCAGTTGTACGTTTTTGCCAAGTTTGTTGCCACAAATTTTAAAATTTAATACCACAGTTTCACTGGCAGCCTGCTGAAATTCTTCACTAAAAATAACCTCTTTTGCATTAATCTCATCTTGCAGAATGTTCCCAAATTCATGCAAGCCATGTTTTGTGTTGGAATAGACCACCATACTTGCAATTGGAGTTTTTGTTTTTAAATTGCATTCTTTTCTGATGGCAAGAGCGGTGCTACATATGTCTCTTACAATGTCCATTTGTTGTACCAAAATATTGTCGTATGGAATGGATTCGAAAGAAGGAAAATTGGTCAAATGTATAGACTTTGAATCATTGTGCTGCATTTGTTGCCGATATAATATCTATAATTTCATTGGTTATATTTGTTTGTCTAATTTTGTTATATTTTAAAATCAAACTATTAATTGCCTTTTTGCCATTGTTGGTTGCATTGTCGGTAATGCGCATTCTCATGGCTTGTTCCGATAGGGCGGTTTTGTGCAAGGTATAGTAAATTGAGCCAAAAACAAAATTATTAATTGCGATTTTAACAATATCCTGATGGCCTGTGTCTGCGTTTATATTGCGATAGTGTTGCTCATTGCCAAACAGAGCGACATCTCCAAGTAAAAGAATATCTGTGGTTTTTGTCTCCTGTATCATACTGGAAATGAAATCGGTATATCCAAATAGAAGTTGATCTGGGTTTATTTTTATAATTTCTTGATAGATTTTTGTAGCCGTATTGTGAATTGAGCCCATGTCGTCTTTTGTGGGAACATGGATTAATTCGATTCCATTTATTTTGGATGTGACTCTTTCTGTTTCGTGATATATTTTTTGCCCACAACACAAAATGGTTATTTTATTTTTGGAGCTCGCATTTATAAAATTGTATATTTGTTTTGCAATGACAGAGTTTAGTCCGCCACATAGGCCCCTGTTGCTTCCGATGGCCACAATTAAAATTTGATCTGATTTATTTTCCGATTTGTGTTGTTTTAAAAAATTTGGTATCACGGCTTGATCTTCTTGCGTTTCCGCATGTGTCACATGCCACAATGGAGCCTTGAGCGATTCGTGTGAGTATAGGAAAAATTTTTCCGAAGCATCTAAGGATTTGCGGAGCAATTTAAATCTTCCAGTTGATATGGTTTGCATCACTTTGGTAACCTTGATGGTGGATTTGATGCTCTTAATGCGACTTTTGATGCTTTGGGTGTTTGCCATAGAAAAACGTATCATGCTTTGTAGGTTGGGCATTGATATTGTAATATTCAAGATCTGATTTATTTCAAGGCGACATCGTCGGATGCAAATATGTTACCGATCTGAGACTTTGTTGTTATGTTTTATGGCCATTGAATTGCTTGGTCCTTGGATATTGACTTTGCGCGATAATTCAAGGATAGCTTTGGCGCATTATCCCATTTTATTGATAGTTTTTTGTGTAATATAAGTATAGGAGAAAGGCTGCTACTTGTTGTGCCGTGGTATATAGATTGCCTTGTGATACTCTTATTTGATCCCTTATGGTTTTATAGTCAGAGTGTGTAGGAAGCTTCTAAGGGCTTGATGGTGAAAATATTTGGGATAAATTTTGGAGATTGTTATAAGTTTATTACGCACCAAAAACCCCGTTTTTAGGCGGGGTTTTTGTGTGGCAAGAAGACTACTCTTGATCTTGGTTAGCTTCTTGGTAAGCCGCTTGTTGATTTTGGGCTTCGTTAGCCAAATAAGCGACTTGATTTGCTATTGCTTGGACCGCATTTGCTGCGTTTAGGGCAATTTGTGCAATATTTTGTGTTGCAGCGGCAGCTTGTTGCGCAGCTTGTGCGTTATTACGAGTGTTTTGCGCGGCTACAGCAGCTTGATTTAAGGCGTTTTGAGCCTGTTGTTGCTGTTGATTGTTTTGCTCCTGTGCCTCTTGTTGCTCCTCTACAGCAGCTTCAGCCATTTCAAATCTGATATTTGCGATTTGATTTTGTTGAATTGCTGCGTCTGCATTTGCTTGAGCCGCTTGAGCGCAAGCTTGTGATGCTGCAGATATGCTATAGGCTGCATTTGCGGCCGCTTGAGCTGTTTGATACTGAGCTTGAATTTGTTGCTGAGCTGCTGCAAAAATTTCTTGCTGTTCATTTTGGGAGAAATTTTGTTGCAAATACTCCATTTCTCTGATCATGTTTTCAGCACTTTGTTGAGCCTGTTGAGCCTGCTGCTGCTGTTGTTGAGCTGCAAAAGCTGCATTTTGAGCCTGCTGCTGTTGTTGTTGAGCCTGTGCTGCTGCTTGTTGAGCTGCTTGTTGGGCTGCTTGAGCAAAAGCGGCGCAATTTTGTATAAACTGTTGAACAACTTGTTGGGCTTCTTGTTGATATTGCTGTTGTTGCTGTTGCTGTTGCTGTTGATTCATCTCTACTGCATGTAGTTTGGCAACTGCTGCTTGTTGATTAGCCATAAATAAAACCTATAAAAATAAAATAAAACCATAAATTTTTTTAATGCCTCAATTATTGATTCTTAAGACAAAAAGAATTTATTAAAAATCGCATCTACGTGCTAAAAGTCAATAGGTAGAATATTCAATTAACAAAATAAATTTATTTCTTAAAATGTCAACATGAGCCACAAAGAGACAATTGTTTATATTTTTAGCCTTTATATCTTTTTTTTGTTACCGTATTGTTGGCATTGTCTTCTTTGTTAACAAATGGATTGTGACTCTTTTTTAGTAGCATTCTTATTGGAATGGATTGAAGGCCAAAATAATCTATCAAATCGTTTTTAATTGTGTCCATTGTTTGCTCTGGAACATCTGCAAAATTTGTTGATATCATAAAAGATGGTGGTTTGGAAGTGTATTGTGTGATAAATTTTAATTTAATCGATCTTCCTTTTATTTTTGGTAAGCGCAGCAACTTGCCTCTTTCTATAAGCCATTTATTGAGTTTGGATGTTGAGGTGGTAGATGAGTACTTATGGTACAGTTCTAGTATTTCTTTAAAAATTTTTACACTACCAAGATCGTTGAGTGCTGAAATCGTTATGAAACTTGGTATGGCACCAGAAAGTCCAGACTGCGATATAATATTGGATAGCTTTTTTATTTTGTTGTTTCTGTTTTTTTCTCCAACAAGGTCCCATTTGTTAAAGACCACAATTGTTGGCCTACCTTCTTTTTTGGCATAACCAATCAAAGACATGTCCTGATGATCCATGGAGCCACTAATATCTATCAACAATACAACTATATCTGCAAAATCTATAGCCCTTAGACTTTCTTGTACTGACATCTTTTCTAGTTCATTTTCTATGGAGCTTTTACGTCTAACGCCAGCTGTGTCCATAATTTGATACATTTGGCCATCATATTCAAAATCAATCGATATGGTATCACGTGTGGTGCCAGCCATGTTGTCGGTTACCAGTCTGTTTTGTTGTAATAGGTTGTTAATCAGAGTTGATTTTCCAGCGTTTGGTCTACCTACGATTGCAACTTTGATTGCATTGGAATTGTTTACGGGGTTATCTTGGGTTTCCTTTGGTGGATACAAAGATAGATGACTTTTATAGAAGGGCAACATGGCCACGTATAGATCGTCTAGTCCAAGCCTGTGTTCCGCTGAAATATAAACAGGCGTAGAGTTGAAATAAAATAAATCCTCTAAGTTTTGTAGTTTTTTGTGATTTTCGGCTTTATTAACAATTAGTATAAAAGGCTTTTCCTGTTTGCGAATTATTTTAAAAAACTCCTTGTCTCTATCTTCAACGCCTTCTCGGCCATCAATTACAAACAGACATAAATGAGCCTCTTCTACGGCGAATAAACTTTGTTGATTCATTTTGGATTGCAAATCTATGGCATTTTTGGCATTTTCTAGCCCCGCTGTGTCGCAGATTCTAAAATATATGTCCCCGAGATTGGTTGTCGCTTCTTTTCTGTCTCTGGTGATACCAGGGGTATTGTGTGTGATGGCGATTTTTTTTCCAACCAAGCAATTAAATATGCTGGTTTTGCCAACATTTGCCCTTCCAACGATTGCTACTTTGAATTCCATCTGAAATTGTGTCATTAAATGATATACATTGGGAGGGAATGTGGTGATTAATAATTATTTGCAAACGATATTTTAATGTTGAAAATTTGTCTTAATGCACTTCCTTACATGGCTCTTCTTGGGCACTGGCGGCGTGAGATCTATTTTTCTTGACTTTATTAAAAAATGACCATGCAGTTTGTATGTATGCGAAATTAGGTATTGGCGTTTTTTCTTTATGTGGGCTAGGTTGTTAGCTGCGGCACTTGTGTTTATTTGTTTTTCTTTTTATGGCGTAAATTCTTACGCTGCTGTTGTTGGGGCAAATAAAGCCGCCGCCACTCTATGTGATGTGATTTTATTGTTGGGTGGTCGGGCAACTAGAGCTCTTTGCATTTTTACAATTATATTTGTGGGTTTTAAATTTTTAACTGGAAGTATTACTTGGCAAAAGGCCCTAACTACCAGTGTTGGTATAGTTTTGATTTTTGGAGCGGAGAGCTTTGCTCATGTAATTTTGCCAAGCACCATGAAGGGCATTAGCGGCATGACTGCTAATGGTAAGGTTTTTCAAAGGGATAAGGAATACTCTCCTGCTGAACTTGTATCTGGCGTTTGTCCGGAATTGTCTAGATTTGGTTAAGCCTTGGGTGTTGTGTTCGCTGCTTTTGTATTACTGCCATTTTTGACAGCTTTTGTTGGTTGCTTTGTTCCCAAAAAATTTGGAGCCCTTTATCAAATTATTTACAATCTTATCATGTTGGGGTTGCTGGGATTCTTGGTTTTTCCTCTCTATCATGATAATGCTAATTTGGTATTAGATTTAAATCTTGGGCACAGATTGCTTAATGGTACTCTTTCGTTGTCTTTCATTTCGATTCCATTTGTGGTGTTAATGGGCCTATTGCAGCCTTTGATTATTATTTCGGCATTTGATTTGTCCCCTAAAGACATAAAGATGAATACCGCTTTATTGACCCTGACTCAGGGAATTTTAAATATCTTTTTTTTCTCAAATAACATATTAGTGTTTTATATTGCTTTTGAGGTTTCCTTGTTGCCCATGTTTGCAATTATTTTGTTTTATGGTGCCGAAGATAGATACCGAGCTGCATTTAAATTTTTGCTATATACCGTTTTTGGCTCCCTTTTATTTATGTTTGCCATTGCGTTTTTAGTGCGCCAAGTTGGTAATGGTGACTTTGGGCATATAAAGACCCTTTTGATGTCTTTGGATTTTGGGTATCAAAAAATGTTATGGCTCATGTTCTTCGTGGCCTTTGCTATCAAGATACCCCTAGTTCCCTTTCACACTTGGCTTCCAGTTGCTCACGTTCAGGCCCCAACGTCAAGCTCAATGATGTTGGCAGGTATTATCATCAAGATAGGTGGTTATGGCATGATTAGGGTGTTGCTTGAAATGTTTCCACAAAAAGTTGGTTTGTTTTTTCAGCCATATGTGATGTTGTTGGCCGGCTTTGCTGTGATATATGGCTCTATGGTCGCTTATTTTCAGAGTGATATTAAAAAAACCATCGCTTATTCTTCGGTGGCTCACATGGCATATGTTGTGGTTGGAATTTTTAGTTATAATATCGATGGCCTGAGGGGGGCTATATTCCAAATGGTTAGTCACGGATTTGTTTCTGCGGGTTTATTTTATGCATTTGGCGTTTTGTATCTACAAACTCACAAGAGAGACATTGTGGCCTATGGTGGTTTGGTCAGCAATATGCCACGTTGGTCTTTTTTGTTTGTGTTTTTGGTTATGTCTAGCATTGGTTTGCCAGGAACAAGTGGTTTTATTGGGGAATTTATGACCACTATGGCTGCAACCAAGGTTTTTTATCCTTATGGACTATTAGTTTTATGTGGAGTGGTTTTGTCAGCTGTATACATGTTAAATCTTGTGCGTAGGGTTGTTTTTGGTGGGTCGAACGTGTCTTTGATGGATGTTAACTATAAAGAATCCATTGTGTTATGGATTTTTGTTTTTCTGACTTTGTTATTAGGGATATATCCAAGCTTGGTTACAAAATCCATTCCGCCTAAAGTATTGAACGAAATTATTAAATTAAAAACATGAAGATCAATGTTGATATGTTGATCAAGGATGATCGCTGGAGCGATGTTCATCCTATTTTGGAACAATCTTTTGTGGATATCTTGGAGACTTCTTTGCGATACGTTTTGGCCCCAGATGCTGATTATATTGTGGAATTGGTGCTGTCGAATTCCGAAGACACGGCAAAGTATAATAAGGAATTTTTTAATAAAGACACGCCAACCAACGTATTGTCTTTTCCCGTTGTTGATTCATCTGATTTTTCTTGGGAAGCTGTGGCCAAATTTGTGGATAACAAATCTATTATATTGGGAAGTGTGTTAATGGATATTGAAGTCATTCGACAGGAAGCTTTATTGCAATCTAAAACCCCTTGGGAACATGTTGCGCATTTGTTTGTGCATGGCGTTTTGCATTTGATTGGGTTTGATCATATTGATGAGGCAGATAGGGTTGTCATGGAGGACTCTGAAATTCGCATTTTATCCCAATTTGGAATTATGGATCCTTATGTGTCTCGGGATTAAAAGTTGTGCGAGATTAAAATTATAATTTAATAATACTAAAAAATATGGAAGAATTGATTATAGAAGGGGGCGTGCCCTTGAGTGGTTCGATTGAGATTTCTGGTTCTAAAAATGGCTGTTTAGCTGTTTTGGCCGCTTGCTTGTTGTTTGAAGAAGAGGTTACTATCATGAATATTCCACAAATCAAGGATGTTAAGTTTATGTTGGAATTGCTCAGCAACTTGGGAGCCAGAGTTTCCAACATTGTAGAGAATAATTGTATTGGAGTGAAAATCGATTGTAGTGATGTTAACATTGTTAATGCTGAGTACGACATAGTGCGAAAAATGAGAGCCTCTAGTTTGGTTTTGGGGCCATTGTTAAGTCGCTTTGGTGAAGCGGTTGTTTCTTTGCCTGGGGGTTGCGCTATTGGTGTTAGGCCGATTAATTGGCATATCGACGTTGTCAAGTCTCTTGGGGCAGAGGTTGTGCTGCAAGATGGCTGTGTTCACGCAAAAGCTCCTAGCGGATTAATTGGCGGTGAGGTGTCTTTGCCTTTTCCATCAGTTGGGGCAACTGAAAATGCAATTTGTGCAGCTATAAACGCTAAGGGTCAGACTGTGATCAAAAATGCAGCAACCGAGCCAGATGTAATTGAGTTGTGTAAGTTTTTGAACTCAGCTGGTGCGGACATTAAGGGAGTTGGAACATCTACCATAGAAATAGTTGGTGAGAAAAAATTAAAATCCACAAACTACCGTATCGATTCGGATAGAATTGAGGCCTTTACCTATGCTATCGCTATTGCGGCAACAAAGGGTAGGGCAATGCTAAAAAATGCCAGCACTTCGTTGTTGTCTGCCTTTTTACCAATAATCAAATCAGCAGGAGTTATTCTGGAAGATACCCAAGATGGGTCTTTGTTGGTTTCGTCCGAAGAGACATTCCGCCCCTGTGACTTTC
>JACCDU011425958.1_pt1 | contig 13052 bp, 18 predicted proteins | sample 7446081 | NCBI WGS metagenome assembly JACCDU01 (sample SAMN15323447, study PRJNA562643) | freshwater metagenome | isolation source: river surface water | place: USA:Blue River Watershed | collected 2017-08-17 | reverse complement strand
CGCGTCCCCGTGGCTCGAGCATGTCGAGCGCATGGTCCCGAACTCGGACGAGCGCGAGCATTTGTTGAACGTCCTCGCTTACAAAATTCAAAACCCGAGCGTGAAAATCAATCACGCCGTCCTGGTCGGCGGTTTACCAGGTAGTGGCAAGGACACGATGATGGCGCCGTTTTTCTGGGCCATTGGCGGCGACACTAAGCAGAACTGTAGCCTGGTGCGCAACGAGGAACTCACGTCCCAATGGGGCTATGCGCTCGAGTGTGAAGTGATGGAAATCGCCGAGCTGCGCCAGAGTGAAGCGCGTGACCGGCGTGCGCTTGAGAATAGTTTGAAGCCGATCATCGCCGCGCCGCCGGACTTTTTACAGATTAATCGCAAGGGTCTGCACCCTTATATGGCTCCGAACCGCGTCTTGGTGGTTGCGTTCTCAAACGAGAGGGCAGCGATCAGTATCCCAACTAACGATCGGCGGTGGTTTTGCCTATGGTCGGACGCCGGCCGCTTACCGGAAGCCGACGCGCGGCGCTTGTGGACTTGGTATAAACACAAAGGCGGTTTCGCGGCTGTTGCGTCTTATCTGCACGGCCGCGACGTCTCGGCGTTTAACCCGGGCGCAGCGCCGCCGATGACCGAAGCCAAGGCGATTATGATCGATCACGGCCGCAGTACGGCCGAGTCTTACTTAGTCGAACTCATTACCGGCCGCGTGGGTGAATTTGCGGCCGGCGTTGTTGCGTCCCCGTTTTTCTCGCTTTGTGACCGCTTGGCAGGGTCTGCGCCCGCTGGCGTGAAAATTCCGCCTGTCGCACTTCTGCACGCGTTAACCGAAGCGGGATGGGTAGACTTGGGGCGCGTACATTCGCGAGACTTCAACACCAAAAAGCAACTATTCTGCGCGCCGGACATGGTCGACATGTCGCGTACTGAGCTCAGGCGCTTGGCCGAGCAACCGCCAACACCGGCGGCCGTGCGCTTGGTGAAATAAAAAACCCTGTACTGAGCTCAGAGCTCGGTACAGGGCGAAGGGCTGCGCTATACAGCGCCGCCGAGGGGAAAACCGACCGCCTACAGTCTACGCAAAATTATCATTACGGCGGCGAAAAGTTTAATCAAAATCATAGCGGCCGCCTTCTGAATCGTTGCATTCTTGGTCCAATACCTCGGCCGCTTCGCGCTCCAGGCGCTTGATGACGCGCGAATCGAGAATGTCCGCAATGTCGCACGGCGAGCCGGCCGGCCGCGCATGGATGAGCCAAGCGGTGGCCGGTAGACCTACGGACCGGTCCGCCGGCTCAAAATCATACCAACAGGTCAGCTCAATATCGGCTATCGATTGATCGACGCGCTCCAGGTAGTGGGCATATGGCCGCCGAGCGCCGGTCACGGCGGCCGCGTCTTTTCTCGCTTCATTCGTCATTAAAAACCTCACAAAGTGGAATTGTCGGATCGTATAACACGGTGCCGGAATAGTTCAGGTTGACGTAATCGCCGCGCACTAAACAATTCAGCGTCTCGAATTGGCGGACGTAATCGCCTGTTGACAAGGGCACGCCCCGATCACGCGGAAACTTGCGGATGTCCTTCGGTTTCTTTGCCTTGTACGGTTTGCGCGCAAGCTTGGCGAGTTCGATAGGGTCCCGATCAAATTTAACTTTGTACGTGGTGCCGTCGATGATAAGTGTTTGCATGATTAAGCCTCTTCGATAGTAGTTTCGGTTTCTTCGTGGCAAGTTGCGCAGTGATCGTACTCGTTGTCGCTTGCGTAAGATTCCATTTGCCAATACTCATCAAAATCGTGTTCATCGCCGCACTCAGGGCAGGAATAAGACCATCGGACATCGAATCCGATCGAGCAATAGACGCATCCTGGCCAACACTCGCCAATGACCCAAACATTGCCGGAGTTTTGATTGACGCCTGCGCAGGTGTACTTGTCGATGGTCAGGCCAGCGGCACGAATAGCCTTGATGCACTCAACGAGGCGGTCAAGATCGGCGCCTTGGAACTGTTCGAATAAGTTTTCCATTGTATTAACCCCTTTTCAGAATGACAGCAAGAAGTAAAAGAACGCCCACAGAATCAGCGCGCCGAGCGCGCCGCCGATCATCTCTAAGAGTGTTGGTTTATCGTTCATTTGTCACCCCTCATTCTTGCGGTTTTGTCTGCAGCTGCAGCACATGTCGGACATGTCACCTTGTCGCGGTGACGGTATGGCACGCTCGCATGTTGACGCGGTAGCGATTCGAGCAATACCTTGCAAGCGGTTTTAGTGTTGCGCTGTATTTCAGCGCCGGTGTACATGTGAATCATTTTTTGCCCCTAATGATGGCCCGCTTGCGCGGGCCGTTTCGGTTTAGATTCTGAATTCAGGATGACCGGCCAAGCGCAGACCTTCAGCCAATGCGAGTAGATCGCGCCGGCTTTTCTCGGTGCGCGATACGCGAATCAACGAAGACAGAATTCGCGCCGCTGAAACGTCGTTTCCAGCGTCGACGTGTGCTTCAATAATGGCCGCTTGTTTGGTTTCGAACTTTGTCATTTGATAACCCCTTCGTTTTGTTTTGTAAATGAATGTACTGCAGAAGCAAAATATCACAATTTGAGCGAATGTAAAAGAATTTTTTACAGTCCCAGTCAATAACCTTGCAAAGTGTAAGGGTTATAGCGGTTTTAGGGGGTAAAAATGCGTTTTGTGGGTTGTTGGATGACCCACGGAAAAGCGTTGATACGCCTAGGGTTTGGGGTTTTGTGGGTTTTTTGTGGGTCATGGCGCAACCCACGGAAAAGCGTTGATACGCCTCGCTTTTGGGGCATTTTATAGGGTTGTGGGTCATTCTTTTTTAAAGTTGTCGGAAATAACACATAAATGTTAAATAACGGCCGCGCTAAGATTTGACAATTGGAGCGGCGCCGATTCAAAATGCATGACCCACATTGCCCACATGACCCACATATTCAAAAGTTATAGATTGATGCCATGCCAAAAAGACCGATCGAAAACCCTAAAATGTTTCAGCGAAAATTGACGGAAAAGCAACTTGCTGTATTGTTGGCGGCCGGCGCTGGAAATACCACGGAAGGCTTGGAAGTGTTAGTAGAATGCTATCAGCGCCTGTACAATGCCGGCATTAAGAATGATGCGCAGTTGGAAACATTCATAAACCGAATAAATAATTCGTGAGTTATTCGGAAAACGAATAAGGGTTTCGGGTCCAGCGCTCGCTTTGTAGGTACTGGCAAAATGCACCCGCCCACCTTCATCAATCACTAAAAATCTATCGGCCCTGGGCAATCGATAGCCTGGTCCTATACCCAATAGCCTGCATCAATCGCCCGCGCATCCTTGGCGCGTAACGAGCATTATGTAAAACGCGCTCGGCCGCCTGCTGGTAGCCATTGGCTATTGACTGCTTGCTTTTTCGGCAACATTGATGGGGGGGAGGGGGTGGTCGGTCAGATTAAAATTTGCGGGTGCCTCCAACCCACAAAAAAAAGCAAACTGGCAGATATGCCACGCAGCTACAGTTGACGGTAAAATCGCGAACAGCTTTCCAACTGGAGAAAAAGCGATGGCAACGGAATACAAAGCACCGCGCAAACTGCCGATGACTGAGAGTCAGAAGATCAAGGAGTTGCGCCGGATGATGATCGAGGGGCGCGGCAAGGCGGTCGTGCAAAAGATCATCGACATTGCGTTAGAGGACGGCCACCCAGGCCAGATGGCGGCGCTAAAGATGTGCGTCGACCGCACGCTCCCGGTCAGTATGTTTGAAAAGACCAACGGCCAGCGCAGCGCAGTCACCATCAACATTACCGGCATGGACGGCACGCCGCTTCAGATAGGCGCGCCCAGCGTATCCGAGCCGCTGACGCTCGAGATGGAGACGCTTCAGCCCCAAGGAGACATCAATGGATAGTTATTTAGACAGCTTGGGGCTAACGCCGGCCGAGCTGAACAAGGTCATGTACCACCGCGCGAATATGGCCAGTCCCGGCCGCGACGCCGAGGGCAACCCGATCACCATCTACGCCACTGGCATTCAGATACCGTCGGGTAAGTACAAAGGGCAGTTCGTGTCGGTGCCGGGGTTCGTGGGCGGGCGCGTCGTCGAGGACGAAGGTGAGCTGTGGAAGACGTGGAAGAAAGACATCAACGCTGGTAAGTGGCCGATCTACCCGACGAGCGACGCGTTGAACGCCCGAGATGCTTGGCTGCACCAGGTGATGGATCGGGACATGCAGATGCTGCGCGCGCAACAGGCGCCCCCCGCACCTCTCGAGCCGGCGTTCATGTACAAAGATCCGTTCGGGGCACCGGACTGATGGCTGACCTTAACTTTCAGCTCCTCCCGTGGCAGCAGACGGTCTTCTCCGACCCGACGCGGTTTAAAGTCGTCGCGGCCGGGCGCCGGTGTGGCAAATCCAGACTGGCGGCGACCACTTTGCTAATTGAGGGGCTGCGTTGCCCGCCCGGCTCGGCCGTGCTGTATGTCGCGCCGACCAACGGGCAGGCGCGGCAGATTATCTGGAACGTGTTGCTGGACTTGGGGCGAGACGTCATCGCCGGCAGTCACATCAACAACCAGGACATCACGCTAATCAACGGGGCGACGATTTATGTGAGGGGCGCCGACCGGCCGGACACGCTGCGGGGGGTTAGCTTGACCTACGCCGTGCTGGACGAGGTGGCCGACATTAAGCCCGAGGCGTGGGAGCAGGTCATCCGGGCGTCCTTGTCGGATAAGAAGGGGCGAGGGCTCTTCATCGGCACGCCCAAGGGCAGGAATTGGTTTCACGACTTGTACAAGTTGGGGCAGACGCAAGACGACAGCGACTGGAAGAGCTGGCACTTCACCACCAAGGACAACCCGCTGATTGACCCGACTGAGATCGAGTCGGCGAAGAAGACGCTGTCGACGTTTGCATTTAAGCAAGAATACATGGCGAGCTTCGACAACGCCGGGTCGGACGTGTTCAAGGAAGACTGGATCCGGTACAGCGACGAGCCGCAGTACGGCAGTTACTACGTGGCGGTCGATCTGGCGGGGTTTGAAGAAGTGGCCAAGCAGGCGGCCAACGCCAAGAAGCGGCTGGACGAGTCGGCGATTGCGATTGTGAAGGTGACCGAGGACGGCACGTGGTGGGTGAAGGACATCTGGCACGGGCGGTGGGACATCCGGGAGACGGCGGCGAAGATTCTGATGGCTATGCGCGACTACCGGCCGATGTCGGTGGGGATCGAGCGGGGGGCGCTAAAGAACGCGGTTTTGCCGTATTTGAGTGACTTAATGCGTAAGAATAATGTATATTCGCACATAGTTAACCTGACGCACGGCAACCGAAAAAAGGCCGACCGGATAATCTGGGGACTCCAAGGTCGTTTCGAGCATGGACGCATCGTGCTAAACGAAGACGGCGATTGGGAAACATTCCTCGACCAACTGCTGTTGTTTCCTGCGCAGGGCGTGCATGATGACCTGCCCGATGCATTGTCCTACATAGACCAGTTGGCCGTAACCTCTTACTTTGCGGACGACGCGGATGATGATTGGGAACCAATCGACGTGATCGCTGGAGTGTGAGATGGACCAAAACGACTTTGATCAGCCAGACGAGGCCGATAAAGAGTTAGTTTCTTTCGTGACTGATCATTGTGATCGGTGGCGTACCTACCGAGACATCAATTTCCTGCCGAGCTGGGAAGAGTACGAACGTATCTTCCGTGGCGAATGGGCAGTCGAAGACAAGACCCGCGATTCTGAACGCTCCCGCCTGGTCACGCCGATGACGCAGCAGGCGGTAGAAACTCGCCACGCCGAAATCATGGAGGCGATTTTTGGCTCGGGCGAGTACTTCGACATCGAAGACGACTTGAAGGACATCGACGGCAGCCCACTGGACGTGGAGATGCTAAAGCGCCAGTTGATGGAGGACTTCAAGAAGGACAAGATCAGAAAATCTATCGATCACATCGAGTTATTAGCCGAAATCTATGGCACCGGTATTGGTGAGATCGTCGTCAGCATGGAGAAGGAGTACATGCCGGCCACGCAACCGATCCCGGGGCAACCCGGACAGGCGGCCATTGGCGTGATCGAGAAGCCGCGGGTGTCGGTGAAGTTGGTGCCGGTGAACCCTAAGAACTTCTTATTTGACCCGAACGGCACGACAGTCGACGACTGCATGGGCGTGGCGATTGAGAAGTACGTGTCGATCCACAAGGTGGTGCGCAACATCGAGCGCGGCATCTATCGCAAAGTCAACATCACCCCGACGTATGAAGACACTGATCTCGAGCCCACGCAAGAGATAAGCTCGTATCAGGATGAGAAGGTCAAGCTCTTGACCTACTACGGCTTGGTGCCGCGTGAGTATTTGACCGGCAACGACGAAGATGTGGTCGAGCTGTTCCCGGAAGACTCAGCCGCCGAAGATTATCAGGACATGGTCGAGGCGATCGTTGTAATCGCCAACGACGGGCAACTGTTAAAGGCCGAAGAGAATCCGTACATGATGAAGGATCGTCCGGTGCTGTCGTACCAGGACGATACGGTGCCCAACCGCTTGCCTGGACGGGGGACGGTTGAGAAGGCGTACAACATGCAGAAGGCGATTGACGCAGAAGTGCGCTCGCATCTGGATGGACTGGCGCTGACATCGGCCCCGATGATGGCGATGGATGCAACGCGTCTGCCGCGTGGGGCGAAGTTTGAAGTGCGTCCGGGCAAGGCGATTCTGACCAACGGCAACCCGAACGAGATTCTGTTCCCATTCAAGTTTGGTCAGACGTCGAACGACAACTTGGCTACCGCCCAGCGGTTTGAGACGATGCTGTTGCAGGCAACGGGCACGCTGGACAGTCAAGGCATGGTCAGTCAAGTCTCGCGTGACGGTGGCAACGCCGGCATGTCGATGGCCGTTGCCTCGATCATTAAGAAGTACAAGCGCACGTTGGTGAACTTTCAAGAAGACTTCTTGATGCCGTTCATCAAGAAGGCAGCGTTTAGGTACATGCAGTTTGATCCCGAGCGGTACCCGTCGGTGGATATGAACTTCATCCCGACGGCAACTCTTGGCATCATTGCACGCGAGTACGAACAGGCGCAGTTCATTGCCCTGTTGCAGACCTTGGGGCCGGACACACCGGTGCTGCCGTTGATCCTGAAGGGGATTGTGGCCAACAGCTCACTGTCGAATCGCATGGAGCTGATGGAGTCGCTGACGCAGATGGCGCAGCCGAATCCAGAACAGCAGCAGATGGCGCAGATGCAGCAGCAGTTGGCGATGGAAGCAGCGCAAGCGCAGATCGCGGTCAATCAGACGCAGGCCGAGCAGAATCGTGCAGAGGCTACGAAGACGTTGATCGAGGCGCGGTTGAAGCCCGTCGAGACAGAAGCGAAGATTATGTCGGCGACCACACAGAATTTGCCGACTAGCGATGATCTGGCGTCCAAAGAGTTTGACAAGCGGGTCAAATTAGCCGAGTTGATGCTGAAAGAAGCCGACATCAAGAACAAATCGAAGATTGTTGAGATGCAGATGGCGGAAAAGCAGAACAAGATCAGCGGCATGGAAGAGGATTTCCTTGATGAGCTGACCAAGGAGCTGTCGAATGGACGTTGAAAGCCTCGCTAAACAGTTAATTCTGCAAAACATGACGCCAGAACAGCAGTCTGCTGTTCTGGAGTCGGTTCGTGCGTCACTTTTAGAGGCTAGAAGCAACCAAAAACGTCGTGTCAGTGAGAACGTCGGCATGGTGGTCGACGCCTTGAAGAAGATCGAGGCGGACATCCGCGCAAAATATGACGATCTGGGTCAGAAAATCACTGATCGGGTCAACTCGGTACGCGACGGTGTCGATGGTATCGACGGACGCGATGGTAAAGATGGTAAAGACGGTCGCCCAGGCCGGGACGGTGCGACAGGACCGATGGGTCCGGCCGGTAAAGACGGCCGCGATGGTGTTGATGGCGAAGACGGCGTGTCGGTCACCGACGCCAAGATTGATTTTGACGGCTCACTCGTCATTACGTTGTCGAATGGCCGCGAGATTAACGTCGGTGAGGTAGTCGCACCTGATCTAGCCGAGCGGATCAAGGTCATTACCAATGGTGGTGGCACGTCGCAAGCGGTGTTGGATGCCTTGGCCAGCCTGCAAGCGCAGATTGATGCGTTGATTGCTCTGGACTACAAGGGCACCTGGAACGCATCGACCAATACGCCGACCTTGGCGTCAGGCACGGGCACTTCGGGTGACTACTACATCGTCTCAGTGGCCGGCACGACCAATCTTGACGGCATTACCGACTGGCAGCCGGGTGATTGGTTGATTTTCAATGGCACGGTCTGGCAAAAGATCGACCAGAGCTGGGCAACGGCCGGCGCGAACAACAACATCACCTCGATGACGGGGATCACCGGTGGTATCTCGTCACCGGACTTCATTCAGTTTGATACAGGCGCCACAGTCACGAACGCAGCCGGTCGACTGTACTGGGACGCCACGCAGCAAACATTGACGGTCGGCTTGAACGCCAACATTGCTGCTGATGTTGGCCAGACCTTGTACGCTTACGCGACGAACGATGAGGCGGTGACGATTAACAAAGGTCAACCGGTTTATATGTATTCGGCGCAAGGTGATCGGGTGTCGGTCAAGCTTGCATACAACACAGGCGACGCGACATCGGCAAAGACCTTGGGTGTTTGCGCGGAAAATATTGCGGCGGGTCAAGCCGGCATGATTCTGTGCCAAGGCGTGCAGGATGGATTGGATTTGAGCGCCTACACCGCGGGTGACACGCTGTACTTGGGCGCAACAGCCGGCACACTGACCAACGTAAAGCCGTATGCGCCAAACCATTTGGTCTATATCGGTGTGGTTGAGCGGGCGAACATGGGTAACGGTCGTCTGTACGTGCGCGTGCAGAACGGCTATGAGATGGATGAGCTGCACAACGTCTCGGCGCAAAACCCATCAAACGGCCAGGTGTTGATCTATAACGCGTCGACCAGTCTGTGGGAGAAAAACACACTAACTGACGGCACGGGCATCACGATTACAGAAGGTGCTGGGTCGATTACGATCACGAACGCGGCGCCAGATCAGACGGTGTCGTTGACGGGTGGGACAGGCATTTCGACGTCTGGCACATACCCTAGTTTTACGATTACGAACACAGCGCCGGATCAGACCGTATCATTGACCGCCGGCACCGGCATCTCGACGTCTGGTACATACCCGAACTTTACGATTACCAATAGCGCCCCAGATCAGACGGTGTCGTTGACGGGTGCTGGCACGACCAGCATTTCAGGTACCTACCCGAACTTTACAGTCACGTCGAACGACCAGTACACTGGCACAGTGACCAGCGTGGGCGGCACCGGTACAGTCAACGGCATCACCTTGACCGGCACGGTGACATCGAGCGGCAGTCTTACCTTGGGCGGTACGCTATCGGGGGTGAGCTTGAGTACCCAGGTCACGGGTACGCTGCCGATTGCTAATGGCGGTACGGGCGCGACTACAATAGCTGGCGCACAAACGAATTTGCAGGTAGACCCTGCTGGCACTGCGGTCGCGATGGCGATTGCGTTAGGCTGAGATCATGGCAAACACTTTTAAGTCATACCCAAGCAAGAACGTCGGCACTTCAGCAGCGACGATCTACACCTGCCCATCAGCCACGCAGACCACGCTGATCGGGCTATCGGTAGCTAATACGTCGGCCTCACCGATTACAGCCGACGCGTATATCACTCGCTCTGCGGTGGATTACTACCTGATCAAGTCAGGTGTAGTGCCTGTCGGCGGCGCGTTGGTGATTGTAGGCGGCGAACAGAAAGTGGTGTTGGAGCCGTCTGATGTCTTGAAGGTCGTAACAAGCGCAGCAACTTCTGCGGATGTGGCCTGCTCGCTCCTGGAGATCACATGAGTTACATAGGCTCTACTCCGACGAATCAGAGCTTTATAGCAGGAACGGACTCGTTCAATGGTACGGGTTCGGCTACAAATTTCACACTGTCAAGGCTCGTTAATTCTGTCAACGATGTACAGGTCGTGGTCAACAACGTGGTGCAGTACCCACCGAATTATTCAGTATCTGGGACTACGTTAACCATCTCTCCTGCTCCGTCTAGCGGTACGAATAACGTCTATGTGCGGTATCTGTCTACTACATTGCAGAGTGTTGGTGTAGGTGACTTGAGTGTTAGCACGACTAAGATTCAGGATAACGCTATTACAACGGCAAAGATTGCTGCTGGTGCTGTTGTCACTGTTGATATTGCAGACGGGAACATTACTGCTGCAAAGTTAGATGGCGCTCAGAGTGGATCAGCACCTATCTATGGTGCTAGAGCATGGGTCAACTTTAACGGCACAGGCACAGTCGCTATTCGTGCCAGTGGCAATGTGTCTAGCATTACGGATAACGGTACGGGTGATTACACCGTAAACTTCACGACTGCGTTTGCTGATGCAAATTACTCGACTTTAGCAACAACAAATCAAAATGCGACTGGAAATCCAACTAACTTTTCTGTCGGAATCCCAGATAATAACGGGGCGCTTCTCTACAGCACAACACAAGTTAGATTATTAGTTAAATTTTCAACATCTTCAGCATTTGACGCTACTCAAGTTTGTGTTGCCGTTTTTCGATAACAAGGAGTAACAATGAGCCCCAAGTTACACGACTTATTTGAATACGCAGACGGAAAACTATTCTGGCGCGTTAGTCGTGGTCGAGTATACGCAGGGGATGAAGCCGGAACGTTGCAAAAAACAGGGGCAGCAAAAAATAGAATATACGTATCAGTTGACAGAAAAAAACATCTTTTACATAGAGTTATTTGGTTTTTGCATCATAACGAAGTACCTGAGTTTTTAGACCATATTGACGGTAACCCATTGAATAACAGAATTGAAAATTTGCGCCCAGCAACAAAAGCACAAAACGCAATGAATAGGAAGGTTCGTGCTGATAGCTTAACTGGTGTAAAAGGCATTATGAAAAAAGGTAAAAAGTTTGGAGCTTCTATTTACGTAAACAATAAGCCAGTTTATTTGGGAACGTTTGAAACAGTTGATTTAGCAAAAGCTGCATATGCACAAGCCGCAAATGCAAATTTTAAGGAGTATGCTCGTGTCTAATTTTCGTGTGATTTACCCAACTGATGACGGCGGTGTTGCTGTTATCGTTCCTGCCGCTGAGTGTGGCTTAACCATTGAAGAAATCGCTGCTAAAGACGTACCAGAGGGTAAGCCCTTTGAGATCGTAGACGTAGCAGATATTCCTTCCGACAGAACTTTTCGTGGAGCTTGGACATGGGTCTCGTAATCGACATCGACAAAGCTAAAGTCATTGGTCACGATATGCGTCGTGCTGCTCGTACTGAGGAATTCAAGCCTTATGACGAAGCTATAGCCAAGCAGATACCGGGGCAGGTTGAGGGTGCAGAAGCGGCTCGTCAGGCTATCCGTGACAAGTACGCAGCTATGCAGACCAGTATTGACGCAGCAGAGACACCTGACGAGATTAAAGCGGCTCTGGGGGTATAAATGCCTATTAGCTACATTGAGACGGCTAGTCTGAATACGGCGTTAAATGCGCCTACAGCTACAGCATTGTCTACTGCATCTGGAAGTGCGCCGTCTTATTCTGCTCGTGCTTGGGTGAACTTTAATGGTACGGGTACGGTAGCTATCAGAGCGTCTGGCAATGTGTCGAGCATTACTGACAATGGTACTGGTGACTATACGGTGAACTTTACCAATGCGTTGACGGATGTGAATTATGCTTTTACTGGAACGCTTGCTCCCGGCTCTGCTTCAACTGTGGTCTGCGTTGCTGAAAACTCAAACACCACCAGAACAGCTTCTTTGTTTAGGATTTACACAAGCCAACAAGGAGCAATTGTGATTGATGTTCCGGCAGTGATGATTTCCGTTTTCCGCTAACAAGGTCAAATAATGAGCTACATCGGCGCAGAACCTACCACAGCAGCGTTTCCGTTTGACCAGTTCAGCGGTAACGGTACGACTACGGCATTTACGCTGACCTATGCGCCAGCGAGTACGACTTCGATCATTGTTGCTATTAGCGGTGTAGTACAGAACCCTAACCTGTACTCGGTCATCGGCACAACGATCACATTCTCTCCTGCTCCACCTACGGGTACGAACAACATCTCGGTCTTGTATCTTGGACTGCCAGTACAGATTGGCACACCTATTCCGGGTAGCAGATTAGAACTTGCATTGGGGTCTGCATCTAACCCGTCGCTAACATTTCTTGGTGATACGAACACAGGCATCTATTCGCCGACTGCGGACACGATTGCATTTACTGAGGGTGGTACTGAAGTCGGTAGATTTGATTCTAGCGGTAACTTTAGGTTCAACTCAGGCTATGGATCGGTTGCTACGGCCTACGCTTGTCGTGCATGGGTTAATTTCAACGGTACTGGAACGGTAGCTATTCGTGGTAGTGGTAACGTAACGTCGATTACTGATAATGGAACTGGTTGGTACACAATAAACTTTACTACTGCCATGCCAGATGCAAATTATTCTGCACCAATGGCGGCTTCTAATGGATCAAACTTTTCAAATACAGCAGAGCCACTTACTGTGAGTGCATCTTCTTTAGGGATTTACTGCTGGTCGCGTGGTACATCTGCTTCTGGAAATAGTGTGGCAACAGATATGACAACAGTAGCTGTATCCATCTTCCGCTAACAAGGACAGATCATGCCTTTAACTAAAGTACAAATAGGAATGACAGATGCTCCTACTAGCGGAACTGCTGTAACTGCGTCTGGTACATCTGTGGATTTTACTGGGATACCTGCAACCGCAAAGCGCATAACGGTGATGTTTAATGGCGTGAGTACGAATGGAACTTCTGCTCCTTTAATGCAATTAGGCACATCTGCGGGTGTTACTACGTCTGGGTATCTTGGCGGCGGCATTGAGTCAGGAACGGTTAGAACTGCATTTACTACCGGATTTGGTTTGGTTTCTACCAGTGCACAGAATTTACTGT